>JAABUY010001158.1_pt1 | contig 37317 bp, 28 predicted proteins | sample 5560271 | NCBI WGS metagenome assembly JAABUY01 (sample SAMN10711886, study PRJNA513374) | rock metagenome | isolation source: Antarctica rocks | place: Antarctica: Victoria Land, University Valley
CATATAAATACAAGATGCTATCATTCAAACTGACTAATGAATCGATCTTCTTTCAGCAATATATGAATGATGTTCTATGAGACTTTCTGAACGACTTTTGTCAAGTCTATCTAGATGACATTCTCATTTATAGCAAAACAAGAAAGAAACATAAAGATCACGTCAAACTAGTATTGAATCGACTACGCGAAGCTGAACTGCAGATGAATATTCGAAAGTGCGAATTCAATGTAGAAGAGACTGTCTTTCTAGAAGTCATCGTATCAGAACTAGATCTTCGTATGAATTCTAGTAAAGTGACAGTCATAGTCAGCTGAATCACTTTGATCAATCTAAAAGAAATTCAGAGCTTCGTGAGATTTGTTAACTTCTATCGTTGTTTCATTAAGAACTTCTCGAAGCTAGTCAAATCATTCACTCAGCTGACTAGAAAGAACACGTCTTTTGTTTGAAATGAGATCTGTGTTCAAGTCTTTAACAATTTAAAGAAACAAGTTAGCTCAATCTCAATACTTCGTCACTTCAATCTCAAATGACAAGCTATTCTGAAGATCAATGCTTTGAACTATGTAAAAGATGAAATACTATCTCAGTATGATGACGAGAGAGTTCTTCATTCGATGATCTTCTACAGCAAAAGCATGATCTTTGCTGAAATCAATTATCACATCTATGACAAAAAATTGCTAGTCATTATTTGATGCTTCAAACACTGATGATTCAAACTGAAATGCATTGAACTATTCATTCAGATGTTCATTGATCATCAGACTTTAAAGATCTTCATGAAAAATAAACAGTTGAGTCGACGACAAGTCAACTACCTGAACATTCTATCAAAGTTCAACTTTTAGATCATCTTTAAATCAGATAAAATGAACACTAAAGTCGATGCTCTAATCAGAATGTTTCTAGCGAACGTCTCTGAATCAGCTCAGCGTCTTGAAGATTATTTTCGACTATTCTGATCTTTGATAAAATTGATGTTCTATCTATTGAATCAAAAGCAAATCTCTATCAACGAGTATGAATGATCAATCAAACAGATGAACTCTGCAGCGAATATAGACAAGCTATGAACGAAAACAAGCTCAAATTTCATATCACTAAACTGAAGAACTGCGAAATCATTGACGACGTTCTATTTAGAAAAGATTTACTGTGAATCTCTGAAAACATGCACACAAAATTACTACAAGAAGTGCATTATCAATCTTCAACTTCTCATCTCAACAATAAATGAATCATTGATCTAGTTCAGCGTTTCTACTATTGATCAGATCATTGAGTTACTATTTGATGATATATTTGAAACTGTCATGCTTGTCAGCGAAGCAAAGTTTCTAAAGATAGCATCAATGAACTTCATCATTCTCTTTCGATTTCACAGAAACGCTGAAAAGATATAACTATGAACTTCATCACTGAACTATCTCTGTCAGAAAGCTATAACATCATTTGCACAATCATATGTCATCTTATCAAAGAACATCATCATGTTCTCTGTCATTGAAGAGACGATGACATCTCAGTCGAAGAAACGATTTGAATCATGCTATGAAACGTCTATCGACTGCATGATCTACTCAGTTCTATTGTTTCGAACAAAGACTCTCAATTCATATCAACTATGTGAAAAAGTCTTTGCAAGCGACTGAGAATTACAGCTAGTCTATTCACAGTTTATCATTTTGAGATCAATGATCAATTGAAATGAGACAATCAAGACATTGAACGCGAACTTAGAATCTACTGCAATTACATGCAGAATGACTGAGTCAAATGAATATCTATGATGAAATTCAGCGACTATTTCAATATCTTCTCGATCATTTCAATGATCTTCTTCTACTTCAATAAAGAATTTCACTTTCGAATGAGTTTCAATTCAAATACGATTAACTATGAAACAACTCATGAACGACTTGAAGCTAGAAAAGCAGATGATATTGTCATTCAAATGAAAAAGTTACTGAACTTTGATCATCAACAATTGAAAAAGACGAAGCTGATTATCAAGATTTAAATCAATAAACATAAATGAAACGTCATTTATAAAGTAGATGACTGAGTTTGACTATCTTTCAGAAACGTCAAAACAACGAGACTCTGCAAAGATTTGAAAGACAAAGAGTTAAATCTCTATCAAATCACTGTCAAAATGAGTATTTTCTATTATCTTCGTTTATCAGTCAGCATAAAGCATTTGCATTCAATGTTCAGCTTGAAGCTACTGCGATTTTATTCAGAAAACTCTCTATCAGAACAGCATTCAGAATCACTCAGATCAATCACTATCGAAGATGATGAACATTGAGAGATAAACAATATATTGAACTTCAGACGCTATCGAGATCGAATACAGTACAAAGTCAAATGAACAGATCTAGATAGAAACAATGAATGATACTCTGTCGATAAAGAAGAACTCAATGACTCAGAGAAAGTTTTGAATGAATTTCATAAGCTATATTCAAACAAATCGCGCTAAATATCAAAATAACTATCAACAAAAGTGAGCAAATGAACTACATTCATGCAAACATGAATTTTCGAAGAAAGAGATAATGTTACGAGCGTATCAAGACTGATAAGACTGAACAAGACTGAAGCTTTAATCAATTCACAGTGAACGCTAGCGAGTTCTCTGCGTAATGATTAAAGCTAATCAGCGAGCTAGTCAGATTTAACTCAGATTTAACTCAGATATGACTCAATCTCTTTTTTCTTTCTTAAGACTCTTTTCTTTCATCAACATCTCGTTCATCTACATCACATTCTTTCTGTGTCACAAACACATTTCTTTCAAGTCTAGCGCAGTCTCTGAACATTACATAAATAGAAGCTTTTTTATCAATCTTCTTCTGTATTCTTAATATTCAGTTATAGCTATTTCTAAAGATCAAGCACTATCAATTCTGATCTTCATTGATTGTATCATTTAGACATGATTCTGACAGATTGATGCATAATTGATTTTTAGCTGATTCAATCTCTTGTTATGTTCAATCTGCATAAAGATTTAATGCTCAATGCACTTCAGAATCAAGTTTCGTTGAGCTTTAAGCTCATTCAACATCTTGATAACATCATCAAGCTGACTTTCAACTCATTAATACAATTGATTTTTATTCTTTATGTTTTATGAAATCTTGACTTTCTCAACTTTATTTAAGATATCAATAAATAGCATGAAAACTCATTTATTTGCAATGCTTCTAAGCAATCAAGCTGATCATGACTCAACTGACTTGAAGTCACATGTCATGATATATGTATGTGTAATAATAAATGTAAATTCAAAGAAGCTTTTGTGAATTTTCGAATAAACAAATGAATGTAAATTTGAAGAATTTCTTATGAATTAAAAGTGATACAAATTTGAAGAATCTTTTGTGAATTTTCTGAATAAAAGAAGTAAATTATTTCGTATTTGTTATAAGTCTGCATAAAGCGAATCATATGAGTGTATTCTAACTAGAAGTTCAAAGCTAAAGAAGAAAGAAGATAAAACACGTCAAGAGTTTTATACTCACGAAGACGCGTTAGATCACTAGCGTGTCAACATCAGCTTTATACTAGTCTATGATAGTTTAACATGATTTATGTTAAACTAACTCAAAGTAACAAGACATGCTCGCAACATTACTCTTCTTCTTCATCAAACAATATTTTCATTGCTCACAGTTCTGTTCTTTCAAATCAATTTCTATCTTAACTTGTCAAAGTATTTTTCATGAAAGTCATTTACAACTTTCAAGCATTCTTTGAATTCACTTTCATTGACGTTGTATCAATGTAGATTGACGTTGTATTCTTTTTAATTGACATGATATTGAAGTCATTTATCTCATTTGTAATGTCTGAAGTTCAATATATTCTTCACTTTTCATTCTTCTTCATCTTCAATGACTATAAAGTCTGATGACTCATGACGTTGTTCTTTCAATAAATCTTCAGAATTCAATCGTAACAGATTCAAGAAGAATTCATTGTGAATCTTCATTATTGATGATAATTTCAATCAATATGCTTCATTTATCATGATGAGAATCTTAAAGAATCTCAGCATCTTGTCATTCAGCTTCTTGAATGATTTAGAAGTAGTGATGTTTCTTGAGTTCAGAAACATCATGTCATTTACTTTGTAAATCATTTTCTTTCAATGCTTGTTAATCTGTTTCTTCATTGTGATTTTGATTCTTGCTAATGCTTACTTGATCAACGCTAGTGATCATTTCATATGCTTGAAGATATCTTTCGCTTTGCTCACTTCAATTCTAGCACAAGTGATTTTATATTCAGTCAAGTTCAAGTTAAAGTTCATACAAGAATGAAAGTTCTTATTCAGAAAGAATGCTGACTGTTCAATTGATGATGAGATAGCATTGTTATCAATGAATTCAGTCATGAATAATCAGATGAATCAGTCATCTTGCATGTATGAGTAATAACTTCATAAATATCATTTCACATCTTGATTCACTCTTTCTGTTTAATCATCTGTCTGTGAATGATAGTCTGTGAACAATTTCATCTTGATGTTGAGTTTCAGACATAGAGACATTCAGACAATTAATATGAACTAAGAATCACAATTGAACATTATTGATCTCGATAGTTCATGTGTGCAAAAGACTCATACTAACAGAAGCTTGACTGTTTATTCTGCTGTGATTTCTTTGTCATCTGATCAACATGAGATATAATGATGTTCTTTGAACAATCTGTTCACTACTGTCAGAATCACATTGCTTTCTTCACTTTCGAATAGATTGATAATGAAGTCTAAGAATATGTTCTTTCATCATTGTTCTGATATGAGCAATGACTTCAACAGTTCATTGATTCTATCTCTTAATGTCTTTGATCTACAACAAACGTAACAGTTTTGAATGTAATGCTTGATCATAATTCTCATTTTTGATCAGCAATATGATTATCTAAGCAAGTTTAGCGTTCAATTTATGTCAGAATGATCATTAATTGAAAGATCATGTGCTTTTCTTATCAATCAAGTGATCTTTGACTGAGAGATTCATAATCTGTCGTTTTTTCAGAGCACTTCATTAAGTATTTAACAATTGTTTAAATCAATATCTTGATAAGTTCTTTGATTCTGTTCAATAGCTGTTCAAATATCAATACATAGTTGATTCATTCAATTTTCAACTATAATCTGATTCTGAATAGAAATCATCTCTTCAATCGAATTTTGATTAACTTTCAATTCAGATTTCAAATCTGAGTCAGATTCTTGATCAACTTTAATTAATTGCAGATTGAATTTGCTTTCAAACAATAACATCTGATGCTGATTCATTTTATTTTGCAAATTTCACTTCGCTCAAATCTGTGAAATGCTGATTGACTGCTTACTTTCAAAACAACAGATTTTGATATTTTAATATTCAACAAGAATATTAATCGATCATTTGCAGAGTTTATCAAAATTTGATTTCTTTTTAATCAAAGATTTTCAATGATTATCTTGTGCTGATTTAAACAAGTTATTAATAGAAACATCATTTTATTCTTGTGTTCTTGTATTATGATTAATGTATATAAAGTATGTGTAATTGACTTTCAATCAAAGATTTCATTATACAATCAAATTAACTTAAGTTTTAACAACGATATTGACTGAATATTAAAGCGTTCACATAGCTTTGACATCAAAGATTCATCAATGAAAGTCATGTTAATGACTTCAGTATCTATCAGAGCAAGAAATTTGAATATTTTTTCTAAACTACTCAAGATGACATCAATAATAAACAACTTGAAATTAAATGAATCATCAGACATGCTGATGAAACAGAATATGAATATATTGCTTTCAGTTACTACTTTAATGAAAATAGATTGTTTTTCGAATTTGCAGCAATTTCATGCACTTAAGTTGTTTCAAAACATTCATATGCTTTATGTTCTATCTTCTTGCATTTGAAGCAAAGTTCTTTCTTTAATAATTCTTTCTTGCTGAGATCAAGATTCAATATTCTGAATTTCTTTCATGCAGAGACTGATGACGTGAGTTGAGCAGATAAAGTGCTAGCGACAGAATGAGCAGCTGAAATTGCTGATACTTTGACAATCAATTAAGCATTCAATTCAGTCAATTTAACATCAACTTGCATGCAGATGTTGATAAACTGATTCAAATTCGTGATTCATTCATTGAGCATTGCTCGTTGAAGATCTAAGCTGATTTTATGCTGAAGATCATTTAGTAAAATCTTGTTATTATATTCTAGTTCTGCGCTGAATCTTTGAAATTTCATTCACAATTCATGAAAGAAAATCTTGTTTTAATACAGCTTCAAGTACTGTTGTTAAGTTGTATGATGATGATTGAAATCATCATACATTTTATTAATGATCAATAGTACTTCTTCAACTTCTAGAAATAAGTTTAATGATGTATTTTCCATTCGCAATGCTATGTGCTTGATTGCAGCTTTACTGACTCAACTTTCTATGTAAACAATTTTCAATTCTTCACTGAGAAAGTAATTCTTGTTAATCTTCAGCTTATTTTACATTCATGATAGTTAATTGTTTACATCTTGCAACAAATCTTCAAACAGTGAAAAATTCAATAACTTGATCAACTTTGAAGTTTAATCTTCTGAGACAAAGAAGCTTTGTTGACTTGAAGCGATTTCTAAATAATGTATAATCACGTTTCTGTCTCTTATTTCTTTTTGCAGACTAGTTTGCTGAGTTCTTAGTTGTTCTTTTATGTCAGAGACTGAGTTAAACTAAAGATACTATCAATATAAAAGACTGGTATTATTATTATTACTTTGATAGAATCTAGGTACAAGACAATACATCAAATAATGTATAAGATGAAAGACAAAGAGCAAAAGAAAAGAACGAAAGCTCAAATTCTATACATGAATTGAACAGAATCAAGACTAGACAATAGTTTTATTAACTTAAGATTGCAGAATAATTAAGATGATTGAAACAGAATTGCTGAAACTAAATTAAGATGATGATAACTAAATTGATGACTTGATTCATTGAACTGCAAAACAGATTTAATGAATCAAGATTATTTAAGATATCAATGATTTATGTTCTAAATCAAATTGATGATCTGACATCATGACAGTAACTTTTCTCTTCAAGACTGAGTTTCTGCAAGATGACAAGAAAAAACAAGATAAAATGAGAAAGAATTGAAAATAAAGACTGAAACGAGACAAGAATTGATATGAACGCATTTTAATATGATGAAGCACAGATGAAACTGAAATAAATCTGAGTTTCATCTGAGTCAGATTTAAGCAAGATATTTAAATCAGATCTTGACAAGATCTGAAAGATGAAACAAGATGAGACACATTTTAACGTGATGATGCACAGAAAATTGAAATACATCTGAATCACATTTGAGTCAGATTTAAACAAGATATCTGAGTCAAATTTAGACAAGATCTGAGTCAGATCTGAGTAAGAAAAAGATGAAACATAGTTTAATATGATGATGCACAGCAAGATAAAATGCATTTTAACGTGATGATGCACAACGAGACAAGATGCATTTTAACATGATGATGTACAATGAAACTAAAATACATCTGAATTACATTTAAGTTAAATTTAAACAAGAGATTTGAGTCAGATCTAAGTAAGATCTGAGTCAGATTTGAGCTGAATCAAAACAATGAAGATTGAATTTAATGTTTTTGACATTGACATTAAGATATCACACACGACAGTACATGTGATTCTTTGACAACAAAGATGACAAGATGATATTTATTAAGTGCTTGCTCACAATTATTCAGAAGATGAAAAGACTTTCAAGTAGAAAAGTGATTTTCTCAATTGATGTAATACTTGAGCAGAAATGAATTATAGCATCTATCATGCTTGAAGTTTAGTATGCTGTTTACATATCAGAATCTTTCGTCATTCTTAATGATAATGAGTTCTCAAGATTCCTGACGTTGACTTGAGAAAGAATCACTTGCAATATGACTCAGAAGAATGACATGAAAGATTAAATGAATCTTCATGAATGTTGAAAGATTTAACTCAATGATCAGAGAATTATTCTTGAAGACACGCTTGATCTTGAAGAAATCAACGTTATGATCATTTAACTTGACAGTGAGATAAGCAATGCTGAGATTATGAGCATTCAGTCAGACTTCATCTTCAACGAAGTATTTAGAACAAGAACGACAAAAGAGATTGACATTAAATTCATAAATGATTTGAGCTATAAGCATCTTATCACATAAATGCTCAGTTAATTTCTTCATTTTCTTGATGAACTCTTTGACATTGATTAACTTGTTTCAAGCTTAAAAGATAAAATTCTTAAGCAAAGACTCAAAAGACTTGAAGTTTAAACGTAAGTTCTGACTCAAATTAATCAAGAAGAATGATGTTAAAGTAATTAATAACAATGCATTATTAATGATGAATTCAACTTCAGAAAGTCACTTAACTCAGTCATTCTGCATGTAGTTGATGAAGACTTGAAGATAATGCTTCAAGACAGCATTGACTTTCTTGATTTAATCATTGATTTTAGAGTGATACATTGTTGATAACTTAACGTCTATTTTCAGCATTTTACATATATGCTTTCAGACATTGAAGATGAATTGTGTATCTCGATCAAATATGAAGAACTCAAATAAATCATGATGTTTTCAAACATAAGCATAAAAGCAGTTAATAACTTCTTTAACTTTTATAAAAGTGATGAGAATTAAATGTTTTATTTTAATAAAATGATCAACAAAGACTAAAACATATTTATATGTGATACTCATGAAGATATTGAATGATAAAGAATTTACATAGTTCATGAAAACATAACATTAACGACGTTCAAGAACTGAAAGAAAATGCAATCATTCTTGAGTTCATTGTCTAAAGAGCTTGAAACGTGTGTACATGTGACAGTTTTGTACAAAGCGTTGAATATACTTATAAATGTTTGATCATCAGTAAACTCAACTGATCAGTTCATAGCTTTTTGTTCTTTCTGAATGATTATTAATGACACTATCATGAGTGAGCTGAATGATACAAAGACGTAGTTTATCTGAGTTGAGCATGTACTTTCTTTCTTGAAAGTACAAATGATTCTTGTATTCTTTACACTTGATTAGAAAAATCTTGTTGTGATGTCGTGCTTTATTATGAAGCATTTCAATTATCTGAGTTGTGGATTTATCATTGATTTCAATTTGCTTTTACAATGTCTGAGTGAAAGTATCAGCAAAATCTTCATCAAGATTCAGAATATCTTGATCTAGCTGAAACTTGATGTTTTTAACGTTGAATTCTTTGATTTCTAAATTCATGAAAGTTAGAATTTGCAAGAATGCTGAAGTAATTGAAAACAGATGTAACTGAACTAAATCTAAAACGATGATTTGTGATTAAAGCTTCATGATCTTGATGTTGAAAACATTGAAGATGAGATTTTTAACAATATTGAGATTTAAAACATGAGTTTTCAGAATTGTCTGATGTTGATATTAATATCAAGAATTGAATGTATTTCTTTCTTTAAAAAGATCTTCTGAGTGACGTGTCAGAGCATTCAACTTATCATTGATCTTGTCAAAACAATAAGCGATGTGATAGTTGAATTTAGACAGAAACTCACTTCAACGAGCTTGATGATGACTCAACTGCTTAGTTAACATGAAATACTTAAGATTTTTGTGATTTGTGATCATCTTAACAGAATAGATAAAGTCTTTAAGCTTTGTTTATCATTTCTTGAAAGCATGAACAATGATCATGAGTTCTTTATCATAGATCTCGTAGTTACACTTGATTGAGTCATGCTTCTTTGAAAAGTAAGTGATTGAATGAAAAATCTCGTTCTCATTATATTGAAAGAAAATGTCTTTGAACACATAGTTTGAAGCATTAATTTCTATCACAATCTTGTGATCTGAATTATAGTAATAAAGAATAATCTTGAAAGTGAAAACTTTCTTAAGAGTGTTGAATGCAATCTGACATTACTGAAATCAGACAAAGAATATTTCTTTTCTGATGAGATGAGTAAGCGAGATAGTTATTCTACTATAGTCATAGATGAATCTTTTATAGAAGTTCACGAAATCTAGAAAACTTTGAACGTCTTTAACGTTGATCAAGATGAGTCAGTTGACAATGATGTTTATCTTAAAAAAGTTCATCTTGATCTCTTCGATGATGATTATCAATTCTAAATACAAGACTTGAGTGACGTGAAACTTGCATTTAATTATATTTATCTGAAGATCTGCTTCTTGCAGCTTTCGCAGAATGAGCTTGACATGAATCTTGTGCTCGAGTTCATTGTTGAAATAAATCAAAATGTCATTCAGATAAGCTGTATAAAACTTATCTAAATGTTCACGAAGAATATTGTTGATGTACTTCTGAAATGAGATAAACTCATTACATAGATTAAAAAGCATGACTAAATACTTGAATAATTTAAATTAAGTGTGAAAAACAATGAAAACTTCATTTTCTTCTTTGATTCGAAGTTGATTGAATGCAGAGATGATATTCAGCTTGATAAAGATTTTAGCTCAACTTCAACGATTCAGCGTTTCTGAGATCAGAGACAAAGAATATTGATTCTTGATTATGATAGCATTCAGATCTTAATAGTTCATGCAGAAGTAAAGTTCTTCTTTGAGTTTCTTGATGAAAAGAACAGAAATGATCATCTGAAAGCAACTGATTCAAATGAAATCTTTGCTCAGATTTTTATTCAGATAACGATGAAGTTCTAAAATTTTGTCACGACTCATGTCATACAAAGCGAAGACTGAGAGTTGAGCATCTTCTTTAAGATGTATGACATGATCATGAGCTTAATGTGAAGACAAGATATCGACGTTCTTCTTGAAAAAGATGTTTAGAAACTTGAAATATTTAAATGATAGAATTGTGACTGAATCGACGTTCTTACTTTGTCAATAGACTTCAAAATCTTCTTGTGTCGTGAATGCAGTTAAATGAAATTTCTTTTTCATTTGATGAAGATTCAGATGATGATTTTTATTATACATACTATCTTGAAAACAAGATGAGAACTGAGTAAGAGTTGAACTGTTCTTTGAACAAATAATCAAAATCGTATGACGCGATTTTGACTTGTTAGGGTCTAGACTAGAAGATGAGATTGATTCAAGATTCAAGAAGATATTGATTTTCTTTAAAATAATGTTAAACACTTCAATGTTTTTGACATAAGCAGCATGATTAAAGCTTTGAGCTCTCAACTCAACTATGTCAAGTTGTATAAAAGATTGATCAAATTGATTTGCTTGAAAGACAACAGAAGTTCTAAAGAGAAAAGAATTTTGACACTTAATTTTTGATGAATATTCTTTTTGAATGACTTGAAGAATACAATTAGAAGCTTCTTGTTTCAAATGAAAGACAAGACTGAACGAAGTTTGTTTCTTGTAAATGAGCTGAGTATTAGTTAACTTCTCATGAGCGAACGAAAAATTAAATTGCTTCTTGTGAGCAGATGAAAAACTGAGTTACTTCTTGTGAGTGAGTTGAAAACTGAATTGCTTCTTGTGAGCAAACTGAAAACTGAGTTGCTTCTTACAAGTGAATTGAGAACTAAATTGCTTCTTGCAAGTGAACTAAAAACTGAATTACTTCTTTTAAATGAATGAGAAACTAGATTGCTTCTTGCGAGCGAACTGAATGCTGAATTGCTTCTTGTGAGCAATCTGTAGACTGAATTGCTTCTTGTGAATGATTTATGAACTGAGTTACTTTTTGTAAGTGAATTGAGAGCAAGACTGAGAAAAAGCTACTTTGTTAACTTTAAGCGAGAAATTTTCTTCTTGTTGATTAAAATCATAAATCTTGACAAGAAATTAACAATAATGATTAAGATAAAAAAAGAAAAACAAGATGAGAATATTGTGTTCAAAATTGACATCAATGACGTGATAATGAAGTCATGATAAACTCATGATAATGAAATATGAACTTAATTCAATGACATAAAAGAATAGTCTTTCAATGTATTCATCAAGAATCATTGTGATTTCAACAACATGAATAATGTCATTGATTAAAATGACTTGATTATTAAATTCTTGAAGTCTGCAAGAATGAGTTAATTGATGCAAGAAAAAATGATGTTGTTGCATGAAGAATTTATTTATAAAAACATAAGCAGAGACTTCACTATCAATCAGAGCGAAAGTAAGAACTTTAGATTTAGCTTGACGTAAAATACAGAATACTATCATGTGACTATCTTTAAATGTCGAATTGAATTCAAAGAGTTTTAAAACAGATTTAACAGAAAACTTTTTATATGATTGAAGTGAGAATGAAAAGATTGAGACTAGTAAACAAAATGATATGTATACAAATCTCTGAATGTAACTTAGCTCAGAAACCAAACTTTTCTTGCAAACAGCAAGACTTTTTCATTTATATTGATAACATCATTGTCATAAATATTCATGATATGCAGAATGAAGAGTTTCTTATTTGAATATTCTTTAGCAATTTTGCTTGAATGTTGCAACTTGCAGTAGTAAGATGTTACGAATGTGTCAAAGATCAAACTCTAATCAATTCACAGTGAACACTAGCGAGTTCACTGCGTATTGATTAGAACTAGTCAATGATCTAGTCGAGAGCTGACCTAGATCTGACTCAGATTTGACTCAGATATGACTCAGCATCTTTTCTCTTCTTTAGCATCTTCTAATCAGCTTCTATTGTCTTTCAGACAAATACACTTCTTTGTGTTACGAGTAGTTAACAAATGTCTATGCCAAACACATTTCTTTGTGTCACAAACATTTTTTGAATAAACATCTTTCTTATGTTTCAACACGTTCTCTTTGAGACTAGCGTTGAATCTGAGTAAATACTATATAGAGCGTGTTCTTCTTGTCTTTTGTATCTTCTTTCTTCTGTATTTTTAAAGTCTTAGTTATAGCTATCTTTATAAATTAAACATTCTAGTCACGCACGCACTCTGATTAGTTTCTAGACACGATTTCAACATTACTTTAAGAATTCGTTAATCACACGATACTGATCTTATTATTCATTCAAATTCACTTAACTGACAACGAAATGAGTATAAAGAAATTTGTGTATCTGATGATCGATGACATCAAAAGACAGAACAACATCAAGAAATTAATAGAATCAAGAGATTAAGATCTTGCATTGCTAGAGAATCTACAGCTCATTTAGTACGCGCTCGTTCAAATCGATTAATAGAATCAAGAGATTAAGATCTTGATTACTTGAGAATCATCAAAAAAATCTCTCTCAAATCAGCAACACTCTTCTCTGAAGATTAAACAACTTGAACTACGATCTCACTACATATCGTCGAGCATCGCTCTTCGCTCGATCGTTAACTCTTCGCTATGACTCGATCATCTGTGAAAAATCTCTCTGAGAATTATCAAAGTCTCTATTCTTCTGTCACTGCAGATTCAGTCATCTATTCTGAGCTATCATCTCACATATCGAAATATCTTAGAATCAACTTCGTACGAAAACGTCATCACTCTGTGTCTCACTCTTAGACTCTCAATGAATCTTTGAAAGCTTCTACTCTCTGAAATATAAAAAATGTAAAGCAACTACAACACTGAGTCAAACAAGACTCAGAAGTGTTTCTAGAAGATTTAAAGAGTCTTCAAACTCAACGAGATCTTGATGTGAAAGCTTGTGAGTTATTTGACAAGATATCAAGCGAACAAATATGAAAGACTCGCTTTGAGAAAATTAATCGAGCAAAGAAACGATCGAATCAATTGAATCAGACACTTCAGAACAAATTGACTGAAGCACAACATCATCTGCGAGTGACTAGAGATGTCACTTCATTGATCTCTATTCTTTTCATGTTCAGCAAGCGATCTCAGAAGCTTTCGAATTCATCTCTGTTTACTGATGAAAAAGAATCTATCTGAGATGATTGACAAGAAAAGATTCGCAACAAGCTAGAAATCAACGTCGATCATTTCGACAATGACAAAGCTATACTAGTCTACATTCATTTTTGAATCAGCGAAGACGCAGTCAAAGTCATTCTAGTCAAACATCAGCAAGATTCATTAAACTTTTATTCAACGATTGATGATCTATTAAATGAACTTGCTCAGTTATACAATGATTCTGACAAAGAAACAAACTTTCAAAGATAGTATGCTAATTTCTCTCAAGAAAAGAGCAAATTCAGCGATTTCTATTTGATGTTTCAACATCTGTTCTTTTATTTAGAGTATCACGAAAAGCAATTGATCGTTGATCTACGAGACAAGATAGTCTATCGTCTTTGTGCAGCTTAAAGTAGTCAATTGATTCAGTCAGAATCTTTGAACGAAATTCATGATTATCTGATTCATTTGAACAATGAGCATCGAGTCATGAGTGACATCAAAGAAAAGAAATCTCTGAACAAAGTCAGAAAGCAAGTCATCTTTGTTGAGAAACAAGATTCATTGAATCTCTATAGAAAGATCGAAGTCACTACACTCGTCGATCATTCAAAATCGCGCGACGCGACTTTAACTAGCGTCAAAGAGACAGATATACAAACTGAAAGCTGTTTCATTTGTCATAAGTCAGATCATTCTTCTAGAGAGTGCTCTGATCGAACTTCAAGAATCAATGCATTAAAAGATGATGAGTTTGATCAATTTACATCAAACTCTGAGTCAGATTCTGATTCAAAAAACTAGTTATCTCTTTCAAAGTCATCAAAGAAATAAAGATCATATCTTTGTGCAGTCAAATCGAAGTTCTATTGAAAGAAAACTATTTTGAAAAGTCATTTCTGATCAATGCTTCTCTTATCTCTCAGAGTCATTCTTTCAGCCTTCGTTCTTTGATAGACAGTGATTTTGTCGTCTACATGCTGATACATGACAAGCTAGTCAATAAAGTATGTCAGAAACTTGAAATACAATCTATATTGCTAGCAAAAGAGAAGCTAATACGAGAATATGATGAGAAGTTAGTTAGAAAGACTATTACTCATAAGATTTTACTCAATCTCACGATTGAAAGTCATAAGAAATTGACTGTGTCAATGCTGATAGCTGATATCAAGCATCATGAAGCTATATTGAGCAAACTCTGAATGAACAAAAATGAAATATTATTGAACATAAGACATGATACTATCGTATTTTCTGATCAATTAGATATTTCTATTTCGATTTTTTCGATTTCGTCAAATACGAAGCACTCAAGTTGATCGCGATCAACTCTCATTTCTTCAATGACTCATAGCAATGCTTCAAAGATTCTCAAGCGCTCAGTTTCAATCATTCAGAAAGAGTCATTTTTGATTTAAAACATAGACGTCATCTTTTTTCAAGCACTAGTAAAAGGAAAAAAGAAGAATCAGATCGAGATTTTTACTATGTTCATCGAAGACATCGATAGAAAAATCGTCTACAATACTCAATGCAAACTAGATGTCATAGATGTCTTCTCAGTCGATGAAACGACTCAGAATCTAGAAGATATTAAAGTCAAGCTATCATCAAAGTAACAAGATTTTCTAGATGTTTTTGATCGAGCTCAAGCAGGCAAGCTATCGTCTCATCGTTCATATGATCATAAGATAGAACTTACTAGTGACGTAACATCACTTCGCTGTCGAGCATATTAAATGTCTCTCTACAAGCTTCAGAAAGTAAAGAAATATCTGAACAAGAATCTTTTCAAAGAATTTATAACTTCTAGCAAAGCTTCGTATTTCTCATCTCTTCTGTTCGCTCTAAAAGCAAATGAAAATCTACGATTCTGCGTTGACTATTGAAAGCTCAATGCTATTATCAAAAGAAATCGCTATTCTCTATCTTTGATAGATGAGATGATTGAGAAAATAGTTGGTTGCAAACATCTGACTCAATTGAATATCATTTCGACGTTCAACAAACTATGAATGCACTCTGATAGTGAGAACTATACTATCTTTATTATCGCTTTAGAAGCGTACAAATCAAAGATGTTACTCTTTGAACTTATTAATAATTTGATCTCGTTTCAGCAGTATATGAATGATGTTCTATGAGACTTTCTAAATGACTTTTGTCAAGTCTATCTAGACGACATTCTGATCTACAGCAAAACTCAATGAGAACATCGACAACATGTCAAAATGATATTAGATCATCTACGAGAAGCTGATCTACAAGTAGATATTCGAAAGTGCGAATTCAACGTAGAAGAAACTGTCTTCTTAGAAGTCATAGTTTCAGAACAAGATCTTTGTATGAATTCTGTCAAAGTGAAAGTCATAGTCAACTGAACTACGTCGATCAATCTAAAAGAAGTTCAGAGCTTCGTGAGATTTGTTAACTTCTATCGTCGTTTCATTAAGAACTTCTTGAAGCTAGTCAAATCATTCACTCAGCTGACTAGAAAGAACACGTCTTTTGTTTAAAATGAAGTCTGTGTTCAAGCTTTTGACAATCTAAAGAAACAGGTCAGCTCGATCTCAGTTCTACGACACTTTGATTCAAAACGACAGACTATTTTGAAAATCAATGTCTCTGACTACGTCAAAGATGAAATACTATCACAGTACGATGATGAGAAAGTTCTTCACTCGATAGCTTTCTACAGCAAGAGCATGATTCTCGCTGAATGCAATTATCACATCTATGACAAGAAATTGCTAGTCATTATTTGATGTTTTGAACATTGAAGACTCGAGCTAGAATGCACAGAGCTGCTCATTCAGATGTTCATCAATCATCAGACTTTGAAGATCTTCATGAAAAACAAACAGTTAACTTGACGTCAAGTCAATTATCTAGACATTCTGTTCAAGTTTAACTTTCAGATCATTTTTCGATCAGGCAAAATGAACACTAAAGTTGATGCTCTAATCAGAATGTCTCTGATCGACATCTCTGAATCAACTCAGTGTACTGAAGATTGCTATCAAATTCTTCTGACATTTGATAGAATAAATATTCTAGCTATTGAATCTGAAGTTGATCTCTATCAGCGAGTAAAAGATGTCAACAAGACGAATGAGCTTTGCAATGAGTATAGACAAGTTATAAGCGAAAACAAGCTCAAGCTACATAGCACTGAATTAAAGCATTGCAAGATCGTTGACAATGTTCTGTTCAGAAAAGGTCTACTGTGAGTTTCTGAGAATATGCATACGAAATTGCTAAAGAAAATTCATGATCAGTCTTTCATCTCTCACTCTGACAATCGAAGAACTACTGATCTAGTTCAACATTTCTACTATTGATCAGATCATCAAGCAACAATTAGACGTTACATTTGAAACTGTCATGTCTGTTAATGAAGCAAGACATCTAGAGATAGCATTAATGAACTTCTTCATTCTCTATCGATTTCACAGAAACGCTGAAAAGATATAGCTATGAACTTCATCATTGAGCTATCTCTATCAAAAGATTATAACGTCATTTGCACAATTATATGTCGTCTCATTAAGAAACATCACTATGTTTTCTATCATTGAGAAGATGAGAGCATCTCAGTCGAAGAAACGGTTTGAATCATGCTATGAAACGTCTATCGACTTCATGATCTACTCAGTTTCATTGTTTCAAACAGAGATTTTCAGTTCATATCAACAATGTGACAAAGTCTTTGCAAGCGACTAAGAATCACGATTAATCTATCAACAATTTATCATTCTGAGATCAATGATCAATCAGAGTGAGTCAATCAAGACGTTGAACGCGAACTTAGAATCTACTGTAATTACATGCAGAACGACTGAGTGAAATGACTTTTCATCATGAAATTCAGCGAGAATTTCAATATCTTCTCGATCATCTCAATGACTTCGTTTTACTTCAATAAGAGTTTTCACTCACGAATGAGTTTCGATTCAGATACAACTGACTATGAAACAATTTGTAAACGTCTTGAAGCTAGAAAAGCAGATGATATTATCATTCGAATGAAAGAGCTTCTTATCTTTGATCATCAGCAATTAGAAAAGACGAAGCAGATCATCAAAGCTCAAATCAATAAACATAAATGAGACGTCATCTATGAAGTAGATGACTGAGTTTGATTATTCTCTAGAAACATAAAGACAACTAAATCATGTAAGAATTTGAAAGACAAACAGCTAGAACTTTATCAAATCACTGTCAAAGTTGAGATCTTCTATCATCTTTATCTATTGATAAGCATGAAGCAGCTGCATTCAATGTTCAGCTCGAAGCTATTACGATCTTATCTCAAAGACTCGTTGTCAGAACAGCATTCAAAATCTTCTAGATCATTGACAATCGAGAACGATGATCATTGAGAGATACATGACATTTCGAACTCTAGACGCTATCGAGATTGAATACAATACAAGATCAAATGAACGAAACTAAATCGAAACAACGAATGATACTATGTCGATAAAGAAGAATTCAAGAGCTTGAAAAAACATCTAGTTGAATTTCATAAGCTCTATTCAGACAAGTCACACTAAATTGAAAAACAGTGAAAATTTTTGCGTTTCATTTGTTCTATTCATGCGAACATGAATTTTCGAGAAGAAAGATAATGTTACGAATGTGTCAAAGGTCAAATTTTAATCAAGTCAAAGTGAACGCTAGCGAGTTCACTGCGTATTGATTAGAACTAGTCAACGATTTAGTCGAAAGCTGATCTAGTTCTGACTCAGGTTTGACTCAGATATGACTCAGCATCTTTTTTCTTTTCTAGCATCTTCTAATCAGCTTCTATTGTCTTCTAGACAAACACACTTCTTTGTGTTACGAGTAGTTAACAGATGTCTATGACAAACACATTTCTTTGTGTCACAAACATCTTTCAAATAAACATCTTTCTTGTGTTTCAACACGTTCTCTTTGAAACTAGCGTCGAATCTGAATAACTACTATATAAAGCGCGTTTTTCTTGTCTTTTGTATCTTCTTTCTTCTGTATTCTTAAAGTCTTAGTTATAGCTATCTTTATAGATCAAACATTCTAGTCACGCACGCACTCTGATTAGTTTCTAGACACGATCTCAACATAACACAACTTTTACTTGTTGCAAATTTTCTTTATTTCAAAAATGATCAGAATCTTATCTTGAACAATGATAATAATGAAGTTTAAATTCATTAACTCATCAAGAAATGAGAAAGAAAGAGACGAAGATACTGTTGAAACAACAGTCACAGAAATAATGATTTTTGAATTTAAAGAATTACTAGTCAATGCAAAGACATTCTTGACTTTGATGAATAGAATTATGACAAAGACGAAGCAAGATTGATGATGCTTAAGCTGCTGAAGCTCTTTATTGATGTCAGAGAATGTTTAAACTCATTGATGAAAGATAAATGATCAAGTTTCATTAAGATTTCATTAGAAAAAGATGATGACTTGAGTGAAATAATTGACATTGTGCTTCAGACAGTCAATCAATGAGAAATCTTTCATCAAAGAATGTTCTTTCTTTTGATAAAAGAGATTGTAATAATCAACAAAGCTATTCATGTTTTGCTTCAGAATTTCATGAAAATATAAATGAGCATCTTCTGTCTTGAAAGAATTATTACAGCAATGATGCAATTTGTGTCATCAATCTGCAAAGATGAAAATGATACAAAGATCATTGACTCAATATTGATTCATTAAATTGTGAATCTTTTTATTTATGATGAATCATGACTTGACATAGATGATCTTGACTCGATGAGAAAGATAATGATCATCGTTCATGTTCATGCACTGTATCAGATTCTGCTTTCATACATTCAATCAATCTTTGTTTCTTTTATATTTAGATATGTCGAGAAGCTTCTTGAATTTAAAAGCGATGAAGACAGCAACAGAAATTACAGAAGAGTGAATAACAAGAAAAGATTAATTGTTCAAGATTTGTGCAATAATTTGAGTTATCATCACAAAAGACTGAGAATTCAACTTTATATAAACTGAAGAACTGAAAATGATGAATAAGAATGAAGTAATAACATCATGTTTGTTAGAGATCGACATAGAGCGAGTCATATGAATGTCATTTAACTAATAAATAAATGCTAAGAAAGAAAAGTATCTACAGAAAAGAACTCGATTCTTATAAGTGTGTTTCTCAACTCTGTGCTAGACTCAAAAGAATTGACGTCTTACACATATGATGCAGAGTTTCAATGACATCACTTCTAGCTTGAATGCTCACTAGACTCGATTAGAATGAAATCAAGATGAAGAATAAGCAAAGACTAGAATCGTAACATTATTTTTCTCTCTTGACTATTCATGTTCGCATGAATGTTATTTCTTAGTGCGCTTTTGTTGAATATTTGATATGAAAGTCGTCAATCATCTCTTGAGCGTTCATAAATTCGTCGTCGTCAGCGTTATATCAGTTGAGATCATTGTCATAGCTCTTTCATTTAACTCGATATTGAAGTCGTCTTTAATATCGTTGAAAGTTCAATATATCGTCAATCTTTCATTTATTCTCATCGTTCATCACTATTGATCTCGAAAGTTCATTCTTCTGATCAGACAGAGAGTCATTGACGACGAGATGAAGAAGCTCTGACTGAAATACATCATGTATATGCATAGTCTCGAGCAGTTTCAATTTATAGAATGAGTCAATGAGATTGATGATCTGAAAAGAATTGAGCATCTTGTCATTCAATTTTTTGAAGAGTCTCGCTGTAATGATGTTTCGTTCGTTTAGAAACACTCTTGATTCAATCTTGTAATTGATCTTCTTTCTATGCTTGTTAGCTTGATTCATCATTTGTTTTCGTATTTTGATCAGAGCTTCACGAGCGAAGATCAATGTCTTGTTCATTTGTTCAGATATATTCTTGACTCGATTGATCTGCAAGCGTTCGCAAGTGCTTTCATACTCGATGATGTTAGAGTCGAAGCTCATATGAGAATGAAAGCTCTTGTTCATGAAGAAGAGAGTCACGAAAATGACTGAGAACAAGACGTTATTGTCAATAAACTCGATCATGAGTAGTCACTTAGATCAGTCATTCTGCATATACAAACAGAAGAATCGAAGATATTGCTTGATGTTCTGATTGACTCGTTCGCTTTGATCATTGATCTGAGAATTATAGACGATGAATAATCGAAGAAAAATGCTCAGTCGTTTGCAAAGAAATTTTCATAGTATAGAGATGAATTGCGAACCTTGATCAAATACTATGAAGCTTGATAGATCATGAGTTCAATATACTCATTGAATCAGCATTTCAGCTGTCTTTTCAACAGTGATATCTTCATCATCAATGATGCAAGAAATATAATGTTTTTCTTTTAACAATCTGCAGATGATCGTCAGAATAGCGTTGTACTCGCTTGAATCAAATAGATCAATAATGAAATTCATTGCTATGTCTTGTCATCGCTGTTCAGATATCGATAGAGATTGAAGCAAGTCATTTGATTTATTTCTAGATGTCTTTGAACGTTGACAGATATAGCAGTTTCGAATATATCAATCTATCGTTTTTCGCATGAATGATCAATAGTAATTTCGCTTTATGACTTTCACAGTTCTAAGAATATCAGAATGATCAACTGATGATTGATCGTGCATCTCACGAATCAGATTCATTTGTAGAAGCTCGTTGAACGAAATTCATAGCTGACTATCATGATACAAGATTTCATTCTGAATTCAACAATTCTTTAATTTGATATCTTCATATTGTGTCTCGTCTCTTGCTATTGCTTCGCGAAGTAGCGTACAATTCTCGTCGATTTCATTAGTCTTAAGAATATGTTTATAGATTGATTCACTGATGTTCTTCTCTAGATCAGCAATTTTCATTCGATTTGAAGTCAGAATAGTGATTCATTGATAGCAAACGTGCTCATCTTCTGAATCTCTGAGCACGACGTCAGCTTGACGAGTTAATGCATCGATCTTGATGTTCTGTTTATCAGATTGATACATTATTCTGAAGTTGAAATCAGCGAGCTTCTGAACTCAGCGCATCTGACGTCTGCTCAGCTCTTTATATTTCATCAACGAAATGAGCGCTTGATGATCGATGAACATCTTGATAGAAATGTCAGTTAGCTTCAGTTCAAGTCATCAGTGTTCAAATGCTTGAATGATGATCAGAAGTTCTTTATCATATATTTCGTAGTTGCATTCAGCAGAAGACATGTTCTTGCTATAGAAGACAATCGAATGTAGTACTTCTTCGTCATCATATTGAGAGAGAACTTTATCGTTGACGTAGTCGAATGAGTCAATTTCAAGAATGGTCTTACGAGTTTGATCAAAGTGACGTAGTATAGAAGTCTCGATTATACGTCTCTTCATATGATTGAAGACAATCTGACAGACTTCATTTCATTCAAATATGATCTTCTTTTGAGTGAGTCAAATCATTGAATGAACAATCTTTGAAAAGTTCTTAATGAAGCGTCGATAGAAATTGCAGAAGTCAATGAAAAACTGCATCTGAATGAGATTATTGAATGTAGATCATTCAACAACTGCTTGTATCTTTCGAGAATTCATCTTCAGCTCTTCAATTGATATCAAGAGTTCTAGAAAGATAGTTTTCTGAACATGAAACTCGCACTTGTTGATGTCTATCTGTAGATCAGCTTCTCGTAGTCTATTCAAGATCAATCGTACATGTCGCTTGTCTTTCTTCAAGATATTGCTGTAGATGATAATGTCATCTAGATAGATCTGACAAAACTAATGTAGATACTTGAACAACACGTCGTTCATATAGTGTTGATAGAACGCAGATTCGTTGATTAATTCAAAGATCATTACATGATATTTGTATAAGTCGAAAAAGATAATAAAGATAGTCAAATTCTCGCTATCTTAGTGCATGCGTAGTTTGTTGAACGTGACAATGATGTTTAATTGAGTCAGATACTTGCTTTCTTGTATATAAGTAAGAGTCTCGTCTATCAATGACAAAAAATAGCGATCTCGTTTGATCAAAGCATTGAGCTTTCTGTAATCAACGCAGAAACGCAGACTATCGTCTTTCTTTTTGTTACGATTCTAGCTACGCACCTTCGTTGATAGCTATGTTGATGACTATGTTGATGACTATGTTGATGACTATCCTGAGAGCTATCGCCGATCGCTCGCCGCTAGGGCATAGGCTTGTTCCGAAGCCAACCCTATTCAGGGTTAGCTTATGTTCTCCTGAGTCATATAGATAGTCGGCCCTTCCCTTCTAGATACTTTCCTTTCTTAGCATTTATATACTCGTTACATTACACCCATATGACTCGCTCTATGCTGATTCCTAACATTATATAAATGCTCCTTCGTTACAGACGAAGTGAAATAATCTGCATCGATTCCCGAGTGCTTCTGTCGATCCTTCAATCCACTATCGACATTTGGTCTAGCCGGCTTGCAACCGTCAGCAGCACTCATCTTCCTCCCCTCGTGAGCTGATTCAGCGAGAATAAACCAAAGATTCGGACTCGTGCGCTGATCAGCGAGTATAAACAAACGATCGGAATCATCCGACTAGATCAAAGATCAGCGGATTAATCGTTCATTCAGATTCGCAAGGGATTCTTCGAATTTGTTGAACAATCAAACGGGGTCAGTCTATGACTGCGTGAAGCCTCTACCTCAAAGAGCAATCAAAGAGGCCAGTCAAGGACTGCGTGAAGTCTCTACCTCGATGAGCAAACCTCAACAGTGAGCCTGCTTCAATGGCACTCACCGTCAATGCGATGATCCATCTACCCTCATCGCCCTACCCACCAGTGAACCGGTCCGCCTACCCGTTCATGTGCAACTAGTGAGCCTGCTACAATGGCACGATAATGCCTTCGGCAACAAGCAAACCTTTGAGCTTGTTTCTATACCGAAACCCCCAGTGAGCCTGCTTCAATGGCATCGTCAATGCGATGGTCTACTCGCTCTCATCGCCCTACCCACCAGTGGACCTGATCATACGTCCACGTGCAACTAGTGAGCCTGCTACAATGGCGAGCCCAAAGTCGACCTCTTCGATGAGCAAGTCGATCAGTGAGCCTGCTTCAATGGCACTGTCAATGCGATGATCTATCTCCTCATCGTTCTACCCATCAGTGGACCTGGTCATACATTCACGTGCAACTAGTGAGCCTGCTACAATGGCATCTTCCGTCAATGCGATGACCTATCTACTCACATCGCTCTATCTACCAGTGAACCGGTCTGCCGACTCGTTCGCGTGCAACTAGTGAGCCTGCTTCAATGGCACTTCTACCTCGCATAGTGAGCCTGCTACAATAGGCATTTCGATTCTACACAAGGCTAAGGAAATACATTCATGCGAACATGAATCGTTGAAGGGGGGGGGTAATGTTACGATCCTAGCTACGCACCTTCGTTGGTAGCTATGTTGATGACTATGTTGATGGCTATGTTGATGGCTATCCTGAGAGCTATCGCCGATCGCTCGCCGCTAGGGCATAGGCTTGTTCCGAAGCCAACCCTATTCAGGGTTAGCTTATGTTCTTCTGAGTCATATAGATAGCCGGCTCTTCCCTTCTAGATACTTTCCTTCCTTAGCATTTATATACTCGTTACATTACATCCATATGACTCGCTCTATGCTGACCCCTAACACTTTTCGATGAACAAGATGAGCAAGACGTATGATGCAAAGCTGAAGAAAATGAACTCTTTGTTTAGATGATCAATCAGATACTTCTTTATCTTCTGAAGCTTGTAATCAAACATCTGATATAGTCTGCTTCAAGAGAATGTTTCTTCATCGATCAACACAATTTTGTGATTGTAGAAACGATGCAATGATAGCTGATTGATTATTGCTCGATCGAAGATGTCTAGATAGTCGTGATATTCAAAGAAGAGCTTGATCTTGACTTGCTTGAGAACTTCAGCGTGAAAAAGCTCATGCAGATTCACTTCTTCACACTTGTTTTCGACTGTAGTTATGAGTCAATCGATTTTCAAGACAATAACAGCAAAGATCTTGACGTTTGATCGTTTGACTAACATTTTATATGTCGCTGTCTCTATCATTGCTATGTTCATTGAACCTGACGTTGATTTAGAAATTTTGACGTTAGTTAAAGTCGCGTCGCGCTGTTTTAACTGTTCAATGAACTTCTTGTTTTGACTGAATTGAGATGTAACGAAAGTGAAAGATCTCTTCAGTATATGAGTAGAAGTCAAGCTCTTTCGTTTCGTGATTGATTTATTGTTTAAGAATAGAGCAATCGATTTCTGACTAGTAGAATTGAAATTCGAAAATCAAAGAAAATCGATTCGCATATCAATTACTAGGTCGATTTTGTTCATTCATGTTTTTTCAAGAATCATTTGATGTTGATCTAATCGAGTAATCAACATAAAAGCTGTGTCAATCGTATGATCTTGAACAGTCAGGTTCAAATAAATGACATGAGTAATAAGTTTCTTAGCATAATGATCATTGAATTCTCGAATTGACTTCGCTTTGATCAAAGTCAGAGACTTGATTTGCAACTGATCACAAACAATCTGCGTGATCACTTCATCAATGAACGAATAGTCAGCAGCTTCAATGTCAATCAATGACTTCAATGAGTAACTAATTTCATTGCTAGAAAGTACACATTCAGTAGTCAAAGATTTAGAAGCAAAAGAGTCATTTGACATGCTCATCGTTGAAGAAATTAACACATTTTTCATCGCGTCTTTGATAAAAGTCTCTAGTTTTTTGCCTCGCAATTCTCGAATGACATTTTCTCATTCTTTTTATTCTTCGAAATGATGATTTCATGTAGACGAAGAGTGAAAGCTTAAGATGTCAAGATGTTGATCTTGTTCTGAGAGCAATTCTTGAACAAGTGACTCGAAGTCTTGCAGATGTAGCAGATGATAGACGATTTCGCTCGATCAGACTCAAAGATAGAAAAGATGATAAACTTAACATAATCAATTATCGAAGTTGTCACTGCTGACAAGAGAGTAGTAGCGCGTTTGTCAGGTACGATAGTAACTTTGACAATGACAGTGCAACGTTCGCTGCGAAGCTGATAATTGACTCATTGTTTACTATTCACATCTTGAAGAAAGATCTTTAGTCGATGAAGTGAAGTGAAATCTTTGAGACAGACTGATAGAACGTTCTGCAAGCGATTATGAATTTTATTCTGAAAATCGTTCATCAAAGTGCAATCATCATATTCAAGATAGCTGAATAGCTTTATAAAGTTGAAGTAAAAGACATTGAAGAACTTGTCTGTTTATCTCAGAGTGTTGTATTCGCGACGACACTTTCAATTCTTATCTACTTCATTGTATATTTCTTTCAGATGTTCAAATAACTTGTAGATCGAGTAGTATGAATGAGAAGAGTCTTGACGACGTCAAGCGTAAATGTGCTCAGCAGCATCATCTTCTAGTCTAGACAACATATAAACAATGCAGATAGTTTCATTATTAAACTGATCAACATTGACAATCAGCTTGTTGTTCATCTTGTTTCTTCAGTCTTTTCAAGTTGATTCATCTTCATCAATGAATACAGATGAGTTCGAAAATTTGTAGAATCAATGATGTTCATTTTCGAATGAGATGAACTTAATAAACGTCTCTCGTTGAGTATGATTCTCAATAGAAGCATGCGACTCAATATCTTGTTGAGATAGATGATTCATAGTAGATCGAGACTCAGTAGACTGTTAAGATCGAGACTGATCAGCTGAACGTTGTTTCTCTTTGAGTTTCAACATTGTTTCTTATAATTGAGTGTTAATCTCTTCTAAAGTGTTTATTGTCGTGCGATTGATTTCTAGCTGTTTCAGTCTCTAAGTATGTTCAACTTGTAGAACGATTCAATGTTCATTGCATTTCAAAGTCATGTCTTGTTGATCTCTTAACTCATTTAACATCTTGATGATCTTGTTCAACTGATCAAGAGCTCACTGACGTAGTTGTTCTTCAATCTTAATGTTTCATGAGATCTCGATGTTCTTAGCTTCAGTTGAGACATTGAAAGATAGTAAAGAAACTCGTTTATTTGCAGTGCTTCTAAGTAAGTGAGCTGTTCGTGACTCAACTGACTCGTTGTCGCGTATTATGATGAAAAGATAAAGATAGATAGATTGTGATAATGAGAGGTTTGATGATTTTGATAAATTTGAATAAATTTGATGAAAGTAATTCAGAAAATTTCTTGCGAATTTTCTGAATAAATGAAGTAGATTATTTTGTATCATCTACACGTCAATAGCAGAGTAGTTGATTAGCATTTATCTACTGTTAAAGATCAGCATAGAGCGAGTCATATGAGTGTCATTTAACTAATAGATAAATGCTAAGAAAGAAAAGTATCTACAGAAAAGAACTCGATTCTTATATGTGTGTTTCTCAGCTCTGTGCTAGACTTGAAAGAATTGATGTCTTACACATATGATGCAGAGTTTCAATGACATCACTTCTAGCTCAAATGCTTACTAGACTCGATTAGAATAAAATCAAGACGAAGAATAGACAAAGACTAGAATCATAACAATGTTGTTGAACTTGATTTTAAAGCTCTTGCATTACATGAAAGATCTCAACTGAATTTTTGATCATACTTTGAGTGAACTGTTCAACAGCATGCTCATTGTTGATCAAAAGATTGTAAGATAACTTCATTTGAGTGAAAGAATAACTAGATGAGATTTCAATGTATGAAAACGTTGCAGAAAGTGTAAATCTTTTGTAATGTCAAAGACTGAGCTAGATTAAAGATACTATTAATATAAAAGACTGATATTATTATTATTACTTTGATAAAATCTAGATATAAGACAATACATCAAATAATGTACAAAATGAAAGATAAAAAATGAAAGAAAAGAATGAAAACTCAACTTTTATACATGAATTGAGCAGAATCAAGACTAAATAGTAGTTTTATTGACTTAAAATTGCAAAATGATTGAGATGATTGAAACATAATTGCTGAGATTAAATTAAGATAACGATGACTAAATTGATGACTTGATTCATTGAACTGTAAAACAAATTCAATGAATTAAGATTATTTAAGATATTGACGATCTATGTTTTAAATTGAGTTGATGATCTGACATCATGACATTTCAACATAATGTTTATCTCGTTGACATCTTTTAACATCTGAATCATGTCATTGTAAATCTTTATTTCAATGTCATGCTGTTAACATATGTACTTGATAAAGATAATGATGTCATCGACTTTGTAAATACTTATTCAAGCATTCAATTCAGCATCAACAGTTTGTAAAGTGAATTAAATTTTAGAATTTAACTTAAGTGACATTTATCACTTAAAGTTGAATAAAATCTAAATTTAAGCTGATCTCGCTGAGCTGAGTTCTGCTTTTGTCAATAAAATCTGCATTCGTTCATATGTTGTTGAACTGAATTTCGCTTTTGTTGATAAAATCTGCGTTTATTCATATGCGCTGAACTGAATCTTGCTTTCGTCACTTATGTCGCATATGTTGCATATGTTGCATATGTCGCTCATCTACTCGCTCATCTACTCACTCATTTACTCATTATTCTACTCACGATTCTACATGCTCATCACTCTTCTCGCTCATCTACTCATCATTCTACTTGCGATTCTACATGCTTATCACTCTACTCACTCATCTACTCGCTCATCTACTCGCTCATCTACTCGCTCATCTACTCGCTCATCTACTCGCTCATCTACTCGCTCATCTACTCGCTCATCTACTCGCTCATCTACTCGCTCATTTACTCGCTCATTTACTCACTCATTTACTCGCTCATCTACTCGCTCATTTACTCGCTCATCTACTCACTTCATCTACTCGCTCTATCAATTTTTCTATCAAACGCTTTATCAAACGCTCTATAAAACGCGTCGATTGAGCGCATAACATGAGTTAAACAGTGCTTCAAACAATGCTTTCTACTGAGCTTTTCACTGAGCTATTTACTGAGTTATCAACTGAGCTTTCTACTGAGCTATCTACTGAGCTATCTATCGAGCTTTCTACTGAGCTATCTACTGAGCTTTCGATCGATCTTTCTATCAATCTTTCTACTGAGCTATTTACTGAGCTATTTATCGAGTCATCTACTGAGCTATCTACTGAGTTATTGATTGAGCTTTCTATTGATCTTTCGATCGAGCTTTCTACTGATCTCTCTATCAATCTTTTTACTGATCTTTCTACTGAGCTATTTACTGATCTTTCGATCGAGCTTTCTATTGATCTTTCGATCGAGCTTTCTACTGATCTCTCTATCAATCTTTCTACTGATCTCTTTATCAATCTTTCTACTGATCTTTCTACTAAGCTATCTACTGATCTTTCTACTGATCTATCTACTGATCACTCTGCTGATCTATCTACTGATCACTCTACTGATCACTTTACTGATCACTCTACTGATTATTCTACTCATCACTTTACTCATCATTCTACTTGCAATCAAGAATCAAATTTGTTCTCTATCAAGCATCAAATATAACTCTATCGAACATTCTACATGACTCTCTATTAAACATTCTACATGACTTTCTATCGAACATTCTACATGACTCTCTACCTCATTAGTTTACTCATTAACTTTCTCATTAACTTTCTCATTAACTTTTTCAGCGCATATATTAAACTGTGTAAATAGCTATTATTTAAATAGTCAAATTAGTTATTAATTATTCAACGTTGCAACTATCAATGCTACAAGAGTCAGAATCGAGTTTGTTGAATCAAATAGTAAAGATGCATACTGCGCTTCTAGAAATTCTAGAAATTTTAGCGCTTTTATGAATATGTTTCAGTTAAAAGTAAGGCAAATCTGAGACATGAGATTAAACGAATATTTGAAATATTGATCGCTAAAAGCGCTAAAATCTGTCTCTGTCACTCTTTACAAACTATTGATGAGTGTTGATGCTGATCTTGATCATTTCATGATTAAAAAGCAATGTATTTATGTTCTTTTCTTGTTTTGTATTCAACAACGTATTCGTGTCTTCTTCTGATGCTGTTCAATTCTGTGATAGAAGTGATTCTCTTTTAGCATTTCAAAGTTTATAACAAGCAATGCTCGCTGATTTAGTGCTTGCTGACTCTGAGCTTCTAATCATTGTGTAAGTAGAAAATTGCTGATCAAGAGAATCTGATGTTACTGTTAAAATTTCTGATTTCAATTGAACTTTCTGAGTTCAAGTTCTGCTGAAATTTCTGATTTCAATTTTGATGACGAGTTCAGTAAAAAGTTAATCAAAAGCAACGCGTTCATGTTCTTCTATTTTGATTCTATTGAAATTTCTGATTTTTATTAAGCTTTCTGAGCTTGAATTCTGATTCTGCTGTTAAAATTTCTGAATTCAACTTCTGATTTAAGTTATGTAACTTGAAAGAATTGATGTTTTACACAGATGATGCAAAGACTTGATGACATTATTTTTAGCTTAAATGCTCATTAGACTTGATTGAGTTAATCAAGACTGAGCAAACTTTAATCAATATGCAATTAACATGCTAAAGTTGATTGTATATTAGTTAGAATTAAACTAAATCAGAATTGTAACAGAAACATCTTTTGAACAAAACTAATATTTGAAAAATGAGTGATACATAAAGAGATTTTCTTGAATATTGTATATAGTGACAGAACAACAGTGAATCTCTTCAACAATTGTCAAAGAAGTTTAATAAAGTAGCAGAAAATGTAGTATTTTGAAGTAAAGACTTGCAGAAATAGACTGATCGTCAAGTTGAAGTTCGATATCAATCTTTTGATTCGACTTAAGTACTCGATATCAATCTTCTGACTCAGCTCAAATACTCGATTTCAACATTCTGACTCGACCTGATATTGATTTCGAGTCAATACTTGATTCAACTCGTCAAGAAATTGAAAATGACATCAAGAGAGTTAAATATAGAAATTTTTCCGGTTTTTCGCCTTTGCATTACCTTTTTGCATTATCTTTTTGATAGAAAGTCATAAAGAAAAACATGAAGAAAAACATGAAGAGAAACATGAAGGGAAACATGAAGATCGTTTGATAGAGAGCTTTGATAGAAGACTATGATAGAAAGCTATGATAGAAAGTCATGACGAGAAACTATGAAGACTGTTTGATAGAGAGTCGTGAAGAGAAGTCATGAAGAAAAGTCATGAAGAAAAGTCATAAGAAGAAGTCATGAAGAAAAGTCATAAAGAAAAGTCATGAAGAAGAGTCATGAAGAAGAGTCATGAAGAAAAGCTATGATAGAGAAACATGAAGGCTATTTGATAGAAAGTCATAATAGAAAGTCATAATAGAGAGTCATAATAGAATATCTATCTATCTATCTTCATGTCTTGACGAGTCGAGTCGAGAATTTCGGGTCGATACTCGATTTCAATTCTCTGACTCGACTCAAATACTTAATATCAACATCGTGACTTAACTTGAATACTCGATTTCAAAATTCTGACTCGAATCGAGTCTTGACGAGTCGAGAACTCGACTCGATCTTGATGACTCAACTCGACGCAATCAGTCTATGCAGAAAGTAATCTTGATATAGTTAAAAATAATCAATAAGCGAGAAGATTTGTATAACTTCAAAATTAGACTGATCATTGAATCAAGTTTTCATATCTACTTTCTGACTCGCTTGAGTACTTGATATCAATGTCATGATTCAACTTAAATACTTGATATCAATCTTGTGATTCAACTTGATATTGATCTCAAGTCGAGTCAGAATTCAAATTTTCGATTCAACTCATCAAGCAATTGAAAATTCAGAATTCAATGAAAAGAAATACTGATTACTACTAGTAGAAGTTTCTCAAGCAGAGTCAGCATCTTCAGAATTCATGAGAATACTGACTACTACTAATAGAAATTTTTCAAGCATGATTCATGATACTATTGATAATGCAACAGAGTAATGCAACAGAATAATGCAATTGATTAAAGTTTATGCTTGACTACGTAGTAATTACTTAGCTGAAGAAACATGTATCAATAGTAGTCCATATCTTCGTGAGTTTTGATCAATACTCGTGAGAAAATCTCTATCAATGATAATCAGTATTCTCATGAGTTATAAAGATGCAATCAAATCAATTGCATTACTTTATTGCATTATCAAATAAATATTAGTAGTAATAAATCATATCTTGACGAGTTGAGTCGAGAATTTAAATCAATACTTGATATCAACATTATGACTCAACTTGAATACTTAATATCAACATCATGATTCAACTTGAATACTTAATTTCAAAATTCTGACTTGAATTAAGTCTTAATGAGTTGAGAACTCGACTTGATCTTGATAATTCAACTCAACATGATCAGTTTATTCAAAATCACTGTTTAAATGTAATAATAAATGATAAAAAGTTAAATGTTGAATGACTCATACAAAAGAAATCATGAAATAATACAAAAATGAATGTTAAGAATTTTAAATCTTTCTGCATATGTTAATTTTAGTGAATTTGACGAGAAAAACACATAAATCAATCTCAAATTTGATGCAAATAAAGTAAATATCTAAATATCATTCTTATACTTTCAAAACATCTTCAAGCTTTATTTTTAAAGCTATATAAACATTAATTTTACATGAGAGCAATTTTAAATAGTCAGAATGCTTCTCAAATGTATTGAATATAAAAGAGTTTTCTTCAAAACTTTGCTTTATCTAAATGCATTCAAGACTTCTTAGATTTTTCAAGCTGTCAATGTAAATGCACTCATCTCAAATGAGCTTGTAATCTTTATCATTAAGACTGCTGTTACTTTTGTTGCTTGAAAAGCATGTATATTATTATCAGTGAAGCTTAACTAATTTGAAGATGAGAATAAGAATAAAAAGAATTTAAATGATAATTAATTTAAGATTCAAGCAGCTTTAAAGTAATTTATGAAGCTCATTGCATTAATGAAAAAATGAGAATTGATGAAGTCAAAGTCATTACTAGAATCACTCAGATCATTTATGAACATGACAGTCAAGTATGAAGTTACTCTCATCATCAATGACATTTTACAAATTACTATAAATGATGAAAACAATATCAATCTTCAAGATCTGCATCAAGAATAAATGCATAAATGCTTTAAGCATGTTGATTTAATTAATTTAAAGTATATATTAATATTTATAAAAATTTAGACTGATCACGTTGAGTTGAATCATCAAGATCGAGTCGAGTTCTTGACTCGTCAAGACTCGATTCAAGTCAGAATTCTTAGCTTGAGTATTTGAGTCAAATCGAGATGTTCAATTCAAGTATTCAAGTCAAATCAGAGAATTGAAATCGAGTATTGATTCGAAATTTTCGACTTGACTCGACAAGACATGAAGATAGATAGATAGATATTCTATTATGACTTTCTATTATGACTTTCTATCATGACTTTCTATCAAATAGTCTTCATGTTTCTCTATCATAGCTTTTCTTCATGACTTTTCTTCATGACTCTTCTTCATGACTTTTCTTCATGACTTTTCTTCATAACTTTTCTTCATGACTCTTCTTCATGACTCTCTATCAAAGCTCTCTATCAAACGATCTTCATGTTTCTCTTCATGTTTCTCTTCATGTTTTTCTTTATGTTCTTCTTTATGACTTTCTACGAAAAAGATAATGCAAAAAGGTAATGCAAAGACGAAAAACCGGAAAAATTTCTATATTTAACTCTCTTGACATCATATTCAATTGCTTGATGAGTTGAATTGAATCAGCGAGTTCTGACTCGACTCAAGGTCGATATCGAGTCGAGTTGAGATGTTCAACTCAAGTATTCAAGTCAAATCGAGATGTTCGACTTGAGTACTTGAGTCGAGTCAGAATGTAGATATGAAAACTTAACTTGATAATCAGTTTAATTGTTTTCATTTATTATGAAGCTTTTCATTATGCTTAGCAATAATTCTTTAAATGATCTTTCTGCTGTATTTAGCTTGTTTAAGCAGTCTGCTGATCATGCTTTGACTGATGATAATGTCAAACTCATTGTACAGAAATCAAATCATGTCATTTTGATAAATGATGAATTATTAATTAAGAAAGTCAAGAAACTTCTGAGCATGATATTCATTCAAAACTTTCAATCTATCAATTATATTAAGTGCAAACATCACATTGCTGAAATAAAGATGTTTTTTATACATATGATTAATCTGCTGTCTGATAACATAAGTAACTTTGTGTATGAATGTTGTATTATTATTACAAGCAAGATGAAATTGAATTTCATCTTTAAAATTCTGAGTAAAAGTTTGAGACATGTTAAATAGAATTTAAAATTGCTTTCATGTAAAATTAATATTTGTATAACTTTAAAAATGAAGCTTGAAGATGTTTTAAAAATGTGAGAATAATATTCAAATATTTACTTTATTTGCATCAAATTTGAGACTAATTTGTGTATTTTCTTCATCAAATTCACTAAAACTTGAAAACTGAATCAGACTTTTGCATACAATGATAGTTTATTTGCATTCATCATATTTAAAATTTCATCTTATTATTATCTTCATATGAGCATTCTGCATACGAAGAGATTAACTAGTATTGTTATAATAAATGTATTTTTCAGTCTTTTCTTTTATTCACATATCAGAAATTCAAGACTTTGCATGCAAACAAAGCTTTATTAATGCAGAATGAAGTTTTAAATCACATTCTGCAATGAAACAAATCTTTGTTTACTTTTATATGAAGCAGAAAATAAATATGTTGTTTTGATTAGACAATAGTTCTGATTTTAATCTCATAAAGCATATATGAAATCTAGATTGATCATTAAGTTGAGTTTTTATATTTACTTTCTGACTCGCTTAAGTACTTAATATCAATATCATAACTTGACTTAAATACTTGATATCAATCTTGTGACTCAACTTGATATTGATTTTGAGTTGAGTCAGAATTTGAGTTTTCAACTCAATTTATCAAGCAATTAAAAATTCAGAATTCAACTATTGATAGAAGTTTTCTGAGCAGAATTCATGATACTATTGATCAACATTCTCAGAGTTCATGACTCATAAGATTTTCTGAGCAGAATTCACAATACTATTAATAATGCAACAGAATAATGCAATTGATTAAAGCTTATGCTTGCAATTACTAGACTCAGAAAATCTTTATTAGTAGTAATCAGTATTCTCATGAGTCATGATCAATACTCATGAGAAAATCTTTATTAATAGTAGTCAGTATTCTCATGAGTCATGATTAATACTCGTGAGAAAATCTTTACTAGTAGTAATTAGTATTTTCATGAGTCACAATTAATACTTATGAGAAAATTTCTATTAATAGTAGCTATTATTTTCATGAGTCATGAAGATGTAATTGAATCAATTGCATTACTCTGTTGCATTATCATTCAACAAGTTAGTAGTAGTAAATCATATTTTGATGAGTTGAATCAAAAATTTGAGTCAATACTTGATATCAACATCATGATTCAATTCAAATACTTGATATCAAAATTCTGACTCAACTCAAATACTTGATTTCAAAATTCTGACTTGAATCAAGTTTTAATGAGTCGAGAACTCAGCTTGAACTCAATGATTCAACATAATGCAATCAGTTTAATGGAATCTCAAAAAGAATCAAGTATCATGTTAATGATTCTTTATTAAAAGTAGATTGAAACTGAAACTGATCTGATATGATGAATGAGAAAAAGTTGAATATATGAGATGATGCAATAAAGTATTGAAAATAATCATTGTATTGCAATTGCACTATATGCAAACATCAACAAAGATGCAAAAATTTAAATATAAGAGACAATAACATTAAATATATATAAAAACATTAGATGATTTGATATGTTGTATAAATTTATTCAAGAAAATGATTATCATCTTTGTTTTCAATGATTGAATTCACTTGATGCTTTTGTCTCAATACAAAAAGATTTGCTGCATGAAGTCTGCAAAGTAAAAGCTAGTTCAAAAAAACTTAACTCAACTTCAGTCTGAGATACTGAGTCAATTGAAATACATAATACATACAAAAGCTTATGTAATAAAATATGTTGATTTTACGTTGACTCTCTACTTTGTATGATGATCATTTTCAATACTTTATTACATCATCTTGTAGAAAAGAATGTTAATTCTTTTATTTTGAATCAGAAGCATTGAGTGAATTGAATTATTCTTAAACAGAGTGACAATCACTTTCATAAATAGATATATATTATAATTTATATCATTTAACATTTCTATGTATAATTGATGCTATTGTCATTACATTTAACTATTTGCGTGTTCATTTGATTTTCGTGATAGTGCAGTTGTGATATGAAGATCATTTTGAATTCTTTCTTTTCTGATCTCGTAGTCGAAAAGAATCACGTGATTGATCGTCTATCGACTTAGTGAAGTACATTAGTCGCTTCAAAAGCTCTTTCCACTTTTTCATCTGCACTGAAAAACTAGACTGATCATCGAGTCAAGTTTTCATACCTACTTTCTGACTCGCTCAAGTACTCGATATCACTGTCGTGATTCAACTCGAATACTCGATATCAATCTCGTGACTCGACTTGATATCAATCTCGAGTCGAGTCAGAATTCAAGTTCTCGATTCGATTCGTCAAGCAATCAAAAATAACATCAAATATCAAGATTTACTATTTTTGAATCTATTACGTCATTATACTTGAAAGATCTACGTGCAACAAAGAAAACTATTTCTCATTTCTTCATTATCATCTTCTTGTTGTTTGCATTATCTCGTTGCATTATCAATAAAATACATTTCAAGATGTCTGATTCTGATAAGACATATGAATTATCAAGATCTTCGATCGAGAAAGAATCTAATTTCTCGATCATTCATTCATCTACTTTCAGTAGTCTTCATTCTAATGACTTCGCAAGTCAAGATTCACGAAACATTAATCAGATTTTCGTCGAAAAGAAACGAACTCTTCAAGAAGCGATGAATAGAATTCATCGCGATACTTCTCTTCTAATATTAAGAGAGAATAATCAGTACGTTGAGTGAAGTTCTGATATCAATGCTCAATTTCAACAATGATGACTACAGACGTCTGTTGACGAAAGTGTCATCAACAAGACTCAAAGAAAGATAGATAATTCACTTTGAGCTAAGAAAATCGAAGTAAATAGACAATTCAACATCTGAAATCAGTTTATTCAAATGATCTCGACATTGAAAGAATATTCTAAGATTTCATGCAAGAATTGTTTTAAAATTCTAGATCATTCTACAGCTATTGATGAATCTAGTACAATCAATATGATCAAGCATCTTAAGACAAATGCTTGCATGAAACGAAAACGACTCAACTCTCTTTCACAGCTTG
>JAABUY010001160.1_pt1 | contig 37302 bp, 38 predicted proteins | sample 5560271 | NCBI WGS metagenome assembly JAABUY01 (sample SAMN10711886, study PRJNA513374) | rock metagenome | isolation source: Antarctica rocks | place: Antarctica: Victoria Land, University Valley
GAACAGATCGCGCTCTTGGACGTGTTCACCGCCAGCCACGCGGCCTGGTCCTCGAAGGACCGAGTGAAGCCCGCGTCGTGCCGCGCCCACGGCACCGCGGGGGACGCATATGCGGGGGGGCGGTGAGCGATGCCGCCGCGTGGCGCCTGGCAGTCGATCCGGGATGGGTGGGTGCCGCCGCGGCTCCGGCGATGCCGGCCACCACGCCGACCGCTCCGCAGGCTGCCGCGGTGGTGAGCGCTCTGACACTGGTCGGGCGAAGAGCCTTCATGATCCTCCTGACGATTCATTTCCCGGCCGAGGTCACGGCCGTCGATGGAGAAGATCATCAGGGGCGGGTCGAAGCCGTCGCGAAGAGGCGTGTAAGAGCGGTGTAGGAACCGCTTGCGGGAGCCGAGGAGCCTGGGGTCTAGTCCCGGCGCTGCCAGATGAACGGCTCCACGCGCGCGAGCGCGAACACGCGCCCGACCGCCGGCGCGACGTTCCGCTCCACCTCCAGCTCCCAGCCTCCCCGGCCCGCCCGCTGGCGCGCGAGAAGGATCGCGCGCAGTCCGGTGCTGTCGATGAAGCACAGCCGTGAGAGATCGAGCCGGACCCGAGCCGAGGATGCCTGCAGCTGCGCGAGGCGCAGCTCCAGGCGGTCGACCACCGCCAGGTCCAGCTCACCCGACAGGGTCAGATGGACAGCCCCGTCAGGATCGTGGAACTGCTCCATCTGGAACTCGAGCGCCGACATGCGAGGTGGATCCATCGTCTCACGGCGAGACGTGAAAGGCAATCGGTGGCGCCCTGCCGGCCCCGGGCCCAGAGGGGATCATGACCGCCACCCCGATTGGACGCGGCCGAGGCCTCAGTCAGCCACCGGCTGGCCGCGGCGATCGACCTCGGCGGCCGAGGGCCGCTCGCGCAGACGCGCGAGCCATGCTGCGGTCTGCGGATGCTCCTGCTCTGAGGGCTGGAGCTCCGGCTTCCACGCCGGCAGGCGCACGGCCAACGGGATCGCGGCCAGATCGACCAACGAGGGCTCCTCGCCCGCCGCCATCCACGGCCCGCCGCTACGTCCCAGCAGCTCCTCCACGGTCGGCCAGCGCCGCACCAGGCGCTCGCGGAGCGTCGAGACGATCTCCGGATGGTCGGAGGCGTCCAGGCCGAAGGCCTCCTTGCGCATCGACAGGAAGAAGTTGGTGGTGAGCTCGTCGTCGACGAAGCGGAGCAGGCCGCGCGCGGCGCCGCGCGCGTCAGCGTCCTCAGGCCAGAGGGGAGAACCGGGATGCGTGTCCTCCAGCCACTCGAGGATCGCCGTGGACTCGCGCACCGCCACCCCATCGACCTCCAGCACCGGAACCCGGTTGGTGGGGTTGAGCTCCCGCAGGCGCTTCGGGCGCGTGCGCGGGTCGACCTCCAGCAGCTCCAGCTCCACCCCCTTCTCGGCAAAGGCGATCCGCACCTTGGCCGAGAACGGCGAGAGGCTCCAGGACCACAGGCGGGGCAGCGACATGGCGCGAGCCTACACGCCGCGGGCGAGGAGCCGCCGGGCGAGCACTGGCACACTTCGTCCGTGACCGAGCTGAGCTCTGCGCCCGCCGGAAGCGTCGATCCGACCGCGGCGAGCCCGTGGCGCGAGCCCGTGCGCGGCGGCTACGCCGATCCAGCGCTGTTCGGCCTCACCGGCCGTGACCAGCTCCAGGCGATGCTCGCCGGCCACGCTCCGCAGCCACCGATGTCGAGACTGACCGGCCTGCGGCTGTGCGCCGTCGGCAAGGGCACCGCAGCCTTCCAGATGCCGCTGAGCCAGTGGCTGGCCTCGTCAAACGGCACTGTCTCAATCGGCCCGATCGCGATTCCCGCCGATGCCGCTGTGGCCTGCGCGATCCAGACTGCGCTGCCGGCAGCTACGCCCTTCTCCACCTCAGAGCTGTCCCTGCGTCTGCTCTCCCCCACCCGCCCTGGCGGCACGCTCACGGCCACGGGAAAGCTGATCGCGCTGCGGCAGACGATCGGTCTGGCCGAGGTCACGGTCACCGACCAACATGGTGCGCTCATGGCCCACGGCAGCTCGATCTGCTTCCTGCAGTCGCCGTTGTCCCCGGCGCCCGAGCCGCCAACGCTCCCCGCAGGGCCGCACCAGAAGGACGCCGAGGAGCAGGACGGCGATCCCGATCCCCACCTGCGTCCCGCCGCCGGCCAGGTGCTCGGCGAGGACGTGTGGCGGACCCAGGATGGGCTGGAGGTGCTGCGGAAACAGCTGGCCGGCTCGCTGGCGCTGGCGCCGATACACCACCTCACCTGCTCGCCGGCACATCGCTGGCTCCCGTGGACCTGAAGGTGAACTACCTGCGCCCGCTGCGCGCCGACGGCCGGATCGCCTATGCGAGCGGGCAGGTGGTGCATCTCGGCCGCCGGACCGCGGTTGCCACCGCCGAGGTGCATGACGGCGACGGACGGCCGGTGGCGCTGGCCACGGGCTCGGCCCTCGTTCTGGCCGGCGGCCCTGCGGCGCTGGGGCACGCGGCGCCGTGAGCCCCATCTCCGGGATTCGGCGGTGCGCCGGAGCGCTGGCGATATTCGTGGCGATCGCGCTGCTGGGCACGGGGTGCGGGGCCGGCGCGCGCCAGCTTCCCGCTCAGACCCATCCGGCCCCGCGGGTGCGCGTGGCGGGCGGCTCGCCGCGCCACGTCGCGGTGATCGTGATGGAGAACGAGGAGTACGGCGACATCGTCGGTTCACGCGCCACGCCGTACATCAACTCATTGGCCCGCGGCTCGGCGCTGGCCGAGCAGATGTACGCGACCGCGCATCCGTCACTACCGAACTACCTGGCCCTGACCAGCGGCTCCACGCAAGGAATCACCGACGACTGCACCGGCTGCAGCGTCAGCGGGGGCGGGATCGCCGGCCAGCTGCACCGCGGAGGGCTGAGCTGGAAGGCGTACATGGAGGACATGCCCCGCCCCTGCTTCACCGGCGATGGCGCCGGCGGCTACGCCAAGAAGCACGACCCGTTCATGTACTACGACGCCGTCCGCACGGACAGTGCGCAGTGCGCCGGGATCGTGCCCCTGACCCAGCTGGCCGCCGACGAGCGCGCCGGGGGGTTGCCGCGCTTCATCTGGATCACGCCGAACCTGTGCCACGACATGCACGACTGCGATCCCGCCACCGGCGACCGCTTCCTGAAGACCCTGATCCCATCCCTGCAACGGGCGCTCGGGCCGCGGAGCCTGCTGATACTGACTTGGGACGAGGGCTCGAGCGACAACGGCTGCTGCGCTCTGGCCCACGGCGGCCACATCGCTACCGTCCTGGCCGGCTCGCTGGCTCGACCCGGCAGCCGCCTGCGCACGCCCGTCGACCAGTTCTCGGTGCTGCAGACGATCGAGGATCTCTTCGGCCTGCCTCGTTTGGCTGGAGCCGCGTGTGCGTGCACGCCGTCCCTGGCGCCGCTGCTCAGGGCCGGGACGCGCTGATCGTCTCCTCTGCCTGAGCCGGCAGGGACAGCGTCGGACCGAACTCGATTTGCAACTCGGCGCCGCCCCCGACCGCGTTGGTGGCCTCGACGAAGCCGCCGTGGGCCTCGGCCGCCTGGCGCACGATCGCCAGGCCGAGGCCGGAGCCGGGCTTGGCGCGGGCGTCACGCGCTCGGTGGAAGCGGTCGAAGACGAACGGCAGATCCTCCACGTGGAAGCCCGGACCGTGGTCTCGCACGATCAGCGTGCCGCCGTGCAGGGTGACCTCGATCGTGCCCTCCTCAGGACTCCACTTGGCGGCGTTGTCCAGCAGGTTGAGGACCGCCCGGGCGATCCGGTCCCCTTCCCCGCTGACCAGCGCCGGCTCCAGCTCCGCGGAGATCGTCAGCTGCGGGTAGCGCCGGCGCGTGCGGGCGATCGCATCGGTCACGACCTCGTCGAAGCGCACATCGGATCGTCCCGGGCCCGGCTTGGAGCCGCGCGCCAGCTCGACGACGTCGGCCACCAGCGCGGTGAGCTCGTCGAGCTCCTCGATCATGTCCTCCCGCAGGGCGGTGCGATCCGCGGCCGAGAGCAGGGCCTCGTCGCGGAGCAGCTGCAGGTTCGCCCGCACCGAGGCGATCGGCGTGCGGAGCTCATGGGAGGCGTCGGCGACCAGGTTGCGCTGGGACTGGACCGAGCGCTCCAGGGCGTCGAGGGTGGTGTTGAAGGTGCGGCCCAGACGCGCCAGCTCATCGTCGCCCTCCACCTGCAGCCGCTCCTGCTCCAGCCGCTCCGGGTTGGCGGCGATGGCCTCGGCCTGGCGGGTGAAGCGGCCGATGGGGCCCAGCGCGGTGCGCGCGACCAGCACGCCCAGGAGCGCCGCCAGCGCGATCCCGACTCCGGCGATCCCCAGCAGCAGCAGCAGCTCATCGGAGAGCGTGCGGTCGACATCGGTCATCGGCAGCGCCACGGCGATCGCGCCGGCGGGGCCCAGGCCGCGGACCAGGACGCGGATGTGCATCCCGCCCAGGTGCGCCTCGGTGAAGAAGTCTCCCCGAGCGTGACCGCCGGCGGCGAAGGCCCGCATGCGCGCATCCACGGGGATGTGGCGGCCCTGGCCGGGAGGGATGTACGTGCTGCCACCCGGGTGGATCACGGTGACGATGCCCTCGGTACCGCCGAAGCCGGGGCGGCGGCGAGCCAAGGATAGGCCCTCGTCACCCACCCCGATCGGCTCGGGGCCGGGTGGCGGGCCCCCGAATCCCGACGGCGGCTGCCTGCCCCGCGGTCCCGCAACCGAGCCCGGGACGCCCGGACCGGGGCCCGAGCCCGCGCCTCCGCCAGGCCCGCCGCGGGGAGGCACGATCCGGGCCAGCAGGCTCTCCAGTGAGTGGTCGAGCTGGCCACGCAGCTCGGACTTCGTCCCCGCGTAGGCCGTGAGCGTGACCGCGATCACCGCCAGCGCTACAGCAGTGCCCGCGGCGATGGCCAGCCGGGCCCGGAGCGTCATGTCAGCGCTCCGACCTTCTCGGGCTCGCGCAGTGCATACCCCACCCCGCGCACGGTGTGGATCTCCGACCGGGAGCCAGCCAGCTCCAGCTTGCGACGCAGGTAACCGATGTAGACCCGCAGCGCGTTGGAGGTGGGGCCAAAGTCATAGCCCCACACGCGGTCGTAGATCAGGCTGTGGGGCAGCACCCGCCGCGGATTGAGCATCAGCAGCTCCAGCAGCTGGTACTCGGTGCGTGTCAGCTCCACGAACTGCTCGTCCACGCGCACGCCGTGGCGAGCGGGATCCAGTCGCAGCTCGCCGAAGGACCACGATTGCCCTCGCGCCGCAGCATCCGGCAGACATCGAGTCCGTCGATGTCAGGCAGGCCAATGTCCAGGACGATCGCGTCGGGCGCCAGCGTCCCCACCTCCGTGAGCGCGTGGGCGCCCGACTCGGCCAGGCGGACCTCGTACCCGGACAGCGAGAGCACGCGTCTGAGCACCTCGCGCAGCGCCCGGTCATCGTCTACCACCAGCAGCCTCATGCGCTGATTGTGCCGCCGCCGCCGGCGGCGAGGACGAGCTATTCCTACGTTCTGCTTAAGAGGCGGTCGAGGCTCACTCGGGCGCGCGGCCCGCCTGCCGCTGGCGCAGCACCGCCGCCAGAATCCCGTTCACGAATCCCGGGGCGTCCGCGCCGCAGAAGCGCTTGGCGGTCTCCACCGCCTCGTCAATCGCGCCCTCCGGAGGGATCGCGTGCTCGCCGGGCAGCGTGTCACCGTAGAGCAGCTCGGCCAGGCCGCCGCGCAGGATCGAGCGCTCCAGCGGTGCGATCCGTTGCAGCGACCAGCCGGTGGAGTGGGTGCTGATGAGCTCGTCGAGCTCGCGCTGATGCTGGCACACGAGCTCGGCCAGAGCGCGCGTGAATGCGTGCGTGTCCCGGGGGAAGGTCTCCTCCAGCGGACGCCCCAGCAGGTCACTCTGGTAGAGGGCCCAGATCGCGGCGCGCCGCTGCTCGGTCCTACGCACGGGAAACGTATTCGCCCGAGCGCGTGTCCACCCGGACCGAGTCGCCGACGTCGATGAACAACGGCACCTGGATCCGGGTGCCCGTCTCCAGCACCGCCGGCTTGGTGCCGCCGCCGGAGGCGGTGTCCCCGCGCAGACCGGGGTCGGTCTGAGCAATCTTCAGATCCAGCGCGCTCGGCAGCTGCACGTCTGCCGGCTCGTCGTCGATGTAGAGGATCTCGACCTCGTCGGACTCCCGCATCCACCGCAGCGCCTCGGCGATCGTCGTCTCCGGAATCGTAAGCTGCTCGTAGCTCTCACTGTCCATGAAGTGGGCATCGGAGCCGTCGCGGTAGAGGTACTGCATGCGCCGCACCTCGGTCCGCACCGGCCGGAACTTCTCCCCGGCGCGAAAGGTGCGGTCGATCACCGCGCCGTCGCTGGCGCGGCGCAGCTTGGTGCGCACGAACGCCCCGCCCTTGCCGGGCTTGACGTGCTGGAACTCGAGGATCTTGAAGATCGTGCCATCGACGTCGATGTGGCTGCCGTTGCGGAACTGATTGGTGGTGATCACGCGGCTGGTGAGCTTAGCGTGGGAGGCGTGGATCAGCCGAGGACCCGCAGCTCCTTGGAGACCGAGGTGAGGATCTCGCAGCCCCCCTCGGTGACGAGCAGCAGGTCCTCGGTTCTCACCCCCAGCTCGCCCGGCAGGTACACCCCCGGCTCTACGGTCACGATGTTGCCGGCCTCCAGGTGGTCCTCGGAGCGCTGGGAGAGGCGCGGGGCCTCGTGGATCTCCAGTCCGACGCCGTGGCCGAGGCCGTGGCCGAAGCGCTCGCCGAACCCTGCCTGCTCGATCACCTTCCGCGCCACGGAGTCGACCTCCCGCCCGTGCGCGCCGGCGCTGACCGCCTCCAAGCCGGCGAGCTGCGCCGCCCCCACGAGCGCGTAGACCTCTCGGGCGCGCTCGCCGGGCTCCCCGGTGGCGACGGTACGGGTGCAGTCCGAGCAGTAGCCGTCAAGCTCCGCCCCCCAGTCGATCACCACCAGCTGACCGGGCTCCAGCTCCACCTCGCGCGGCTGCGCGTGGGGCAACGCCCCGTGCGGACCGGCGGCGACGATCGTCTCGAAGCTCGGCCGCCGAGCTCCGAGCTGGCGCATGTGGACCTCCAGCGCCAGGGCCACCTCCCGTTCGGTTCGTCTGACCAGACTCTCGGAGAGCAGCCGCTCGAGGGCCTCGTCGGCCAGCGCGGTGGCCGCCCGGATCCGCTGCACCTCCCCGGGATCCTTGACCGCGCGCAGCCGCTCGACGAGACCGCTGGTGGGGACGAGCTGGATCCGGTCCTCCAGCAGTTCCCGCAGCCGCCCGTGCGCGTGAACCGTGACATGGGCGCCTTCGAACCCCAACCGCACCGGACCTTCGGGAACGGCCTCGCTCACCGACTCCAGCAGATCCTGGGGGGCGCACCGGCGCTCAAAGGCGGGACCGACCTCCTCGGCGGCCTGCTCCACGTAGCGAAAGTCCGTTACGAAGGTGCGCCTGTCGGGGCCGATCAGGGCCAGGCCGTTGGTGCCGCTGTAGCCGGTCAGGTAGCGCAGGTTGGTGAGCTCGGTCACGAGCATGCCGTCGAGCTCGGCCTCGGGCAGCAGCTCCGCCAGCCGGTCGGCGCACTCGCTCATACACCGAGCTCCGCCTTGAGGCGCTCCAGCGCCACCCGGTACCCGTCCGCCCCCTGGCCGGCCACGTGCGTGAGGCACAGCGGCCGGATCACCGAGTGCCGCCGCCACTCTTCACGCGCGGCGATGTCTGAGAGGTGGACCTCCACGGCGGGCAGGCCCGTCAGCTCCAGCGCGTCGCGGATGGCGTAGGAGTAGTGGGTCCAGGCGCCGGGGTTCAGCACCAGCCCGTCGGCCAGATCGCGCAGCCGGTGCAGATGCTCGACGAACTCGCCCTCGTGGTTGGTGTGAAAGAATCGCAGCGTCAGTCCCAGGCCGTGGGCGACCTCGTCGATGTGGCGTTCCAGCGCCTCGAAGCTCCACGTGCCGTAGTGGGCGGGGTCGCGGCGGCCGAGCTGGTCCAGGTTGACGCCGTGCATGATCTCTACGCGGTTGCGAACGGCCATGGCTCAGGCCAACTCTCGCACGGCCGCGATCAGTTCGCGAGGGGGGATCGTGCACCCCGGCCGCGCCCGGCCGGGACCGTCGATGAGCACGAACGGCACCGGCCCCTCCCCCAGGCGCTTCTTGTCGCGCGCGGTGGCCATCACGATCGCGTCGGGGTCGGCGCTGCCATCCAGCTCGGTGGGCAGTCCCGCGGCCCGGAAGAGCTCCTGCACCTGCGCCCTCAGCCCCTCCTGGCCGGAGAGCCGCAGCGCCGCGAGCAGGCCGAGCGCCACCGCCTCGCCATGGCGGTAACGGGCGTAGCCGGTCACGGTCTCGATCGCGTGGCCGACGGTGTGGCCGAGGTTCAGCACCTGGCGAAGGCCACCGTCGCGCTCGTCGGCGGCCACGACACGCAGCTTGGTCAGCGCGGAGGCGGCGATGACCCCGGGGTCCTCGGGCCGGGCGCCGGAGCTGACCCGCTCCCACAACCAACCGCCGGCGATCAGCGCGGTCTTGACCACCTCGGCATAGCCGGCGGCAAGCTCTGCCGGGGGAAGCGTGCCCAGCGTGGCCGGGTCCAGCAGCACGGCGGAGGGCTGGTGGTAGGCGCCAACGTAGTTCTTGGCCTCGGTCAGGTCGACGCCCGTCTTGCCCCCCAGCGAGGAGTCCACCTGGGCCACGAGCGTCGTCGGCACCTGGACGTAGCGCACGCCGCGCTGGTAGGTGGCCGCGCAGAAGCCACCCAGGTCGCCCACGACTCCGCCGCCGAGGGCCACCACGACGTCCTGCCGGGTCATGCCGGCTCGGACCAGCTCCGTCCACACGATCTCGGCGTGGGCGATCGTCTTTGACTGCTCGCCGGGCATGATCGCGGCGCGGCCGCTGAGCGGTTCCACGGCCTCGCCGTAAAGCCGGCCGGCGTTACCGTCGGTCACCAGGAAGCGGCGGCCGTCCACAGCCTGCGGCCAGAAGCGATGCTCGGTGATCAGGCCGGAGTCGACGTAGACGGGATAGTCGCCCGAGGCGCTCGCCGCCCACAGCACCGTCGTGGTCGCGGGACGCCCCGCGATCGCCGCCAGCACGGCGGCGGTGGCGTGGCTGCGCGCAGCGGGCACGACCACGTCGGCCAAGGCGGCGTACAGGGGCTCGCGCTCCCCGTGCAGGCGCTCGAACCGAGCGCGATCGCGCGCCAGAGGCCGGCCGGTGCCGCTGACGCGCCCCCACGCCGTCTCGCGGTCGACGTCGATCCAGACGACGACGTGGCCAGTGAGCGCCTCGCGCACCCGCTCGGAGCCGATGGCGCCGCCGCCAAGGGCGAGTACCTCCGGCTCGCGCGCTTGCAGCAGCTCCAGGGTGATCCGTTCCTCTGCCTCGCGGAACGCGGCCTCGCCGTCCTGGGCGAAGATGCTCTCGATCGGACGCCCCAGGCGCTGCTCCAGGACGCTGTCCACATCGCCGGCGTGCTGGCCGGTGGCGGCGGCGATAGCGCGTGCGGCGGTCGACTTGCCGGCGCCCATGAAGCCGATGCAGACGACCTTGCTCATGCTGGCTCGCGCGCCTACCCGGCGGCTGAGTGCCAGCCGACCCGTTCCCGGTAGGCGGCCACCGCCGCCTTGACGTCGTCGATGTGGTCGCCGCCGAACTTGCGCCGGTAGGCGTCGGCCAGGACGAAGGCCACCATCGCCTCCCCCACCACGCCGGCGGCCGGCACGGTGCAGGAGTCGGTGCGCTCCCGCAGCGCCTCGGCCGGCTCGTGGGTGGAGATGTCGACCGAGCGCAGCGGCTTGGTCAGCGTCGGCAGCGGCTTCATCGCTGCCCGCACCACCAGCGGATCGCCGGTGGTCATTCCACCCTCCAGGCCGCCGGAGCGGTTGGTGTTGCGATAGAAGCCCCGCTCCTGGTCGTAGAAGATCTCGTCGTGGGCCTGCGAGCCGGGCCGGCCGGCGACCTCGAAGCCGTCCCCGAGCGAAACTCCCTTTATCGCCTGGATCGAGAGGATGGCCTGCCCGAGCCGCCCGTCGAGACGCTCCTCCCAGGACACATGCGATCCCAGGCCGGGGACGAGGCCAAACGCGCGGACCTCGAACACGCCGCCGAGCGACTCGTTGGCCTTGCGCAGCCGGTTGATCTCGGCCACCATCTGCCTGGAGGCCTCGTCGTCCAGGCAGCGCACGGGCGACTCGTCGACATGGGAGAAGTCCTCGGGACCGAGATCGTCACGACGCGGGGCCGTGACACTCGTCACCTGTATCACATGGCTGAAGACCTGCACGTCCAGTTCCCTGAGGAAGGACTTGGCCACAGCGCCGCCGGCCACCCGCGCCGCCGTCTCCCGCGCGCTGGCTCGCTCCAGGATGTCCCGCACGTCGGTCAGCCCGTACTTCTGGGTGCCGACCAGGTCGGCGTGCCCGGGACGCGGGAGGTGCACCTCGTGGGGCAGGTCGGGGACCGGCCAGGGGTTCATCCGCTCCTCCCAGTTGGCGTAGTCCCGGTTGGCGATCTGCAGCGCGATCGGCCCGCCCAGAGTGCGCCCATGCCTGACGCCCGCGGTCACCTCCGCGCGGTCACTCTCGATCTTCATCCGCCCGCCGCGGCCGTGACCGAGCTGGCGCCGATGCAGATCGCGATCGATCGCTTCGCGCTCGATCACCAATCCAGCGGGAAATCCCTGGACGATGCAGGTCAGGCCGGGGCCGTGGGACTCGCCGGCGGTGGTGAGCTCGAGCGCCATCGCCGGTGTAGGTTAGGGAGGCGTCGTGGCGTCCGCCCGGATGGCGATGGTCCGATTGACTTGGCTAATCTGGTCTGCCAGCATCTGAGTCTGGCTAGCACCATCATCCACGTCGGCGTGCATGAGGCCAAGACGCAGCTCTCCCGCCTCCTCCGCCGGGTGGAGCAAGGCGACGAGATCGTGATCACGCGGGACGCAAAGCCGGTGGCGCGACTCGTGCCTGAGGCTCGAGGCACGAGCATCAGCGACTCGTTCGGAATATTCCGCGGCGGCCACGGCAGCCGGATTCTCGTTCCTCCCCATCGATCAGCATCATGCCCGGCTCGCCGGGGAGCTTCCCCTGCTGCATCGGGACCCCTTCGACCGGATGCTCGTCGCGCAGGCGATGATCGAGCAGCTTCCGATCGTCTCCCGGGACGCGATCATCGCCCGCTACGGCGTTCCGGTGCTCTGGTGATCGCTCAATAGCGCCCGGCGGCGTCGATCGCCAGGTGATTCCGGTCGGCGGCGACGAGCACCAGGCGGACTGATCAGCGGTTGCGCTGGTCGACCACGGCGCCGAGGCTCGGGTCATACCGCAAGAGCGCGAGCGCGTCGAGGCCCGAGTCGTCCAGCAGGCGCCGTCCCGCCGCCGATGCCGCTCGGCGAGCGCGGGCGGCGGCGCCAGCCGACGGATACCGGTGCGCGGCGATCGCGGTGATGGCGAACTCGGCCGCGACGGTGGGGCCGCTCAGCGACGGACCCGAGATGCGCTCGATCTGGTTGGGCACCAGCGAGATGATCTCGCAGTCGACCCGTCCCGGAATGCAGGTCCCGGGGCCGCTGACCGATGTCTCCGGCTGCACTGCGAACAGCACGCGGTGACCCCCCTGGAGGACGCCGAGCTCCACCAGCAGGGGCTGCTGCTTGCCCGGCAGGATGCTCAGTCGCTTCAGCGGGTCGATCGTGTTCAGGCCACCGCTCGGGTTGGTGATGGCCAGCGTGACCTGATAGGCCTGGGTGGCCCTCAGCACCGGCGGTGCGGGCTTGGGCGGTGCGGTCGGGAACTTCGTCGGCGTGGGTGAGCTGGAGTGAGTCTGGTCGCCACCTGCCGCCTGGCTCGTCCCACCGCCGCCGGCGGAGGACCCCCCGCTCGTCGTGGTCCCGCCGCTCGTCGGGGTGGTGCTCTTACCCGTGAGGACAGCGGCCCCGCTCGGCACCGGCTGCGGGCTGGTGATGGAGGACGCGGTCGGTCCGGACACCGCCTGCTGCGCGAAGGGATCCCGGGCTTGGCCCCCGAGGCGGGAGTGCGTGGCGGCGGCGCTGAGGCTGACCGCGGGCAACGCGGTGACGGGGTTAGCGGCAGCGGACATCGGCGCCGGCGTCGGTACCGCGCTGCTGCTGTCAGGTGACTTGGAGAGCAGCAGCGGGACGGCCACCAGGGCCAGCAGGAGCACCAGCGCCACTGGCCAAAGCCGGCGTTCCCGCAGGTCGTTGACGATGGGTTGCAGAAAGCTCATGTCATCTTGGGGAGGCGATCGTGGCCGGCGCGGCCCGAACCCCGCTCGGCGTGGACATCGCCTGCGCGGATGCCGCCCTGACCCCTGCGGGTCCCGCGGTGCTCGCGCCTGCGGTCAGGCCCTCGGAGGCGGGGAGGATGTAGGTGGTGGCCGAGACGGTGGCGATGATGTGCGGAAAGCCCTCGGGCGCCGGGCCGAGGCTGATGGCATTCAGCGTCATCAGCCGTCCGCTGACCGAGACGTGGGTGTTGCCGGCCCTGACGAGCCGCTCCAGGCGGCCGAGGAAGCTCGACAGGTGAAAGAAGTTGCCGCGGAAGGTGAACGTGAAGGGCTCGATCGGGAAGCCGGCGGGTCCGACGCTGGCGCCGGGAGGAAGCGCAGCGGTCGCGGCCTGGGAGGCAGACGGCGAGCTGGCCGGCCTCGGGCTGCTCCCGCTGCTGGGGTTCAGCACGAGCCCCTCAAAGTCGACGCGCGTCGAGGAGGCCGCAGACTGAACCTGGTAGATGAGCGACGGGACGTTGTCATCAGCGGGCACCGCCTCCCCCAGGCGGGCGAGCGTCGCGTAGCTCTGGGCGTAGGCGCTCCGGGCGGCCTCCCCGGCCGAGAGCTGGGCGCGAAATCCATCGAGCTGGCTTTGCGCCGCGCTGACCTGCCCACCGAGCTTAGAGGCCTCGTCGCGCTTGGGCGAGATGACCAGCAGCCATCCGGCGGCGATCGCCGCCAGCACGAGCACGATCACCGCCACGTTGCGATCGCGGCCGGTCATCGGCCGCTCCCAGCACTGGCGGCGTTGGCCCGCTGGGAGGCCCCGGCCGGCGTGGCGGGAGACGGGGTGCTGACCGGTTGTGACGTCGCAGTGGTCGCCGTCGATCCCGCCGGCGGCGTGGTGGTCGGGGTAGAGCCGGCCGGTGGCGTGGTCGAGGTCGAGCCGGCCAGGGGCGTAGTGGAAGCCGGGGTGGTGCTCCCCGGAGTGGCTCCGGCGAGCGCGCCTCCCGGCAACGGCTGGAAGAACACGACCAGGTCGAAGGAGGGCTCGCGGGGGGCGCAGCTCCCCTGGCTGGAGGAGGAAGTGGCCCCCGCCCCAGCGCCAGCGTGCGCGCTGTCCTGCTTGATGGAGTCGGCCAAGCTCACCCGCTGCACTCCGTTGATCAGACGCATGCGTGACATCAGCCTGGCGACGTCATCCTGGGTCTTCGTGCAGCCCTTCATCTCGAAGGCGGGGGCGGCGATCGCCGCCCGCAGAACGCTCGTGGAACCGCCGGCCGCACCGCCGGGGCCGGACACGCTGGCGCCCGGGGCGGCGGTGCCGGTCAAGCTCTGCAGTGAGGCGCCGGCGGGGACGACGCGGGAGAGGTCGACGAGCGCACCGTGCCAGTCGAAGCGGCCCGCGGTGATCTGCCGCACCGTCTGCACCCGGGCCTGGGCCAGCTTCTGGAAGGAGACGTAGCTGGCCAGCCGTGCGGCGGCGGCCTGCTGCTGGGAGATCTGGCCCTGAAGCTGGGTGAGCTCGGCCTGCCGGCTGGCGACGGTGTTCCCGGTGAGGACGTACATCGTGATCATGACCAGCCCGAGCGTGAGCAATCCCAACACGATGAATCCGGGCCCCAGCGGGCCCCGGGAGAGCCCTCCGGGGGCCCGGCGGGCATCGCCCGGGATCAGGTTGACGGCCTTCACGCCGGGACCTCGTGCAAGGTCAACCCGGTGGCGATCGCGAGCTGTCCCGCGTCCGCGCCGGCAAAGCCGCCCACCCGCGCTTCGCTGACGGTCCCGACCTCCAGCGGCATGCCGATCTCGTCACCGAGCTGCTCTGGCAGGCCGGGGACGGCCGCCGCCTGGCCCGTGAGCACGGCGCCGCCCACCTCGGCAGCGCCCTCCTGCATCCGGTGGAAGTCCAGCGAGTTGCGGATCTCGTCGGCGATACGGCGGACGCCGTCGCTGAGCACGTGGCGGGCCTCCCGCACCATCTCGGGGTCCCCCTCGACGTGATCGAGCGGTGCGCGCATGCCGACGTGCCGCAGCCACCCCTCGGCATGCTCCAGGGTCAGGCCTCGCCGCTCGGCCAGCTCCACGGCCAACGACTCGAAGCCGAACGGCACCACGCGAGTGAACGTGCAGATGGTTCCGTGGGCGACGGCGAGGTTCGTGACTCCCCCGACGCTGACGTAGAGGGTCGCGGCCTCACGCTCGGGCCGGTGCAGCGCCCGGATCATCGCGAAGGCGGCGAGGTCGATCCCCTGCGGCCGCAGACCGGCGCGCCTGGCGGCCTCCAGCAGCCTGTCGATCATGTCCCGCCGAGCCGCCACCAGCACCACGCGGGTACGTGGCCCTGCGGGCGTCTCCACGATGCCGAGCGAGTGGTGCTCGAACACCGTCTGCTCCAGCGGCATGGGGATATGGTCCTGAGCCTGGAAGCGGATCGCCGAGGACAGCTGCTTGCTGTCCTGCATCGGCGGCAGGTCGATCAGCCGCACGACGATGCGCTGATTGGCCACCCCGAGCCGGACGCGCCGGCTCAGCTTGTGCTCGGCGAAGAGCTGCTTGAGCGCCTCGGCCAGGGCCTCGACGTCGGTCACCTCACCGTCGCGCACGACCCCCGGCGCCAGCCGTGCGACGGCGGCGCGCTCCACCGCTGCCTGACCCGGACGCGCCTCGACGGCGGCCACCGAGCCAGGCTCGATGTCCACGCCGACGACGCTCTTTGCCGCACTCAGTCGCATTCCTAGGGCACTGATCGGCGCGAGCAGGCCGCGAGTTGAGCCAGTCGCGAATCTCTGGACAGAGCCGGCGCCCTGAGGCGACTTCACGCTCCGAGCACTCAGATCACTGAGTGCAGGTACCAATCGACGATCGCCGGCCCGACGAGCACCGCCATGACCCCGCCGGCGGCCAGGAAGGGCCCGAAGGGAAGTGCGGTCTTGCGCCCCCGCTCTACCCCGAGACGACCGATGACCACAGCACCTACGAGCGTGGCGACGATCACCGCGGCCATGATTGCCACGGCCACCTCGCGTCCGAGGAACAGCCCCAGTACCGCCGCCAGCTTGACATCGCCCATCCCCATGCCGCGCGGATAGGCGAGGGCGAAGATGAGTAGAAAGCCTCCGGCGGCACTCGCTGCGATCAGCTGCTCCGCAAGGCCGGCGGGATGCAGGGCCGCACCGATGGCAAGGGCCAGCACCGCCGCCGCGAGGGTGAGCCGGTTCGGGATCAGGCGGTGATCGAGGTCGATGAGCGCGATCGGCACGAGTACGAAGACCAGCACGAGTCCGAGCGCGATCTCGTGGGCATCGTGCTTGACCAGGACGACGGCCACCGCGAGCACGGCTGTGAGCCCCTCCACCAGCGGGTAGCGAGCCGAGATGTGGATCCCGCACTCGCGACAGCGGCCGCGGAGCAGCAGCCAGCCGAGCACCGGAACGTTGTCGTAGGGGCGGATGGCGGTCTCGCAGCTGGGGCAGTGGGACCCCGGCGTGACCAGCGACTCGTGCCTCGGCAGGCGGTAGGCCACCACGTTGAGGAAGGAGCCGATCACCGCCCCGCACATCGCCGCCAGGGCTGCCGGAATCGCGATCATGTCTGCTCTATCGGCAGCGCGCCAGCGGCGGTTGAGGCTCTCGGAGAGCACCAGCGCGCGACCCATAGAGGCGGGAGCAGCGCGCTTGCCCGTACGACGGAGGGCGGACCCCAGGGCCCGCCCTCCGACTACTCGAGGATGTTCAGAGACCTACCAGGAGCCCCCCGTGGGGCAGCCGCCACCAACCGGGGTGCAGTTCCGGGTGATGGAGCCGGCGTTGTCGACCAGCGTGTACGTCGTGCCGGCCGTCCCCGGGCCGGTCGCCTGGGAGGTCAGCGTGTAGCCGCCGGTGCTCAGGCTCGCCGTGACGAACGGAGCGCTCTTCAGGGTCGGCTCGATGGTGGACAGCGGGTCGGTGCCCGCGGCGCTCGTGGTGGCGGCGGTGTAGTTGCCCTGGTTGTCGGTGGCGTACGTCTCCTCCGCGGTGCGCGCGGTGGTGATGTTGGACTTGGCGCTCGCGTCGTACGCCTTGCTGCGCTGGTTCAGGAACGCGGGAATGGCGATCGCGGCGAGGATGCCGATGATCAGGATGACGACGAGGAGCTCGATCAGGGTGAAGCCCTTCTCATCCTGAGCGCGCTGGCGGAGCTTGTGGAGCATTTGATCCTCCTACGATCGTTGATTGGATCTTCCGCCAGATCCCTTCGGTCCCGTCGCCAACCTTGGCTACGACAGCATTGAGCCGTGGTGACAGCCTGGCTTCCTCCCTCACAGGGAGACCCGTGGCTTTGCGTCCCACCCTCGCGGATGGTTTGCCTTTGGCACCTCTTGACTCTGGCAGGGGAGGTATCGGTTCCAGCGCGCCGGAGGATTACCCCTCTGGACAAAAGAACGAGGCCCTTTCAGGCTGCGTTTTTCCTGCTCAGCGTAACTACTGCGGGGCTTGGGGTCCCGCCTGAGCGTCGTGACCGGCCTGGAAGCTCCCATCGCCGTCACACCAAGGGCAGGTGACCTCGTGAGGCTCGCCGTTCAGGCCCGAGATGAGCTTGCCGGTGCCCCGACAGGGAGTGCAGGTGCTCCGGTCGTTCTCCGGAGTGCGGACGCTCATGCGCGGTCTGCTGCTGTGCTCGTCATCGACGGGCAACGATACTGCCGTAGGGCTAGCGGATGTTGTTGTAGACGTCGAACAGCGGCAGGTACATCGAGATCACGATCACGCCGACGATGCCGCCGACGACGATGATCATCACCGGCTCCATGATCGCCGTCAGCGCCTTGACCGCCGCCGCCACCTCGTCCTCGTAGAAGTCGGCGATCTTGGCCAGCATCGAGTCCAGCGCACCAGTCTCCTCACCGACGCCGACCATGTGGCCGACCATCGGCGGGAACACCTTGGCCTTGCTTAGCGGTTCCGACAGGGTGCCGCCGGCCTTGACCGAGGTGATGACCGTTTGCATCGATTTCTCTATCACCGCGTTGCCCGCAGTCCTGCCGGTGATGTCGATCGCCTGCATGATCGGCACGCCGGCGGAGACCAGCGCAGAGAAGGTGCGCGACCACCGGGCGATGCAGACCTTCTGCACGACGTTGCCGATCTTCATCGGGATACGCAGCTTGAACGCGTCCCATTGCGCGCGGCCCCGCTTGGAGCGCTTCCAGAAGACGAATGACCCCCCGATCGTCCCAACGGCGAGGATAAGGATGTACCACTGGTCGTTGATCATGTGGGAGAAGCCGACCATGAACTGGGTCAGAGCCGGCAGCTTGCCGCCGAACTGCTTGAACACGTTCTCGAAGACCGGGATCAGGAACGCGACCAGGGCCAGCAGGACCACGGCGGCGAAGGTGATGACCAGCGTGGGATAGATCATCGCCGCGCGGATCTGACGGCGCAGCGAGGCGTCCTTCTCCAGCTGATCGGCGGTGCGCAGCAGCGCCCCCTCCAGCACCCCGCCGGTCTCCCCCGCCCTGACCATCGACACGTACAGCGGTGAGAACACCTTGGAGTGGTGCTCGAGCGCATCGGAGAGCAGTAGGCCGGCCTCCACGTGACGCCCCACCGCCCGCAGCGTCTCCTTGAGCTTCTTGCTCTCCGTCTGGGCCTCCAGGACGTAGATGGCGCGCAGGATCGACATGCCTGAGGAGACCATCGTGGAGAGCTGCCTCGTGGCCACCGCCAGGTCGTTCGCCTTGACGCGGGAGAACAGCTCGATGTTCAGTTCCTTGGAGCGGTATTTGTTGGCGACGTCGACCACAATCAGACCGCGCTCCTTGAGCTGATCGGCGACATCCTGCTTGGTGACAGCCTCTACCTCCCCCTGGGCGGGCGCCCCCGCGAGGTCCATCGCCTTGAAGACGTAGGTGGCCATCGCCCTCTACGCCGCCATCGCGGAGGTCATCGCGCCGCCGATCAGCCGGCGGAGCTCCTCCACTGAGTGCGCCCGGGACTCGGCCAGCGCCCGCGTGATCTTGCCGGCCCGCACGAGCTGTGCCAGTGAGGCATCCATCGTCTGCATCCCGTGGGCGCTGCCGGTCTGAAGCACGGAGTAGATCTGGTGGCTCTTGGCCTCTCGGATCAGGTTGCGCACCGCCGGCGTGGGAACCAGCACCTCGGTGGCCACGCACCGCCCGGCGCCGTCGGCGGTCGGCAGCAGCGTCTGGGTCATGATCCCCTGCAGCGCTACCGACAGCTGTGCCCGGATCTGGCCCTGCTGGGCGGAGGGGAACACGTCGATGATGCGGTCGATGGTCTGCGGGGTGTCCTGGGTATGCAGGGTGGCGAACACCAGATGGCCGGTCTCCGCCGCGGTGATCGCGGTGCCGATCGTCTCCAGGTCCCGCATCTCCCCCACCAGGATCACGTCGGGGTCCTGGCGCAGTGCCGCCTTGAGCGCCTCGGCGAAGCTCGTGGCGTCCGAGCCCAGCTCGCGCTGGTTGACGATGCATTTCTTGTGCTGGTGCAGGAACTCGATCGGATCCTCGATCGTCATGATGTGGTCCTCACGGCGCTGGTTGATCACGTCGATCAGCGAGGCCAGCGTCGTCGACTTTCCCGACCCGGTGGGACCTGTGACGAGCACCAGCCCCCGCGGCTTGTTGGCGAAGTCGGTGACCACCGGTGGCAGCCCCAGCGTCTCCAGCGGCACCACCTCAAAGGGGATCAGGCGAAACGCCGCCCCCAGCGCCGCACGCTGGAAGTAGGCGTTGACACGAAAGCGGGCCGCGCCGGGAATCTGGTAGGCGAAGTCCAGCTGCCAGTTGGTCTCCAGTCGCTGGCGCTGGGAGTTGGTGAGGATCGAGTAGACGATCTCCCGCGTATCGGTCGGCATGAGGACGGGATAGCCCTCCAGCGGCGTCAGGCGACCGCGCACGCGCACCATCGGTTGGGCGCCGGCAGTCAGGTGCAGGTCGGAGGCCCGGCGCGCGACGACCTCCATCAGGACCTCGGCGAAGTCTAGCTCCATCTGCCTCGTATCGGCAGCTCAACCGGATCCCGTTACACGGGCCACCTCGGCCATGGACGTCACGCCGGCCTTGACCTTGTCCAGGCCGTTCTCACGGAGCCGCCGCATCCCCTGACGCACCGCCACGGTCCCGATCTGCTCCGCGGAGGACCGCTCCAGCGTCAGCGTCCGGATCTCAGGGGACATCAACATCACCTCGTAGAGCCCGATCCGCCCCCGGTAGCCCATGTTGGAGCAGCGCACGCACCCGACGGGGTCGTAGGCCTCGAGGTCGAACTGGGTCTGGAACCCGTTCTCGCGCAGGATCTCCACCGGAATGATCGTCCGCTGCTTGCAGTGCGAGCACAGGGTGCGGGCCAGGCGCTGGGCGACCACGCATTCGATCGCCGAGGCGATCAGGAACGGTTCGATTCCCATCTCGATCAGCCGGGTGACCGCCGAGGGCGCGTCGTTGGTGTGCAGGGTGGAGAGGACCATGTGTCCGGTGAGCGCACCCTCGACAGCGATCTGAGCGGTCTCCCGATCACGGATCTCCCCGACCATGAGGATGTCGGGATCCGCGCGCATCATCGAGCGCAGTCCGGTGGCGAACGTCAGGCCCGCCTTGGGGTTGACCTGCATCTGAGTGATGCCCTTGATCTGGTACTCGACCGGATCCTCGATCGTGATGATGTTCTTCTCCGGCGTGTTTAGCTCCAGCAGCGCGCCGTAGAGCGAGGTCGACTTTCCCGAGCCGGTCGGCCCGGTGGCCAGCACCGCACCGTGGGCCCGGCCGAAAGCGCGGCGGAAGACACCAAGCTCGTGCTCGGGGATGCCGAGCCAATCGAGGTCTAGCCGAATGCTCTGCTTGTCAAGGATCCTCAGCACCACCGACTCGCCGTGCACGCTCGGGATCGTCACCGCTCGCAGGTCCACGTGACGGCCCTCAATCGTCAGCCCCACCCGCCCGTCCTGGGGCAGCCGCCGCTCGGAGATGTCGAGATCCGCCATGATCTTGATCCGGCTGATGATGCCCGCGATCATCCGCCGCGGCACCGACATCTCCTCGGTCAGCACGCCGTCGACGCGCATCCGCACGCGCAGCTCCCGGCCCGGCCGCCCCTTCTCGTCGGGCTGGGGCTCGAAGTGGATGTCCGAGGCGCCGCGCTCAGCGGCTTGGGCGATGATGGAGTGCACCAGCTTGATCACCGGTGCGTCCTCCGCCGATTCCCGAAGATCGACGATCTCCACCGGAGCGGCCTGATCCTCGCCCTCCCCTACGGCCTCCTGGACGGCATCCTCAAAGCGGTTCATCCGCGCGATCAGACCGGAGACATCCTCCGCCGATGCGACCGCGGGCCTGATGTCCATGCGGGTCAGCAACGCGATGTCGTCGGCCGCCAGCACGTTGGCGGGGTCCGACATCGCCACCAGCAGGGTGCGCTCGTCCAGGTAGGCCACGGGGACCGCTCCGTAGCGCTTGGCGCTGGATGCGCTCATCAGGTTGGCCGCACCCATGTCGACCTTGAGGGTTCCCAGGTCCAGATGGTCCAGCCCGTAGCGCTCGGCGATCGCCCGCGAGAGCTGATCAGTGGTGATGGCGCGCTGGTCGAGCAGTAGGCGCTCTGGGGGGACCCCAGCGACCCGGGACTCCTCGATCGCCCGCCGGACCCGCTCGGCATCGCAGAGGCCAAGCTCGACGAGGACGTCGGTGAGGAAGCGACCCGAGCCCCCGCGCCGGCGCGGCGGCGTGATGCCGCTGACCGCGGGCGCGCTCTCGGCGGGGTTGCTCGCGCCGCCGACGGCCCTGAGCTGGGCGCCCGGCTCGTTCAAGTCACCGCACCGCCGCGCGCATGACGTCGACGGGCGCGGCCAGTCCGGTGAAGCGCTCGAAGCTGAGGGCGCCCTGCCCCGTGAGCAGGTCCAGTCCGTCGACGAACGGGATGCCCGCCGAACGTGCGGCGGAGATCAGTTCGGTTTCCCGCTCGTTGTAGACGAAGTCAACCACGCAGTCGTACCTGCCCAGCTCATCGGCCGCGAGCGGCAACTGCTTGAACGTCGACCCCGCACCGTCCAGGCCGGTGGACGTGCAGTGGACGAGCACATCGGCGGGCTCAGCCTCCAGCACGGGCTCCCCACCGATCGCCTCACACAGCTCGCGGGCCCGCTCTGGCGTCCGGTTCCAGACCCTCACGCGGGTGGCGCCGGCGTCCAGCAGCGCCCAGACCGCCGCTCGCGCGCTACCGCCCGCGCCCAGCACGAGCGCGCTGCGTCCGGCGAGCGAAAACGGGAGCGCCGCCACCAGCGCGGGAGCGTCGGTGTTGTCGGCATGCATCCCGTCGGGCTCAAAGGTCAGCGTGTTGGCGGCGCCGATGGCCTCCGCCCGGACGGTTGCGTGCTCGGACAGCGCCAGCGCCGCCTGCTTGTGCGGGATCGTGACGTTGGCGCCGCGGAACCCGCTGCCGGGAAGCGCCGCCACCGTCTCGGCCAGCAGCTCCGGCGGCACCGGCAGCAGCCCGTAGTGCCAGTGGCCCAGGCCGCGAGCCTGCAGCGCTGCGTGCTGCATCGCCGGTGAGCGACTGTGGGCGACGGGCCAGCCGAGCACGCCGAGGCGCATGCGGGTCTTACCTACCGACAGAATTCCGGGGAGCGGCCGCCCCGCCGGGCGCGGGCGAGGTTGTAGTGGCTCTGGAGCGTCAGGAACTGCGCGTAGCTGCTGGCGAACGCGTGCTCTCCGTTGCCGCACGGCTTGACCACGAAGAACAGGTATCCGGTGGAGGCCGGGTGGGCGGCGGCCTGGATCGAGGCCAAGCCCGGGCTGTCGATCGGGGTGGGCGGCAGCCCGGAGTGGGTGTAGGTGTTCCACGGGGAGCGGGAGGCGAGCTGGGAGACGGTGATCGGGGTCGTGCGGTTGCCGGTGGCGTAGCGGACGGTGTCGTCCAACTGCAGGCGCATCTTCGCCCGCAGCCGGTTGAAGATCACCGAGGAGACCAGCGCACGGTCACGCCCGGTGCGGGCCTCACCCTGGATGACCGAGGCGATGGTCAGCACCTCGTAGGGGGTGAGGTGCTGGCGGCGGGCGAAGGTCAGGTCGACGCCGGCGAAGGCGCGCTTGAAGGCTGTGAGCTGATCGTCCACCAGGGCACGCGCGGTGATGGGGTCCCGCAGCTGGTAGGTGGAGGGAAACAGGAAGCCCTCCAGCGAGGACAGCCGGGGCGGGGCGCCGAGGGCCACGGGTCGCAGCAGTCGGGAGCTGCGCGTGGCGGCCAGATAGCTGCCACGGATCCCCTGGCGCCGCAGGATCGCGTCCGTCTGCTGGCGGGTCTGACCCTCGGTGATCGTCAGCTCGCTGACCCTCGCCGCCGGCGGTGCCCTCGTCAGGATCGTCAGCGCGGCGCCGTAGCTCATGTCCCGCTGCAGGTTGTAGGTCCCCGAGCGGAGGCTCCCCCGCTCCGCGGCCAGGGTCGCCCGCAGCTCGAAGAAGAAGCTCGAGGAGACGACGCCATCCCGCGCCAGCAGGTCGCCGATCTGGCTGGAGGTCAGGTGCCGCGGAATCACCACCCTGACCCTGGCCCCGCCGGCGCCGTGGAAGGGCTGGAAGAGCTGCGCCAGGAACCAGATCACGGCCACCGCGAGCACGATCGCCACCAGCGCCAGGGAGCGGCCTCCTCGGGAGATCCGGCTTCCTCGGGGCCGAGGGCGCAGGCGCGGCGGACGGCGGGCGGTGCCGCCCGGACGTCGACTGGGCGTGCGCTCCAGCCCGCTGACCCGCTTGGTGCCGGCGGGAGACTCCTCCGACTCGGAATCGACGGGATGGAGAGGCTCCTCCTCCTCGGGCTCGGAATCGATCAGGTGTGCGGCTTCGTCCTCCTCCGGCTCGGGCGCGAGTCCCGGCAGGGACGCCTCCGGCTCGGCTTCGGTCGCGGCGGCGGCGGCGAACTGCAGCGGCTGGGGCACCGGCTGCTCTAGCTCCGGTTCCACCGGCTCCGGCTCCAGCGGCTCCGGTTGCAGAAACTTCGGCTCCAGCGGCTCCGGCTCCAGCGGGTCCGGCTGCAGAGACTTCGGCTCCAACTCCGGCTCCGGCTCCGTGGGCTCGGGCTTGGGAGGCGTGCGCTCAGCTGAAGCGGGCGACGGCGGCATCGGCCGACCCTGCCGCGCGGCGCGCCTGCGCTCACGCTCCAAGCGCGCCGCCTCGCGCTCCTCGGCTGAGCGGGTCGGCCTGGCCTTCACGAGGGTCCTCCCGCGGCTGAGCGCGCCGCCAGCCAGCTCTCCAGCAGATGCGCGGCAGCGCGTGAATCCTCGCTGGCCCGCCCGGGAGTGCGAGCCGCGAGCGTGGTGGTGAAGCGCTCGTCGTAGAGCTCGACCGGTACGGGCAGCGCTCCGGCCAGCACGCCGGCGAAGGACCGTGCCTCGCTCGTCTGCGCCGAGTCTGCGCCCGAGAGCGAGAGCGGCAGGCCCACGACCACCCGCTCCGCCTGCAGCTCGGCCACCACCGCGCGCAGCCGTGCCCGCCCCCGGCGGGACGCGGGGGCGGCAATCGGCTCCAGCGGCGTGGCCAGCACGCCGGTGGGGTCGCTGACCGCGCAACCGCAACGCGCGCTGCCGTAGTCGAGCGCCAGCACCCGCATGAGACTAACGCCCGAGCGCGGCCTCGATCGCCCGACGGGCGGTATCGACCGCCTGGGGCAGCTTCTCAGGATGCCGACCACCCGCCCGAGCGAGCGTGTCCCGTCCGCCACCACCACCGCCGACCACCGCCGCGGCCGCCTTGACGATCTCTCCGGCCCGCACCCCCCGCGCCACCAAGGGCGGCGCCACGACCGCCACCAGATCCACCCGCTCCTCGCCGCCGCTGCCGAGCACGATCGCCGCATCGCCGAGCTTGGCCTTGAGCCGGTCGGCCAGGTCCAGCAGCGCCTTGCCGTCGGTGCCCGGCACCACGGTCGTCAGGATCCGAGCCCCGTCGAGCTCCGTCGCTCGGGCCAGGAGCGCCTCGACATCCACCGGGCCGCCCCTCCCGCCGCTCCCCGGCCGCGCCTCCCGCTCCAGCTCTCGCACACGCGCGCGCAGGCCGGCCACGCTCTGAAGCACCCGCTCCGGCGGGACCCTCAGCTCCTGCGCCACGGCACGCAGCGCTTGGTCGTGGCTGCGCATCAGCTCCACCGCCGCCGGCCCGGTGATCGCCTCCACCCGGCGGACGTTGGCCGCATTCGAGCTTTCGCCGAGCACTCTGAAGAGTCCGAGCTCTGAGGTCAGGCGGACGTGCGTGCCGCCGCACAACTCACGTGAGAAGGAGCCGTCGCCCACCTCCACCATCCGCACGACGTCGCCGTACTTCTCGCCGAACAGGGCCATCGCCCCCAGGCGGCGCGCCTCCGGGAGCGTGGTGGTGAGGGCGTGGACGGCATGGCTCTCCAGGATCCAGCGGTTGACGGCATCCTCCACGTCGGCCAGCTCCTCCGCCGTCAGGCCGCTGGCGTGGGTGAAGTCGAAGCGCAGCTTGTCCGGTCCGACGTAGGAACCCGCCTGGTGCACGTGGTCTCCGAGCCGGTCCCGCAGCGCCGCGTGCAGGAGATGGGTGGCGGTGTGGTTGCACTCGGTGGCGTGCCGGGTGCGGCCGTCCACGCGGGCTCGCACCCGGGCTCCGGGCTGCAGCGACCCGCTCTGCGGCACCAGGGCCAGCACCTGGTCATCACCCACTCGCAGCACGTCCTCCACCCGCGCCCGGCAATCCCCCTCCACGCACTCCACGGAGCCGCTGTCGGCGATCTGGCCGCCGCCGGTCGCGTAGAAGGGCGACTCCAGGAGCTTGGCCAGCGTGTGCCCGTTCTCGCTGGCCACGGCCGCCAGGGTCGTCTCCCGCTCCATCGTCTCGTAGCCAACGAAGTCGGTGTGGAAGCCGGCCTCCCCGGCGAACTGGAGCGCGCGCTCACGCAGCTGCCCGGAGCCCCGGCCGCGTCCGGCACCGGCGCGAGCGCGGCTGCGCTGGGCGGACATCAGCACCTCGAAGCCCTGCTCATCCACCCCGAGATCGTGCTCGGCCACGAGCTCCAGCGTCAGGTCGATGGGAAAGCCGTAGGTGTCGTGCAGCAGAAAGGCGTCGGGGCCGCTGATGCCTTCAGAGCCGGCGTCACGGGCGCGATCGATCAGCTCGTCCAGCAGCCGGCTGCCCTGGGCCAGGGTGCGCCCGAAGCCCTCCTCCTCGGCAAGGAGCCACTTGCGCACGAGCTCACGCTGCGCCGCCAGCTCGGGATAGGCACTCCCCATCACCTCGGTGACCTGCTCGGCGTAGCGAACCAGGAAGCCGGGGTCGAGGCCGAGCGTGTGCCGCCCCTGGAGGATCGCCCGGCGCATGATTCGCCGCAGCACGTACCCGCGGTCCTCGTTGGAGGGGACCACGCCGTCGGCAATCAGGAACGTCATCGCGCGACCGTGGTCGGCCAGCACGCGCAACGCCCGGTCGGTGGCGAAATCCTGCCCGTAACGGCGGCCGGACAGCTCCTGACCCAGCGTGATCAGCGGCGCGAACTGGTCGGTCTCGAACACCGTCTCCTTGTCCTGGAGGATCGCTGCCAACCGGTTCAGGCCCAGACCGGTGTCGATGTTCTGGGCCGGGAGCGGGGTGAGCGTGCCCTCCGGGCTCTGGTCGTACTGCATGAAGACGAGGTTCCAGAACTCCAGGAACCGCTCGTTGTCCCCGCCGGGCAGATCGTCGGGTCGCCCCCGGTGCATCCCGCGATCCAGGTACAGCTCCGAGCAGGGCCCGCACGGCCCGGTGGGTCCCATCTGCCAGAAGTTCTCAGAACGGGGGCACTCCACGATCCGCTCGCGCGGCACTCCGACGTCCAGCCATGCCTGAATCGCGTCCTCGTCGGGGCCGAGGCCGAGCTCCTCGTCACCGGCGAAAACGGTGATCCAGATGTCCTGCTCGGGGAAACCGAAGCCCTCCTTGGAGAGCGTCCAGGCAAACTCGACTGCCCCGGCTTTGAAGTAGTCGCCGAACGAGAAGTTCCCCAGCATCTCGAAGAACGTCAGGTGGCGGGTGGTGGTGCCGATGATCTCGATGTCAGGCGTTCGAAAGGTCTTCTGGCAGGTGGTCAGCCGGGGATGCGGCGGCCGCTCGCTGCGCAGGAAGTAGGGCTTGAAGGGCACCATGCCGGCGATCGTGAAGAGCACCGAGGGATCGTGCTCGGCGGGGATCAGGGATGCCGAGGGCAGCTGCCGGTGATCGCGCTGCTCAAAGAAGGCCAGGAACGTGCGCCGGATCTCGTCTGAGGTCATCGCCGTCGCAGTGTAGGTGCGGTGAGAGGCCCTCAGACCGAGCGGCTCCGGTCGATCGTCGCCCACCCGACGATCAGCTCCCCGGCCATCAGGCAGGCGAGCTGGCCGGGGGCCACGCTCTCGGCCGGCTGAAGCAGGTCCACTCGCAGGCAAGGGTGGGTCCCGGTGTCCGCCAGGGGCTGTAGCCGCGCGGGAAGCGGCTGCTGGTGGTAGCGGAGCTTGACCCCGTCGACGCGACTGCCGTCACGGTGGAGCCTCACGTCCCTGATTGTCACTGTGTCCCGGCGCAGAGCGGCGCGCGGGCCGACCACGACCCGGTTGCGCTCGGAGTCCTTCTCCAGCACGTACAGCGGCGCGGCGGTGGCGACGCCGAGCCCGCGCCGCTGGCCGACGGTGAAGCCGTGGTGCCCGCGGTGGGTGGCCAGTCGGTTGCCGGCCCGGTCGACCACCTCCCCGCGCCGCTCGGGGATACCACCGTGGCGGGCCAGGAACCGGGTCCGGTCGGTGCCGGCGAGAAAGCACAGGTCCTGGGAGTCCGGCTTGTCCGCCACGGGCAGCCCGGCGTGGCGCGCGCGCTGACGGACCTCTGGCTTGGTCAGCTCCCCCAGCGGGAAGCGCATGCGCGCCAGCGAGGAGGGGGCGAGCGCCGCCAGCATGTAGGTCTGGTCCTTGGCCGGATCGGCGGCCGCACGCAGCAGGGGCCCGTCAGGATCGCGCTCCTCGGCCACGCGGGCGTAATGGCCGGTGGCCAGCGTGTCACAGCCGAGGCGATCGGCGAAGCGCAGCAGCGCGTCGAGGCGGACGTGGCCGTTGCAGCCGACACAGGGATTGGGCGTCTCGCCCTGGGCGTAGCCGGCGATGAACGGCTCGACGACGCCGCGGCGGAAGTCCTCGCGGAGATCCAGGGTGAAGTGCGCCAGGCCCATCGCGTGGGCCACGGAGCGGGCTTGGGCCACCGCCGAGGCCGAGCAGCAGCTGCGCTGCGCGTCATTCTCATGGTCTGCCCACAGCTCCAGCGTCACCGCCACGGTCTCCCCCACGGCCATGCACTCGCGGGCGGCCACGGCGCTGTCCACGCCGCCGCTCATCGCCACCAGTGTGCGTCCCTCGGCCACAGCGGGAAGGACCGCGCCGGCCGGGCGGTGCGCGCTCACCGCTGCCCCCAGCGCGCGGGCGAGCGCGTCCGCAGCCAGGTCGGCAGCGTGGAGCTTGCCCGGACTGAGTCCTCCAAGCTCGGCGGCGATCTCGCCCACGCCGACGCGCGCCGCGCTCATCAGCGGCTGCCCGCGCACCAGCGTGACCGCGGCGCTGCCGGCGGCGATGGCCCCGCCGCAGCCCCGCGCCTCGTAGCCGGCATCGATCACTGTCGACCCGTCGAGCGCCAGCGTGAAGGTGATCGTGTCGCAGCAGGAGCCGCCGCCGCGGGTGACGGTGTGGCCGTGATCGGGGACGTGTCCCTGCCCCTGCGGCGAAGTCAGGTGATGCTCAAAGGCCAGGCGATCCACCCCGCCGAGGATAACCCCGGCCCGCGCCGCGTCACCTCGATCAGGACGCGAGGGCGTCGGCGACGCGCTGGGCGACCTCGAAGCGATCGGCGAAGCCCACCACCGTGCTGGCCGCACGCTTCCGGTCGATCAGGACCAGCGTCGGCGATTCGTTCACCGAAACGGCATCGGTCACCATGCTGTAGCGCGAGAGCTCCGAGAGCGGCACCGATAGCTTGACCACCCTCCCCCGGTGGGCGGGCACGGCGGCCAGCTCGGCGCGCACCGCCCGGTCATCGGCGCCGGAGGGGTTGTAGAAGAGCAGCACGATCACCTTTCGGGCCACCAGGGCGCGCAGCACGACGTTCTGGCGCGCGGCGGGGTTCGAGGGCCGCGCGGCCACCTGGCGTCCGACCGGCGGGGCCGTCTCGCCTCCGTGGGCGGCACTGGCGGCATCGGCCGTCTTGACGGCACCCCGCGCCGCGTTGATGTCAGCGGTGTAGCCGCCGACCCCGGCGGACCCGCTGCCGCCGCCCGAGGAGCTCGGCTTCAGGGCGGTCATCCACAGCGCAAGGAACACCACCGTGCCCAACAGCAGTGCCAGCAGGGGGCGAGAGACTCTGTCCATCTCCCTCATCTTCGGCATGGAGGGCCGACGCCATGAGGACCGTCAACATCACGCTCTACGAGCGTAGGTGCGTCACGCCACACAGGGGCCGTCTGCGCCCACTCGCGACAACCCCGATCTGAGAGGATGCCGCGCGTGAGCTCCCATAAAGCGATTGCTCGCGCTCGTCCTCACGATGCTGATCGCCGCGACACTCGGAGCCTGCGGCGCGAAGCTGAGCGAGCAGAAGGGCGCGCCCTTCAACCTCGATGGCGCGGTCCGTGGCGAGGCGGCCGGGGTCCACGGCACCTTGCAGAACGTGACCGCCACTACCTACCAGCACTTCCCGGCACGCGGTGCGCGCATCACGGCCCTGAGCAACGGCAGCCCCGCCACCGTCTTCGAGCGCACCATCCTCGCGAACGGCGAGGCGTTCGACCTTCAGTTCGTGGAAGCGGGCTCCGACGTGAAGACGCCGCCAGCCTCGTACACGACGTTCCTGGCGGCGCTGAAGATCACCTGACCGCACCAGTGGTCAGCGCGTCAGGAGCGGCGCAGACCCAGCTCGCGTAGCTGCCCGGGATCGACGGGAGCCGGTGCGCCGGTGAGCGGGTCGGCGCCGCTGGCCGCCTTGGGAAACGCAATCACGTCGCGAATCGATTCCGTGCCCGCCAGCGCTGCCGCGATCCGGTCGATGCCCATCGCGATCCCCCCGTGGGGGGGTGCCCCGTAGCGCAGCGCATCGAGTAGGAAGCCGAACCGCACCTGCGCCTCCTCGGAACCGATGCCCAGCAGCTCGAACACTCGCTGCTGCACCTCCCGCTGATGGATGCGGATCGACCCGCCGCCGATCTCCGCGCCGTCTAGGACCAGGTCGTAGGCCCTGGAGGTGAGCGACCCGGGATCGTTCAGATCGCCGGTGGGCGCGGTAAACGGGTGGTGGGCGGCGTCCCAGCGGCCCTCTTCGGAGTCCCAGAAGAAGGCCGGGAACTCGACCACCCAGAGGATGTCGTGGCGCCCGGGCGGGATCAGCCCGAAGCGGCGCCCGAGCTCCATGCGCAGCGCGCTGAGCGCCTGCCCGGCCGTGGCGAACTCGTCGGCGACGATCAGCAGCAGGTCCCCGGAGCTCGCCTCCAGCCGACCGATGATGGCCTGCATCTCGGCCGGTGAGAGGAACTTGGCGATCGGCGAGCGCAGCCCGCCGTCCTCCTGCACGAAGGCCCACACCAGCCCCTTGGCACCGTGCTGGCGGGCCAGCTCGGTGAGGGCGTCGAGCTCGGAGCGGGCCAGCTCCCGCGCGCCGGCGTTGATTCCCCGGACGGCGCCCCCGGAGGCCAGCACCGATGCGAAGACCTGGAACTGCGAGGCTGCCAGCGCCTCCCCCAGGTCACGGAGCTCCAAGCCGAAACGGGTGTCGGGTCGGTCGATCCCGTAGCGGGAGACGGCCTCGGCGAAGGTCATTCGTGGCCACGGCGGCCGCGGGATGTCGAAGTCCGCGGCCTGGAACACAGCCCCCATCACCGCCTCCATGCACTCGATCACGTCGTCCTCGGTGACAAAGGACATCTCCAGGTCCAGCTGGGTGAACTCGGGCTGGCGATCGGCGCGGGTGTCCTCGTCACGGAAGCAGCGCGCGATCTGGTAGTAGCGCTCGAAGCCGCCCACCATCAGCAGCTGCTTGAACAGCTGCGGCGACTGTGGCAGCGCGTAGAAGGAGCCGGGCTGGGTGCGGGCGGGCACGAGGAAGTCACGCGCGCCCTCGGGAGTGGAGCGCGTCAGGTACGGCGTCTCTATCTCCAGGAAATCCCGGTCGTTGAGGACCTGGCGCATCGTGGTGATGACCCGATGGCGGAGCGCCAGTGCGGCCTGCAGCTCGCTACGGCGCAGGTCGAGCGAGCGGTGGCGCAGGCGCAGGCTCTCATCGACCCCCTGGCCGTCGTCTAGCGGGAAGGGCGGGGTCTGCGCGTCGGCGAGGATCTCCAACTGGGTCACCGCCAGCTCGATCTCGCCCGTAGCCAGGTTAGGGTTGACGTTGGCCGGATCCCGCCGCGCGACCGTGCCGGCGGCGCTGACCACATCCTCGGCGCGCAGCGCGTGGGCGGCCGCATGGGCCTCGGACGCAGTGTCGGGGTGGAACACGAGCTGCACGATCCCGGAACGGTCGCGCAGGTCGATGAAGATCAGGCCGCCGTGGTCACGGCGGCGATGGACCCAACCGGCCACGCGGGCCTGCGTGCCGGCCCGCTCGGCGGTGAGCGCGCCGCACCAGCTGTCGCGCAGGGCGTTGGGGCGGGGTGTGCGCATCACGCGAGCCTGCTGCCGCGCAAGATCGTCGGAATCACCTCCGCGGGCGACAGCTCGCGCTGCTCGCCGGAGTCCATCTCCTTGAGGGTCACCTCGCGCTCGCCGCCGACGATGGCCACGTACCGGACCCTGATGCGGTCGGCGTGCTTGAGCTGGCCCTTGAGCGAGCGGCCGGCCAGCTCCAGCTGCGCGGCCAGTCCCGCCTGGCGCGCCTGGCGGGTGAGCCCGAACGCCACCCGGCCCCCCGCTTCGCCGGCGCGCGCCACGAACAGGTCGACCACCGGTGGGGCGATCGGCAGCTCCCCGGCGGCGAGGAGGATCCGCTCCACTCCCGCCGCCCAACCCGAGGCGGGAGTGACCGGTCCCTCCAGCTGCTCCATCAGGCGGTCATACCGCCCCCCGCCACCCACTCCGGACTGGGCTCCCAGAGCGTCGCTGGTGAACTCGAACACGGTGCGCGTGTAGTAGTCCAGGCCCCGCACCAGTGAGGGGTCCAGCTCGTACTCGACGCCCGCCTGCTCCAGCAGCGCCCGGACCTCGGCGAAGTGTGCGGCGTCCGATGCGTCCAGGCGATCCAGCAGCACCGGCGCCTCCCGCATCACCTCCCGCGTGCCCGGATCGATGGCGTCGAAGGCCCGCATCGGGTTGAGCTCGATCCGAGCCCGCACCTCTCCGCTCAGCTGCTGCTCGTGCGCGCGCAGGTAGGCGCTCAGCTCGTGGCGGTACTCGCTGCGGGTCTCGGGCGTGCCGAGGCTGCCCAGCCGCAGCCGCACGTCCCGCACACCCAGCGCCCCCAGCAGTTCGCTGAGCAGCACGATCAGCTCCGCGTCGGTCTCCGCCCCCGAGGACCCGACCGCCTCCGCGCCCACCTGCCAGAACTGGCGATAGCGGCCGCGCTGTGGGGCCTCCGCGCGGAAGAAGCTCGACAGGTACCAGAGCTTGACCGGCTGCGGGAGCTTGTGCATCCCGTGCTCGATGTAGGCCCGGCACACCGGCGCGGTGCCCTCCGGTCTCAGGGTCAGCGAGCGCCCGCCACCGTCGTCGAAGGTGTACATCTCCTTCTGGACGATGTCGGTCGCCTCCCCCACCCCTCGCGTGAACAGCTCCGTGGCCTCGAACGTCGGCGTCTCGATGCGACGGTAGCCGGCGGCGCCGAGGATGCGCTGAGCGTGGCCCTCCAACAGCTCGCGGCGCGCGGTGTCCTGCGGGAGGACGTCGAAGGTCCCTCGCGGCGCCTGGATCATCGTCGCGTCGTCCTCTGCAGAGGAGACTTCACCCCTGCGCCAGCTCGCGCAGGAACGGGTTGGTGGCGCGCTCGTGGCCGAGCGTCGTGATACCCATATGGCCGGGATAGACGGTGCTCGGCGCGGGGAAGCGGGAGACGAGCGTGTCGATCGAGGCCAGCAACGTGGGCCAGTCGCCTCCCGGCAGGTCGACGCGTCCCACCGAGCCCTGGAAGAGCACATCGCCGGAGAAGAGTGCGTCCTCCCCGGCCACGGCGTAGGTCACGTGACCGGGGCTGTGGCCGGGAGTGAAGAGGACCTCGAAGGTCAGCCCGGCGAGCGCCAGCGTCTCGCCGCCCGCGACGGTGTGGTCGGCTTCGTAGCTCTCGAAGGGGCCGAATCCCGGCCACGGTACGTAGTCCATGATGCTGGCCAGGACCTGACGCTCCAGCTCCGGGCAGTAGACCGGCGCGCCCGTAGCTCTGGCCACGGGCGCCACCGCGCCGACGTGGTCGAAGTGGGTGTGCGTGAGCAGGATCGCTTCCAGCCTGGTGATGCCGAGCGGGTCCAGCGCTCCGAGGAGTCTGTCAGCCTCCTCGCCAGGGTCGACGATCACCGCGCTGTCCGACTGCGGGCGGCGGACGATGAAGCAGTTCTCCTGAACGGGGCCGACGGTGAACATCCGCACGTCGATCATCAGCGACCTTCCCGGTTGCGCTGGCGGCGACGCCACAGCAGCCGCTCCAGGTAGTAGCCCGCCGGGACGTACAGCACCAGTGCGAAGACCGTGAACAGGGCCGCCGACTGCAGCCGGTTCTTTCCGTGCGTGGTCACCAGCAGGAAGATGAACATGATCGCCGCGGCGAAGGCGGCCCGCTGGAGCGAGGACGTCCACGTCGGGGAGGTATTCAGCCGTCGCTCCCGTGCGGTGGCCTTCGACTGCTTCTTGCGCTCCTCCTCGCTGGGCGGCCGCCCCGTTCGCCCCCGCGTCGTAATCGTCCCGGCGGCCGTGCCGCGGTGCTTGCTGCGCCGTTTCTTCTTGGTCTGCGCCATCGGCTCGTGTGAGAGGTTAGTCGGAGGCGGGCGGCGCCGGATCGACGCCGGCAAGCGCGTCCTCCAGCAGCCGCCGGCCACCGACCGGCACGTCGCCGGGAAAGCCGGCAAAGGCCGCGCGCGGGGCCAACCCGACCAGCTCCGCTCCGGGCACGCGGGCGTGCCGGGCCACCGCGGCCACCACCTCGGCCAGCGGGGTGGCCAGGTGGTCCTCGACGTTGGTCGACACCTGGGCGAGGCCCTCCTGCTCCAGCCACCGGCCGATGGCCCGCACCCCCGGGAGGCCCTCGGGCCCGCCCTCGCGGATCCGCGCGGCGATCCGCCGGGCGTCCGCCTCACCCGCGGGGGCGGCCAGCATCACGTTGAAGGCGACCAGCGGCGGGCGGGCCCCCAGAAGGGTGGCGCCGGCGCTCGGATGCAGCCGCCGCGGCCCGAGGTCCGGGATCAGCTCGCCGGACTCGATCCGGGCCGCCAGCGCCTGCGGGCCGCCGCGGCGCAGCTCCGCACGGGTGCGGCCCTGGCCGAGGATCCCGTAGAGGAACACCGGCAGCTCCAGCTCCCCAGCCAGCAGGTCGCCGAGCACGAGCGCCTCGGCGCAGGCCGCACCGCGATCGACCTCCTCCAGGTAGACGATCGGCGCGACGTCCAGCACCCCGACGCGGGGATGGATGCCGTGGTGGGAGCGGATGTCGAGGTGCGCCACGGTGGCGCGGGCGCCGTCGCGCACCCGCTCGGCCAGCGCGCCGGGGGTGCCGGCCAGCGTGAACACGCTGCGGTGGTGGTCGGGATCGCTGTGGACGTCGAGCAGGCCCGGTCCGAACGCGCCGGCGATCGCCTGTAGGGCGCCGGGGTCGCGTCCCTCGGAGACGTTGGGAACCGCCAGCAGCAGGCTCACGCGCCGGCGGGGTGGGGCAGGACCCAGCGGCCCTCCTCCAGTACCCGCTCGCCGCCGATCTCCAGCGTGACGCTGGTGAGAACCACGTCGAGGTGGATCGGGACCGAGACGACGCCGCCGATTCCGGCGCTGGCGCCAAAGGCGACGTGGACCGTGCCGAGGATCTTCTCGTCCTCCAGCACGTTGCCGGTGAGCCTGGCGCGGTCGTTGGTGCCGATGCCGAGCTCAGCCAGGTTGGTGCCGGGATCCCCGTGGGCGCGCAGCCGCTCGATGTAATCGGGCCCGAGGCCGCCGCTCGCCGACACGATCCGCCCCTCCCGGACGGTCAGCCTGGCCGGTGGCTCGGAGAGCCCCAGGGGCGCGAGGCTGGTGGCGACGATCAGCCCCTCGCCACCCTGCGGCGCCACGAAGCCCTCCCCGCAGGGCAGGTTCCCGAACGCGCCCGGGGCGGTGAGGTCCCCGTCGTCGGAGATGCCTTCTCGCCCAGCGAGGTCGAAGGTCATGTCGCTGCCGAGGGGGCAGGTGATCCGGGCCTGCTCGGCGCCGTCCAGCAGGCTGGCGACCGCGCCGGAGCGCGCGCGCATGAGTTCGAAGTCGACGGCCATCACCCGCGCCAGCATGTCCTCGGTGACCCCGGGCATCGTCGCCCCCCTCGCGCCCGCCTCGCTGGCCCGCTTGCGGGCGGCGGTGTGGCTGAGCGAGCGGGAGGTCGGGCCGATGAAGACGTCGCAGGCCGCCATCGCCGCCGCCAGCACCCGCGGCGGCTCGGTGCCGTCGGTGGCGCGCTCGTCCATCACCGCCAGGATCGCGTCGGCGCCGGTGGCCGACGCGGCGGCCCGCAGCGCCTCGCCGATCGGACGCCTGGCGGGATCGACGATCACCAGCACCTCCTCCCCCGGCTGCACTGCCAGGCAGCGCTGCACCACGGTGGCGACGGCGGGGCGAAGGTCGGGCATGGCTCCGCGCAGCATATGGAGCGGCTCCTGCGCGGAGCAGGCGGTAGCCTTTGTCCCCAGCGCCGGAGTAGCTCAGTCGGTTAGAGCAGCGGAATCATAATCCGCGTGTCGGGGGTTCGAGTCCCTCCTCCGGCACTGACCAAACATCCTGCAAAACAGACGTTTGTCAAGTTCTGCCTGGCACCACGCCACGAGCTGGTTACCACGAGCGGTTACCAAAAGACCTGGTCAGCGCGTCGTAGCGTGGAGCCGACCGAATGGTTTGCAAGCAGGAGGTCGCCGGTTCGAGACCGGCTGGCTCCACTAACGAAAGCGCCTACTAATCGCGAGCTTTTCTAGGAGCGGAGCGTCGTCAGCATTGCCGAGTCAGGATTGGGCATCAGAATTGGGCATCGAATCGCCTCTGCGTCTGACGGAGGGTGGGAGGCGACTCCCCGAGCGGATCACGCGCCGGAAAATGACCATCTACACGCGGTCCCTCGGAACCCGAGTGCTCTGCCGGCCCAGCGGCATCCGGCGGGCCCGTTGCCCGACGCCTGCCGGTCCGCGGCGAGTTCGTGCACGTCCGCTCCCGCCGCTGGGTCGTCGACGAGGTCACCGATAAGGACGGCGGCTCACCGATCGTGTCGCTGGCCTGCGCGGAAGATGACGCTCAGCATAGTTGTGCAAGCGTGCTAGCATTCTGCAAGCATTGGCGAATCTACTCGTACGCGACCTTCCCGACGATGTGCAACCAGCAGCGGGCGAAAAGAGAAGGGCGGTCCCTTCAGCAGTACGTGGCGCGAGAGCTCACGAGGATCGTCCAGCGACCGAGTCTCAGCGAAGTGTTGGACCGGATCGACCGACGCACGGGCGGTGAGGTCGGACTTGCACGGGCCGCCGATGACCTCACCGAGGAGCGCTCGCGAGTGTGCCGTGTCAAGTAGTTGAGACAGATTCTTCGGTTGAAGGTTCGGGGTCGGCGGTGTTTTGGGTCGGGGCCGCGGTGTAGCGGTCGATGGGCAGAGCGAACTGGAGCGCTTCGTGGGGGCGCTGGCGGTTGTAGGTGTGCAGGTAGCCGTCGACGTGTTCGGCGAGCGCGGGCCCGTCGTCGATCTCGTGGCGGTAGAGGTGCTCGTACTTGATCGCCTGGTAGAAGCGCTCGATCACGCCGTTGGTGCCGGGCGAGCGGTGGCGGGTGCGGACGTGGGAGAGCTCCGGACGGCTGGCGATGTAGCGGGCGAACCCGACAGCGCGGTAGCACGGCCCGTTGTCGGAGACGACGATCACCGGGATGATCTGCCCCGTCTCGGGGCAGGTGCAGTCCTCCAGCAGCGAGAGGCCGAGCAGGTCCTGCACCACGCCCCGGGTGTTCTCCAGGGCGCCGACGGCCTCTCGCCAGGTCTTGGTGGTGGTGACCGGGCAGCAGAGCGCGAGCTTGGCGACGTAGTCAACGACACCCGACATCTGCCAGGTCCCGCCGCCGCCGGTCTCCAGCTCGGAGAAGTCGGTCTGCCACACGCGGTTGCGTCGGGCGGGCGGCGCTACGAAGGCAGCCTTGCGTGCCTTGGCGAGCTCCCGCCGTTCGCGCTGATAGCCGACGGGCTGTAGCAGCCCACGGCGGGCCAGGGCGCGCCTGACGGTCGCCTGCGAGGCCTCGAAGCCGTCGACGGTCAGCAGCGCGTGGATCTTGCGATGACCCCACCGCGGGCCACTCCAGCGCCAGCTGCGCGGCGGGCTGCTCGATCCGGTCGCGCACCGGCGCCGGCCACGGTCCTCGCGCCGGGAGATCCTCGGCGGCTCGGCGGGCGTGGCGATACCAGCTCGCGCGCGGGACCCCGGCGATCTCGCAGAACCGGCTCACCGACAGTCCCACCTGCCGGCGCATCACCTCCAGCTCCTCGTGGCGAAACCCGCCACCCCACCGCGCTTGAGGATCCGCAACTCGACATGCGCCTCGCCGAGCGCCTGGGTCAACTCGACGAGCTCATGCTCGAGCTGGGCCTCCCGGCCCGACGGGGCGACGCGCGACCCGTTCTTGAGCGCGGCTACGCCGCCCTCTACGAACAGGTCGCGCCACCTAGCGATCGAGACCTCCGAGGCCGCGTGACGACGAGCCGCCTCGGTGATCTTCAGCTCGCCCCTGAGCACACTCAGGGCTCACGACTGAGCTTGTGAAGGAGCGACGGTGTAGTTCCAGTCGCCGTGGAATGTGTGTCTGGTGATGTCGACGGCGGCGAGCTGTTCGTCGGTGACATCGATGCCTTTGGCGTATGCGCGGT
>JAABUY010001162.1_pt1 | contig 37288 bp, 30 predicted proteins | sample 5560271 | NCBI WGS metagenome assembly JAABUY01 (sample SAMN10711886, study PRJNA513374) | rock metagenome | isolation source: Antarctica rocks | place: Antarctica: Victoria Land, University Valley
AAGACTGAGGCAAATTGAATGTCCAGTTGAGTAGTCTGGCGTGGGTCAGTGTAGGGACAACAGTGGAAGCGGACAAAGTATAGGAGGAGAATGTGGAAGTTCCCCGGGATGCGTGAACAGTAGTCGAGGTCTGAGATATTCCCGAAATCCAAAGACAACTCAAAGACAGTATAAAAGAATCGGCTTTAGCAACAGAATACTAACCCCGCACCAGGTAATAGCATATAACAAAATCAATAAAAAAAGACATAGAGTCTTCACGAAAACGAGCCCATAGTAGTCTTTAAGAACTCTAGGATGCCCCTTCCCCCACCGGGTTGCCTGGCCATGGCTGTCGAAACCTTTGGACTCAACGCTTCTTGCAGATGTGCTTTGCAGATCTATTATTCGACGACATGTGTACATGCGTAATTCCAACAAGGCTCAAAGCCTGATATGGAATCATGCTGCGAATGTCGAGCGACAAAGGATGGAGGTGCGTGCTTTGTACCAAGACAATACTCGGGCGCCTCAAATGAGGCTAGAGACGGCAAGCTCTGTCATCCATAGCTGAACCAGATTTTCCTGTTAGCGAAGTCGTACGACAGTGATCCGAACCCTGATGAGATGAGGCTCTGCGGCAACGTACAGTATATAGCGCCTCTTAGCTCCCACCTCTGCAAAACCCTCACAATCAACGAGCTCAGCACCTTCATGTACTAAACCCCACACCCTCATCTTAATGACCACCCCTCCCTAACAATCCCAGCACTCAACCACCCCGCCCCCAACCGCCCACCCCACCATGCATCCCCAGCCATGCTCCTCCCCTCCATCTTCCGATTGTCCACCAGGCCCATCCCCCCACCCCTCCGCCACGCCATCCGCTCCTTCACCATCGCGCCCATCACAGCAGCGCAAATGTCCCCCCGCCCCATCGTCCCCGAATCCGAAATCTCAGAGTCCTTCGTAAAAGGCAGCGGGCCCGGCGGTCAGAAAATCGTTCGTCCCCACCTTTCCTCCCCCCCCCCCCAAAGCCCCTTTTTCCAACCCCCCCTCCCTCCAACCCCGCCTCGCTAACCCCCCACAAAAGAACAAAACCTCCTCCGCCGTGCAACTCAAGCACCTCCCCTCGGGCCTGGTCGTCAAATCGCAAGCCACGCGCTCGCGTTCTCAGAACCGGAAGATCGCGCGGCGGCTGCTGGCGGAGAAGCTGGAGGTTGCGGAGAAAGGGCCGGAGAGCTGGATGGCGATGAGGGCGGAGGGGAAGAGGAAGAGGAAGGCGAGTATGCGGAAGAAGGCGAATAGGAAGTATAGAGCGTTGGAGCACGGGTTGGGTGGGGGGGAAGATGGGAGAGTTGGGGGTGTTATTGGGGATGGAGATGGGGATGAGGATGGGGATGGGGATGGGGATGGGGAGGAGGAGGAGGAGGAGGGGGAGGAGGAGGGTGGTGAAGAGGACAAGAGACGCTGATAAAGGTATAACGGATGTATGCTCGGTTGCTCTGAATGAAACTACATTACATCTTACACAATCCAAGCATGCCAGCAAGTCCACCAATCACCACATACAAAAATCAGAAAAAGCCCGACAATCTAAGCCACTACAACAAAAACCACAAGTCACTTCTCCCAGCCCTACCAATCTAATCCTCGCTTACACCCGACTGCGCCCAAACTCCGCCTCAGCCACCTACATCAACGGCTATCAATCAAGTACCACAGTACACACCCTTTCCATAACCCAGCTATATAACACCCCCCATCCACTACCCCCCTAAAAACCCCCCTAACAATGATCCACCATGTCGAGCGCATTCGCCGCCCTGGCCAAAACCCTAGCCACAATAGCCCTTCGGCCATATATCGGATCTGTGGTTCGAGATGCATATAACGAGCGGCAGCCGATTCGAAAAAGGCTGCAGAGCGAGGCGCGGGAGAAGGAAAAGAGGTTTGAGGAGGAGCTGCGGAGGATTGAATGTGCTGCCGAGAATGGGCCAGGAGGTGTGGGTGGAGAGCGCTCTTTGACGGTTCGCCAGCCTGGGACGGGTTGTGAAGGTTTGGAGGAGGATAAAGCCTGGGAGGAGGAGAGCGAAGCTTTTCTGCGGTCGTTCTTTTTCGGTGACGACCCATCCGACCGGGGAGGTTCTGTGGTAAAGACGGATGTTCCTACCTGCAATGAAGTGATACCCGTCGAACCTCACCAATCTTTGCAAAGCAAGCCTTTGTCCTCTCCCGTCGAGATCCACTACCACAACATCCGCGGTATATCCCGCACCCTCCGGACCGACGACATCACCGGGCCCCTGCCCTTTCTGTCCCACTGGAGCGTCGTAATCAACAACATCCACTGCGAGCTGCGAGCCGGCGGCCAAGACGCCTTGATTGCTCCCCACGTCTTGCAGTCCAGGAACATCATTTACCAAGAAGCTGGGTATCAACGCAAGATACGGTTAGTAGTCTCGCGGAAAAGGCCAGACGTCTCCCGCCACAAGAATAAGAAATGGTACATTGGAGAAACGACTAAAGACATCGATACCATTATCAAAATCGCCTCTCTCGTCCTCTGCACCATCGGCTCGCAGTACGATCTCTGGATCGACAACTGCCAAGCTTTCGTGCTGCAGCTTTGTGTCGCGCTCTGCAGCAGATCCGAAGATACTCTCGCGCGTCTGCGCTCGGTCGAAAGGAAAACCTCGCTGTTGGCTCCAATGATTGCGAGCGAGGTTTTCAAGCCCATCTACTGGGCGTACTGTACAGTTCCAGCCATACTGCGGATGGATCTGGGCCTGACAGCCGACATCATCGGTGAGGCGCGGTATCAGGCTCTTTTAGGCAACGCGGAAGAGAGGTTGGCTAAATGGGATCTTTTCCTACACCACGCTAAGGTATGGGAGAAGAGAAGGAGAGTACGTAGGGACATAGCAAAGCCTATGAGCCTTGGCAATTGGAAACGGTGGTATCGGACGGGCAAGGCTCTCTTGAAGGAAAGCACTTGAGCAAGGAGAAATAAAGACTGCTAGGTCAAGAATTGAAGATAACGTGATACGTAGTGATGAGACTCGATGATTGTCGTTGAAGTAATTATCGTAATTGAGATCAAGATTAATGATTATACATTGCAGCCACACAGACCGCGATAATTGCTCAAAGTCCTACATTACTCCACATTCGTACCTCTCTGGCAGACAGTGCCTCGTACATTCTCCGCAGTAATCAAGGGCTCTGAGGCACTGGGAGAGCCATTGGATTGTGCTTCACTTGTTGATATTGCTTATGACTCCATAGACCAGTTCCTGTCGAGCACAGATACCAAAGCGTGTAGCATAAACCCTGCGTGGCCGCTGTCCCCGGATCGTGCTCTCCCTCTGCCGCCATTGTAAGGGATTGGCCGGCGCCGCTGGTATACCGCTAAAGAAGCTTAATTTCGTCCGTGTGCTGATTTAAGCATCCAGATTCGTCCTGGATGTCGAGATGATACTTCCTGCTTCCTTAGGCTTTAGCTTTTGCCAGGTCTGGTTGTCTCAATACTGGTATCCATGATACCCGACCGCAGGCTCCACACTCTGAACGTCATACCGCGCCCCTTTTACCCCCATCAAGTTCTCCGCCTCTGGAATTCTTGACTGTCTCAGAGACATGTCGCTCTGAGGCTGGCTTTGTAAAGATATATGGCTTTCAGGGCGGCCGTGACCGGATACTCTTAATTTCGGATGCATCTTATCTACATTTCTCGGAATGCCAATCCGGTCTTCCATCATCATGACAGGTACAGCGTTCGCGCCTCCGGTCCAGGTGCCCTGACCAGCTTCTTCGTATGCTAGTCGCTGCAGTTGGAGTTTCTCGTCAATTACCCATTGCAGGCGCTTGTGGTCGCCCCAGTCAAGCTTTCGCTGGATGAGACCAACGACAGTGTCGAGGATTAGGTTAAAAAGGATCAGAAAGGTGCCGAGGACTAGGATGATAGATACGCCTAGCATGGAGAAGGAGGTGGTTCCGTTGGAGCTGCGGACTTTTTGTGCATCGCACATAGCTTGCCAGTCGGCATCGCCAGGTTTTAGGGTGAAGGAGTCACCCACAACGCTTGGTGGACCGGTAGCATATTGCACAACAAGTTGCTGGAGTTTCGCCATTCCCACCGCCATCCAGGAGTCCACCTCTATCTGCCACTGGTTGTCCGGGAGGCCCACTTGCTCCAATTCAGATAGAGTTTCTGAAGCACGCAGGGCGTTGCTGCCGCGGCCATTGACGCTGGCATACATGTTGATGAAGATGAGTTGCGGGACGAGGCGCCAGGCTGTGGCGAATTGTCTTGGATTGAGGTTTAGACTGTTGAATGACTTGTTCACCAAATTACATCCTGTCAATGGCGTACATTGGTCAGTGGATGGATTGCAGAATTGGTGCTGGTCAACGCAGCCAAGGGCTGTGACGTATTTGTCGGTTGTGTAGGTAGTGGTATTGGGACCAGTTTCAACGGCTGGGATAGATTGTTCAATATTGGCACCGAAAAACGGGTCGGAGACAGGGGTGTCATAAGAGATAGCGTTCTGAGCCAAGAAAAAAACCGACACATCTGCATCTGTTCGGTTAAGCTCCGCGATAGGTATCCAGGCATTGCCCGCCCCGGGAGAGGCATATATAAATCTGAATGAGCACAATTAGCGAATAAATTGCAAAACATCGAAGAGAGTGGGACAATACGAAAGTTGATAGCCCGTCCTTTCAAGTAATGTGTGCTCATTGTATTCGTACGTGACGTTGGTAAGACCTGGAAATTCCCCGAAAAATATCTGGTCGTAGGTGTCGCCATGAGTTGGAGCACTTGGATTGGTATTGTTCCATTCAGATGCGTATCCTTTGGTTTTGATAGGCGAGCAAGTAGTGACCTTCCGGTAAGTAATCCTATCTGTTGGAGGGGCATTGACTCCCAGTACTTGATGGGAATCAACGTGGCCAGTGTCCATTTGATAGGCAGAAGTGTCTCCAAGCTTGCACATATCACTACGGAACGGACATGAGACGTTCTGGCTAACAGCCCATGGATATTCGGCCGAGTGTATTGAGTGCAGGCAAGGGGATCCTGAGCCTGGCCGTAACAGGAGCGGGCATAGGTGGAAGCTGAAGTGCTATCTAGCAAGGTCTTGGATCGAAAAGCGGCCTGCTGCTGTGGAGTCGAATTGGAAGAAATACCCCATGTTCCGCATTTTGGAGACCTGACCAATACTTCATTACCTGCTGCCTTGGTGACCTCAGCAGAAAAGACACCAGCCAACGCGAATAAGACAAGGTTGACGAATGCTAACGCGGCCAGTGGCACAATGCGCAGTACAGGATACTTTGCGTAGTCCCACCAATGGAACAAAAGTTGAAGCAACTGCCATGAGGCACCGCCCGGAGTACTGGCATTGCGAAAGATGACCTGCTGCTGATGGTGGAGGCCGTCTTGGTAGGCTAGCTTCGCACGAGATTGATGGGATTGTATAACTTATTATCCTCCATAGAGCCCCACCGGCGGCAGAGACGAAGATGGCAAGGAAGGCGATGAGCAGAGCGCCATCGCGATCGGACAGCGTCAGGGTCGAACCAAGAATGGTACCACGGGACCAATTGACCCATAAACCTTTAAATACGTTAGCTACGCCGTTTTGCGACATTTTTTTTGCTCTTTCCTCGAGGAAGGTTCGCAACAGCTCGAGAAGGCGAGAAAAAGGGCATTGGCCATGTTACATACTTGATAATATCTGAACAAGGCTGCGCTCGACCAGAGGAAGTGTGGTCTAGAGCAGCCTTACGAAAAAGCCCCCATACAAGTACGTGTCTGGAGGGGCCGTCAAGGTAGGCGTCAAGACTCAAGAGCGAATGACTCGGCGGGCACTCTGTAGTAGCCGAGTAGGTAGGTAGGTAGGTACGAGGTACCTTAACGTTCTAGGCCGCACACAAGTCGTTTGTAATTGGTGGTTCAGGCTTGGATACAGCTGGCGTCTAAACCATATCGGGGCTCAGCAAGCGATGGCGCATATTCGCGCATCCATCAATTTCTTACCTTAGGGAGATGGGGGTCTCATCGTTGTCTGGGGGCTACGGTAGTAACGATGTTTGATTTCGCGAAAGGAAACACATACGCTTCTTCCAGGGGTGAGGATGACGATGGTCTGCTGGCATATTCATTTCATCTTGTCAAGCAAAGACCCCAACTGCTGCGGTGTCTTCGAAGGTGACCTAATCGCTCATGTGAGGCTTGCAACTTTCCTACCACTCAACTCACGTTTTCTACAAGGCTACCGCGCTCTCTCCTGTCAGCCAATCGCGTTTGGTCAGCATAATAATGAGAACATTAAGCTGTTTGTTCGAGGTACTTAGCAGAGTTGGCTGATTCCAGCCGTCAGTTGTGGAGAAAGAAGCTTTTCTTTTGCATTGCGTACTGTACGCCTAGAATATGTGCATCATTGATATAAGCCCGGCATCAAAATCTTCTTTTGAGAAATCAGAACAATGCGAAGTGCCTTCGATACTGCCTCTAGTTCAACGTAACCTTCTGTGCTTTTGCGCCTCCATGGTCCATGACAACCAAGAAGCTGTTTTGGTCCAGGGCGAGCACTCCGGCCCATATACTCTGCACTTGTCCCACGGTAATCTTGTTTCCCCACGTCGCACCCCCATCCCCACTTGTCACCAATTTCACGCCGACGTTATTCGTGTACCCTGGCGACGGGGAAGTTACCCCCGAATCCTCATTTGTAATGAAGGTTACTGCGAGTATGCCGCCAACATTGATAACCTGTGGAGCCCCAGCGCTGGTGTTTGGGTTGCTTGTAGTATAAACAGTCTGTCGGTTGCCCCAGGTTTTGCCGTCATCTTCAGAGGTGATGCTGTGGATGCTGAAAACGCCAGTGGTTTCGCTTTCAAATACACATATCAATCTGTTTCCGGCAATCGTAGTAACGCCGGTCATGCCGTCACGGGAAGTAATACCGGCGCCAGAGATTGTGCTAGCAGCTGACCAAGTTGCGCCACCGTCAGTGGAGAACCGTTCGAGGGAGTCCTGGTCGTTGGCAGCATTCTCGCGCGAGTAGTAGATCTGCAGCGAACCGTCATTGGCGTTCCGCAAAAACGGCTCCCAGCTGCCTGTCATAGGGCCTGGGTCTGACGCTGGCTGGCTAAGGTATTTCCAGGTTGCGCCGTTATCGTTTGAAGCGGAAACAGTGATTCGGAAATATGTATAGGCACCACTGCTTGGGTCTTTGGAGTGATTTCTGTATGCGCAAAGCACGCGGCCTGAGGGTAGTTGGAGGACATAAGGGTTGTCAATATCATTGGCGTTCGTTGGACCCTGAGATACAGAGCCGAGAGCTGTCCATGAAGCGCCGTTGTCTGTACTCTTGACTGTCCTTATGACGGTGTTGCCGTTGTCGAAGGCGGTATAGACGCCTAGAATACTACCATCCTTGAGAAAATTGGCGCGAAGATAGGTGCCAGCACCCATGACAACTTCTCCACCGGTTAAAACAGGCGTGACAGCAATGTCCCCCGGCTTGCTTTGCTGAGCTGGAGCTGCTAGGCCGTTCGTTAACAACGTTAGGGAAAGGCATTTCGCCAAAAAGCTGGCCCTCATGATTAAAAATCCGATTGTAGCGGGTTCAACAGTGAGCGAAAGATCTAAGGATCCGGCCTCAGAAGAAGCCCCTGAAGAAGTGAAAACTAGATTCAACTGAAGCTGCGATGGTACTATTGTCTGAGGTCCGGCCTGAAAAATCTTGAAGGTTTTTGAACGTAGCTTAGGTTTCCCTTTTTGAGAGAGATAAAGCAAGATTATATCACCCTTCTAGACATGTTGCATTCCGAGCCTTCGGGTTCACGAGGTCCTTCGACCGTTTCATTTTCATCCATCCCGTATGTGCACCTACTTAAAAGAGATAATGTTCAAGGACTGTCAATAGAAACTTTGAAAGTTAGGGAAAGGATGTCTCGCTTTGATAGGATGCTTGGAAAGATCATCCTGGTCAAACAAGGTTCCGCTGAGACCCGCCGATTGGCATAACCCGGGGGATGATTAGGGAACGATGGTGGAGGACGTGTTTTGGCTGGATGATTTCTAGAAAGCATGTGTTAGTTGTGCTGGTGATAGAGAAGCCGGGGTAGAATTGAGTCTTCCTACGGTAGTTACTAAGACGGCAGTCTTTCAGTTGCCTTCATTGGAAACATCCACCGCACTTAAGCTTGATCCTTACATCCCATGTATGAGCAATGGCGACTTTCCCCATCCTTCCCCGCTTTCTCTACTGAAGGAGATCTCATTGGATTATCCTTCGGCGTTGCACCGAACCTTCGTTGCTCGCACGATGTCTGCCCCCTCCAGAGCATCTTCTCCTGATGATTCTTTCGTGGTCGAATCAAGTTAAAGACCGGAGGATCTCCCTTCGGACAGGCTAATTAATATCTTAGCCTTCCACTGGCTTGGATCCTATTCAGATATTCGACGATTCCTTGCCAAAGCACGCGATTAGCGTGTTGCACCAAAGAGATGTGAACACACTTTGAGACGTCTCTCAGTAGTGTACCCAAAGAAAAGAGGATCGTGGTAAAAGAGCAGTGCAGTACCCCTGAAACATCCAATGGCCAATGCTACCTTCTTGTTCTAGTTGGATCTTAGGGTAAAGACGTGGAACACCGTAACACGTCAGTTATCTACAACGCTACGTTAAAAGTTCTCCGCACCATAAGCGCACAAACGAGGAAGTTCGCCAGTGATCAGCTCTCGCTGGCGTTCAACGAGTGGGGGTTGGCGTCGACGGCTCGGCTCGCCATGAGCGATTGTCCTTCTCATCACCGTAAAACAGCGGCTTCCCTCGTTCCTTCGACATTCGTACCTTAGAAATTAGGTAGGTAGCTATTGGTGAAACTGCCATGAACTCGTCCTGGGATCTGCGTTCTGGAACATTCTTGGTCTGGACGCATCAGTAAAGTACTGCCCTTTATTCGATTAGTCGGTATTTGTGGAGTGAGGGTTGCGTGCGTGGATGCAATCTTATGTCCAGCCTGATCTATCGGTACATCGATGTATTGAAAGCTAGGGAGGGACACTTCAAAGATCGAGTCTCCACAAATGAACAACCGAGACCGCTTATAACAAGCTGGACAGTCACATTACATTTTATGTTTGGCTTTTTAGTAAATGGCCCGTGCTATCGTCATCGCTGATGGACGCAAGGGGTATGTAATCTATCTGGAAGGAACTGCTATCGCTTTTGAGGGCCCTGCCACATACACCTATGGGTCCACCTGGTTGACCGCGACCCTATCCTGACATGCCACCATATGCACCCAACGCAGCGACGCTGTGCTCAACTACTCATGTATGATTGCAAGACTGCCCGTACCTCTGGCGATAGCCTCGCTCCGGCATACGTGCTCATCTTCCTATTTTTCCTCCTCTCCGCAGCTCTCAGGTACTCTCCAACCCATTTCTTAACATCGTTAATTTCCGGCCACTGGTCCTTCATAGGTTGTCTAATAGTGGTAAGCTGTGTGAAGCCAACACCGAAGGCCATGTCGTCAACATCTTGTTCTACGATTACGTCGTCTGCAGCCGCCAAGATGGGCGGATTCTCGAGGAGCTTGAGTAGGGCTTCGCAGGTGTAGCCCCATCCTTTGTTGACGTATCTGGTTTCGAAAGCGACAGAGTCGGTTAGGGTTTTTGCTAATGAGATCACCGCGGTTTTCCTATCTAAAGGTCGTAGCAGCTTCTGGGTGTCTGGCAGAATAATGCTGAGATAGAGTTGCACGTATACACTTTATCGATAGGTCAGCGTGAAGGTCAGATAGCAGGTCCAAAAATACATACCCTGCTTGCACTTGTTCTACAGTATTGATGAAAAAATCCGCTCCGAAACCCTCTTTGGCTGATATGTAATGGTAGAGGCGGACAAACCTTAGGGTAAATGTTTCTGTTTTTGAATTCTGTAACCTGGTGAGAAGCACTTGTAATATATCTACGAAGTAGATCTGAAGTGTAGACCTGTTGGGTCTATCAGAGAGAACTCATCATGTCAGAGGTGGGGAAGCCAGTTACGGAGAAAAGTTCGAGATGATACACTCCAGAAGCTCAAATCCATACATCTCGTTACTCTTAGTGGACACCAACTGGGAGAATATGGCTAGCATTGTTTCAACCTGGTTGCTCTTCGCTATTTCCGAAGAACCACGGATAATGATCGAAGACAGCAGACGGACCAGAGCAGGCACATTTCCTTTAGTGCTCCAAAGCCCGGGATTCAGGATTGGGGGTATCAAGGATTGGTAATATTCGGATAGGGACCCGGAGGGGTTAGCTTCGAGTAAAGCAGCAAAGAGCTGAAAGACATAGGGTACAAATTCTGTCAAGTGATCAGGCATGGTCCACTAAGTTGGTGTAAACGCTATTTACCTAGAACGTCATTTTGGAGTACGCCTGCAAACGATGGATAAAATCCGTTTTCGAGCTTCTCGGGCTGAGAAGGAGCTGCGAATCTAAGCACGTCAGTAGTGAGGATTGCCAGGAGTTCGCAGGAACGTACCGAATAAATGCCCCTATGGCTTCAAAATGGTAGTAGTAAAATCTTGGATTGCTCGGATTTTGGCTGATTGATTGTGTGATTTTTACGAAATGTGCAAGAACGTTATCAGTGATTGGTACCACACCCTCTCTTATCACGATGAGAACTCGCATAATGCACCGCATGAGAAACTCATTCTCCTGTATTCTTTCCGGCGCTAAGTGCTTTTCTACCAGTCCAAATAAATGCTCAAGTAATTGAGCCGACAATGACTGTACATCCGCTTGACTGATAATTGGCTGGTTGGTATCATCTGTCAAGGCCATGATGCGTTCCAGGGCTATTGCAGCATAGGTGTACACGACGTAGTCTGAAGAGCCTAAATGCTTCACTAGCAACGGAAAAGCGTCATGCCACTGGTCTCGGGTTATTTGACCCCTGAAAGTATACAGATATTTGATAGCATCAACTTTGAGAATAGGTTCGACACCAACGTCTGATACTAGATCCTTTGCTATGTTTGTCTGAAAGAATTCAATGACATTAGCAAATTCGTTGGTACTTTTGACACCCTGACTAGCTGTCACTGTTCCTTTGGCAGCGACGGAGGAGTAGAGGTAGACAGCGGTATCTTTGGACTTCCAATTGGCTTTTTGATCCTTGGAATAATCAGATAGATAGTGCTCTAGGTATTTGAACACGACTTCTGGGACCATCTTCTCAAATTGTGTCATTAGCTGCCGAAGAAAATCAGTTGCAGCCCTCCGCCGGGTGTCATTGTCTGATCCTTCAAGGTCTCGTCTAATGAACTCAATTGGTTCGTCCTCGAACAGTTCAATATCGGATTCTCGCAACGTTAGATTCGGCAGAACAACCCTCTCTATAACCTGGCTCATCGTGCTCTCACTGTTGAATGTCTGAGCATGTTGCGAAATTCGGGTCACGGCTGTCAGAAATTGTAAAGCTTTGCTGACAAGGATATCGTACTTTGTCTCCGGTCCTACAGTAGTCAGAAGGTTCCACGAACTTCCAATGAATTGTTCCACATGCTGCCCAAATGCGTCTTCGTATTTTTGTATATACAGAACCAAAACCTCAAATACTCCAGACTTTACGAGCTCTAGTGGTCCAGCTTGGTTGTCATCCTGAGTTTGAAGCAACGTGTTGTCGTACCTCAAATATTTGTGGAGCAGCGCCGCCACTGCCGGGAGATTATCCTCAAATATTGGTGGTAGGTCCTGGACAGAGAGGTCGTAGAAGAGCTTGACGATTAGGCTAAGAGTGGAGAAAAGTTGATGTAATGTCTGCTTGTTGCTTTCGTTTTGTTGGATCATAGCATCAGTAGTCTACAATGAGATAAGATTAGTTCGAAACCCATGACAAGGTTGTTGTAGATGGACGGGCCAGCTCACCTCAAGTAGAGCTAAGAAAGGTGTGCCGAACTTCCCCAAGACATGGTTGATCTCAGTAAAAAGCTCGTCTGAGCGGTAAAGCGGTCGCCATCGCTTAAAGATTGAATGAGCAACCTGGAGCACTCCGTTGTTTGTCGTAGGATTGTCAGGCGTCAGGCGAGAGACAAGATCCTACAAAAACGTAAGCTACACTCTTTCAGTCGGCTCCGTGGTGGACACGTACATCCACGAGGGTGTCCCATCTTTCCCAGAAGTCGCTGTCCGCTATGACCCCAATGGCGTCGCCGAGTTGGTATTGGATATTTGGGGGTACAGAGATCATGAGCCCAATGAGCTCTTGTTTAATTGCCGCAACTTCTTTTTGAGGGAGCTTGTAATTTCCATCCTCATCCTGCGTACCTGGATTAGCATATATGGTGGGGTTTAGCTTGTGTCTAGCTGGGAGCTCACTGTCCAGTTCCTCTTTATGAAATTCTTGAAATACAGGGCACTGGCAAGTCGCGCAGTCACTCCATAAGCCTCTGTGTCCACAACTTGGAGTAATGACACGGAAAACCCAGGCTTCTTCTCCTCTTCCAAAATTGCGAGCTCCGCTACTTGAGTCAGTTGCTTTGGACCAAGAGTTCTGAGCTTGAATTCTGACCTTGCTTGTTCTTCGAAGGATCTAAGCTCGCCTCCAAGATCTGGGCTAGCCCTTGCAGGTCTGTAGCCATAGCTTGGATGGTACTGCCAAGCTGGGAGTGCCGGGCGCAAGCTCGAAATCAATGGCGACCCGTAGACAGAATTTCACAACAGAGAAATTGGCGTCAATGAGTAATGTTGGCGGCTGTATCAAGCGATACATTAGCCGCCGATCCGCCGCCATGCGTGTGCGTAGTATTCATAGAAGGCCTCTGTAAGAAATTCACCTACGGCACCATACGCAAAGGAGTTAGGCAGATTCGCTTGCAAATCCCCGCTGCTATCAGGAACTTCTGGACAACCTCATGTCAAAGAACCAGCCTGGTCGGAAATGATGAACATGTTGTCTGTAGTATATTCAGGCTGAGAAATGCATTCACATCGTGACGCTCCCCAAAAGCCGATGTTGGTGAGTGTTGAGATGTTGCGGGGTGCTACCGAGCTTCTTCTGCTGGATCAAAATCCTTATGTCCTTACAGTAAGTGCCCACAGCTAGAGCGTAATTCGTCGCTTCATCTCATTTTGTCGATTTTATGACAGTAAAATCGCCGTCGTGCTGCATCCTAGCCTTGGTTTCAATTATCCGCTCCTACCTTGGCAACTTTCATCCATTGTGCTACTCGTTCCTCCTTGCACCAATATAGACACGCACCATCTTGTACGCAATTGAGATAACCATATTTCCTGGATATAGGCCGTCAAGCCCCCTCGAGATCAGCAGGATATATCTCACCAACCTTCTGCACCAACATCGGTCCTATGAGTACGAACGATGGCCAACAGACGCCTGACACTGATGTCTCTACACCTACGCTGACAGAAAGGGTAAGGGATCTAGCTGTTGGGCGCCGAAGCCTACCGTCTTTGCGTAGAACAAATAGCAGGGGCTTAGGATCGGGGGCCAGCCTGTCTCTTACCCCAGCTACACGTTTAACTTCCTCTCATAGCCAAGCTATCGAGTCCGAGCAGACATTCAGAGAACGACACCTTAGAAATCTAGACAATGGACGCGCGCTCAACGAGAGAATCAAGGCCGTCAAAGCCGCCTCGGCTGAGATCAAACATTATTCTGTGGATACCTTGATGGCAATAGTGACCGCCGCAGAAGACCTTACTACTGAGGCTGCGACCCTCGAAGCTCGAAAAGCTGGGTACTACCTTCTCACAGCTTCAGCTTCGCATTCTGGACTCGACACCCCTGACCGCCTCAGGCTTTTTACAATGATGTCCACTCCTTTCCTTGTGCCCGACTCAAGTCCACAGATTTTGGCACTGAGACAGCTCGCTCAGGATGGTCGGCATCTTATTCCTTTCGGAGATTCGCTTATTCCATATCTGATTAGTCGCCTTGAGAAAATCTTCGACGGCACTATGAAAGCTCGTGCAGCTTTGAAGAAGCAAAAGTCACGACGATCCGCCGAGCTTGCCGGCGAGGAACTCAGTCTCAAGAATATTCTATCTCTGATCGCAGACATCATGTGCAACAACCCCAACGCCTTCGAAGATCGTCAACTGGTCTTGCTCGTTAGCAGCTTGGTACGGATCTCCCTGAAAACCATTGTCGACAGTGATGTCCATGCCGCGGTCGAAATCATCAGAGCTATTACAGAGTACTCACGAGTCCCATTATCTACTCTGGAGCCTTGTATCGAGGTCCTCTGCGCAGTGTCTTACATTGTGAAAGGCGCAGATACATGGACTTGTCTTCACAATCTTCTCAGATCTGAAGATCAGGCCAAAGCCCTCGACATCCTTTTGAACATCTTATTGGCGTCCGCTGACAGACAATACAACGTCGTTCGAGGAGCGCTCTTCATAATCAATCAGATCGTCGCTTTCAACGGAAAAGATGGGGTACTTTTAGTGCCGATTCAACCCCTCGCCAACGGCCTAGAAGCTACTTCACTTACGAGCTCGTCAAAGCTTGGGTCAGAATGTCTGCATCTCGTAGGGGATCTCCTCAATGACAATGGCTTTGTGGATCGCTTGCTTGAGGAGGACTGGACATTTCTTCATGATATGCTCGATCGTTTCGTAGAGGCTAGAAAAATACAAGCTGTCAGAGAAGACTCGATATTCCCTAGCAAAGTCACCTCTGCGTCACCCCTGTACAAGTTCATATCTAGTGTTCCAATGAATACGAAGAAAACGAACGGTTCGATAGCAAAAGACTTACAGCATATCACTTTGGTTCTCTCGTCGCAATGGGGCTCATTGGGTCTTCAACAAAGAGAGTGTCTCGTGATTCTGCTACTCAATGTGGGGCTGTATGCAGATGTACCTGATTTAGGGCTTGCTATTGATTACATGGTGGCTGAACGACTCATCTTCCCTTCAGACGAGAACTGGGTTTCACATACCAGCATGCTGGTTGATCTTATTCTCCTGGATGCTGCCAAGGCAGATACAACACGCTGCCGGGTACTATACGCAATGAAAGAAGTATATGCAAGTGTTCGAGAAGGTGAAGGAAACAGGTCGTACGACAAGTATCTAATACTACATATCTTGCGATACATGGAGAACGAGGAACATATTCCAATAGTGAATGCTTTAGCAGACTTTTCAACAGACTTTGCACTGGATGCCGACAACGAGGTTTTTCAAGCTATCCTCACAACACTCAAGCGACTTCTGGCGGTTAACGATACTTCATCAAGAATGCGAGCAAATCAAACCACATCATGTCTAATACGTTTGTTCCTGCAATGCCTTCCACACTCGGCACTAAGGACCGTGAAGATTTACGAAATCCTGGTTGTTACTGCTTCAAACGAGACAATTCTAACTGATATAAGATTGACCGCAATGAAGCTTCTCACTCGCCTACGATGTGACGCAAAATATGCTGTCAAAGTTGTTCCTTTCCCAGATAGCCAGGGCTTAGCGGATACGTTGTGTAGGACAGAGGCTTCTGCTTATCCACAGTTTACGGCTAACCGAATGTTAAATGATGATCCATACGCAGCACGAGTAGGTCGAATAAGTACGGTAGACCAACCCAACGTAGGACGTTCCCGGTCGACTACCAGGTCTGGTAATGGGACAGATCGTTTGACTAAGCCAATCCCTCCACTCTGGATGTACCCAGGTTCGAAGGCCTTGCCCGCAGATCCCCCGACAGATGTAAGCCAACTCGTCTATGCTCATGAGGCTCGAGATAGGGAAGGTCTCGTTCTAGAGCCCGGCCTTTGGTTAGATGCCATGCTGGATATGATCGAAAATGACTGCGACTGGGAAATTTATAGCTACATCTTGGTCCACTTGCCTTCGCAATTAAGTAATCTTCCGTTATTTATGGGCGCAGTCCCACGTCTGATCAAGTTACAAGATTGGGCTTTATCGATACTTGGACGTGGTAATTTTCGTGACCCGCCAGCCAGTACAGGAGTGAAGAAGGGCGATGTAGCATTGTGCATATTCCAAGCTCTTATCATACTTATTGGCTATCGCGAACACTTTGGCAGGGCTCGAATGGATAAGACGGTGCACATCTTCTTAGAGGGCATCAGCAAGTGGGATCGAGCTACAAAATGCTGTATCCACGGTCTTGTCGTTTGTTGCTACGAGATCCCAAACAGCATATCTGCCTACCTTCCACATATCATCAGTAAAATGTCCAAGCTCATCACCCAGTCGCATCTAGCAATGGATATTCTCGAGTTCCTTGGAGGCTTAGCCCGGCTTCCAAACGCCTCCCGCAACATTGCCGACGACAATCTTCGCGCCATTTTCGGGATCTGCATTAGTTATATAGACTACTCGAGGGAGCAGCGACAAACAACCGTGGGCGCTTCTGGTGCCAGAGCAAGCGTTACATCACCTCGCTACAGTGGCACTTCTGGGGAGCTCAGAACGGCATCTGAGACTAGTCACACCGCTGAAGTGCACAAAGATCTACCGGAGTATGTATTTGCCCTAGCATATCATGTCATGACAATCTGGTTTTTATCCATCGATATCAAGGAACGATCAAAACACGTTGGTTGGATAGCGAAACGCCTTACTTGGAAAGATGACTATGGAAACGATACGATGGAGGAGCAAAGTCAGGTAACTCTTGATATGATGCACCGAACAGCTTATTTAGATCTTGGAGAGACGACATCGAGCGCCAGATTTAGTAGCGAAGACGGCCCTGTATCAAAGCAGACCTGGCTGATGGGCATGAGCATCGTGACCCTAGAGACTGCAACAGCTAGCGGCCTTACGCAACTTACGAAGAGACAAGCCTCGGGCACAACACATGCTACATACCAACAATGCACAGCACCTCTACCGCCACATCATGTTCCAGTGCAAAACCTAGGCCAATCCACAGAAAGTATCCTCCCCAGCCATGTTCTCCTGCAGCTTGCCTCCACCATTGCTCCAATGCCAATCCCTATGCAGCCAATAGTCCTGCCAGATGACGATATTTCAAAGCGAGCGATTAGTACATTCGATCGCAATGACACTGTGGATGGCTACAAGGTTGGGGTGATCTACCTCGGGAAAGGTCAGACATCGGAGGTAGAGATTCTTGCCAATACAGGCGGGTCAATGCCATACAATAATTTTCTCTCAGGGCTCGGCACCAAAGTCTGTCTGAAGAACGCTACCTTCAACACTCAAGGTCTGGACCGGGAGTCTGATCAGGACGGTACGCATACCTATGCTTGGCGTGATCGCGTTACAGAGATTGTTTTCCACATCCCTACAATGATGCCGACAGATCTTCGAAACGACCCACAGTGCACTAACAAGAAGCGTCACATCGGTAATGAGTTCGTCAAAATCATCTACAATGACTCTGGGCTGTCGTTCAACTTTGACACGTTTGAGTCTGACTTCAACTACATAAACATTATCGTTACCCCTGAAGCCTTAGAATCTCCAAAAGATGACGGGACCAACGATACCAATCTCCGTGAACCTGGTTATGGGCGAAGTGATGGTCTGAAAGAGGACGTACGAGAAAGGCAGTTTTTCAGGGTACAGACCCAATGCGCTGCGTCATTGCCCCATATCTCTCCCGCCGCAACGCCTAAGATTATTTCCGCTGCAGCTCTTCCCGCATTTGTTCGTCAAATTGCACTCAACGCCTCGGTCTTCAGCCTTGCATGGTCTAATCGTAATGGAGACCAACACGTGTCTAGCTGGAGAAATAGACTCAAGGAAATCAACAAACTGAGGAATCGTTACGGAAATACTGCAACCTCACAAACCGTAGCATATCCAGGAATGAGTACCGAGGACCGAGGAGGTGCGCGTTCTTACGTTGAGGGTGACGAGTGGAGAGGGACTTTAGCCTTGGGAGGTATGGCCGAGGAAGACAAGCTTGTGTTAAGCCTTGACTTTACTAGGTGGACTTGATGAAAGATCTATTTCTCGGTGTATGCAGCGCGCGGAGTATTTTGGATGGGACGGCGCCTATGAGGCAATACAAAAAAACGGCAGTAAAAAAGGGTGTTAGCAAAACTTGTTCATCTTTCATTTCATTGGACATGTCTAGGGGTTGTAATATTTTATGTGGCGTAGTTGCAGGATATTAAACTACGATGCATATACGGGACTTGACTCTACTCAGGAAGATACCAGACTGGCATGGTCGGGAAGGGAAAGGCTGATGGTGCAGGTAGGAAGACGATCTGCCAAAGGTCACTTCTCTGTCCCCAATATTAAAATTAAACCAAACAAATTGCAAAGTAACTTCCTCTTCGTTATAGGATCTGTGATCCGAGGACGATTTGGTTCACATGGATTGTTCTAAAGACTGGCATACCTAAACTGGCAGGTCAAGGTACCTTGAGGTACATCTTGGCTCACATGGACTTCAGCTGTCCCCATCATGGCTGAAAACAAACAGCGTAGAATCACCTGTGCAAGTCAGCAAAAACGTGCTTTTGGTTTCCTGTATTTTTACTGCTCCTCTGAAGGGTCCATTACTACGAATGATCGCTAATGCAGTATGAACCTACCAAGTAAATCTGATGCCTTTTTATCTCCTAGAGTTTCTAGCACCAGATAATTCGTCTCGTAAGTTATACGTGAAGATCGAGCGAAACATAGATACACGTGACCTACTCTAGAGTTTCCCGCGCGTTTGCGAGACGCGTCAGAATTGTGGCCAATTTGGGGATCTGAGGTCAGAGAAACCACGCCGCAAAAGACGAAGCCTTGGATTAGTAGCTGTGGTAGGTACAATCCCCTTATCCTCAATCGCAATACCAACCTCATTGTATTCCGTAGTTTAGAAGCCAAGGCATCTCTTCGAAGCAATACAATGCCAGCCTCGGCACATCTCGAAGGCGTGAAAGTCGAGGTCATCTCGAACGGTCAATCGCTTTCGTTATACGATGATCCTGATGCGATCGGGAACGAGGAACCACGGACACGCCAGAATTATATCGAAGCAGTTACTGGTGCCACTTTCGAAGTCAAAGTAACGTTGAGCGATACGTTTGAGATGGGTCGGTGCGACGCTGCTCGAGCCTCCATTTCATTTGATGGTGATAAGAAGGGATTCTACAGCGAAGTCAGCAGAACACCTGGATGGAAGAATCGGCCTTTGGAGGATCGACAAATCGTCTTCTCTAGAATTTCTCAGTTTTGCGAAGGCTCGGGTCAGTGGAGATCTGGCAAGCTCTGCTTTGGAGAATTAGCTATCAGTAAGTGCAGCCAATCAATGTTGAGGCACTGTCTTACATAGCGCCACGTTCAGGTGAGACGATGGGGTCAGATGTAACCCCAAAGGAGGTACAAATGCTGGGCCAAATACGACTGATGATAGAGCGAGTCAAACACAATGAAGTTATTACAATTTCGTCGAAGCGTCCCCTAAGCAGGGTTGGACATGTTTCTGAGAAAATAATGAAAGGCAAGGCCATCGCCAACACCATTGAGTACTACACACTACCAAATTAATAGCGCGGTGACTGACCCATCTCTCAGCTTCACCGACTATGTGGTAGGAAGGGAACCACCGCCCAGCGTTCAGGCTCGTCGGGTTGATGGACCACTTGGGGAACCTCTTTGCTGGAACATCTTATACCGGTCAAAGCGTAAGCTCACATGGAGTCCTTGTGAAATCTTGCTTCTAATGTCGAGTTTGGTAGGCACTCTTCAAATGCTTGGCTGCATCGACAGAACCCCGTCTCCAGACCTAGAGACCACGGAAAGACCTCGCCAATCAGCGGCAATGGCCCCCACCAAGCGAGATGGCTCGAGAGTTGCTGATCATGAGCAAGTGATCAATGACTTGCGTGTTAGTCATACTCCATTATCATGTCTGCTTGCAGAATATCTGACTTCCAGGCAGGCTCAACTTGCTTTTTTGAAAGGCGAGCCCAATACCAAGTCAGAGACCCCGAACACCCGTGCACGAGTTAAGCGCGAGCGTGATGACTGGGAAATTACAGGTGCTCGCAAAAAGTCTCGAGGCTCAAATACCACCGACGTAGTAGATCTCACGTCGGATTAGGCCGTTCGTCCTGGTACTTACAAGGGTCAGACATGATGCATGGTTATGGAATCCTGACCGCGAATTACAGTCCCAAGCCAGTTGTATCTTTTTCGCTTCGATGTCTTGAAATTTTCTACTGCTATCGGTGGCGCTCTTCGGCGTATCACTGTAGCCTTCCGAGCTTTCCACGATACCCCATATAGCTTCTACTTCAGCAATTTTGTCTCATTAATTCAGGGAATGTCGTTCAATCAAAGCTTCTTGACCAAAGATAGCAACTCAGGCTGCTCTGCATTCTACAAGTTAACTTCTATGCTTCATATCTCAATCAACGCAAGGTAAGCGACAGTCATACGGAACTATGAACTGAACCATCGCATCGCTGTTACTGTTACAGCTGGCGCTATTGTCACCACTTCGAGAACAAGGACAGGCAATGATCCATCCGCTCTGCGGCATTCACGCAATCTTCTTTGCATTGCAACAGTAGTATCCTTCGGCAGTACCATCTCTGTCGGCCAATTCCAAGAACTAGCAGTTTTAAAAAGCTACTATGTATGTCAATCTGTCAAAGTCCTTCGCGCTTTCCCTTTCTCAGCAATTGCTCCGTAACACCAGGTTCTCAATTCCTATCGAACCCCCAACAGTCAAAAACTTGTCCCTACCGTGAATCTCGGTGCCGAGCAGTCCGCTTGAACTCCGATCTTTCTGTCTCCTTTACCCAGCTCAAGTAATGGCGATAGCACAATAAGTCTTTCTTGTCGATTCGATGTATTACTGATAATATGTTCTGCCCTGTCAATAGGGGCCTCTCAGCCTGTATTTGTTCGTCTCAAATAAAGGCCAAGAAGAATGGGTCCAATACTACCAGCTACAGACCATAAGCCATAAAGTGAACTTTCAATTTTTCCTAAGGGCATCGGCCGAGGCCCAATAAGGGGGAATATTGTCCATGAACAGCATTAACAATCATATTCAGCTCCGATCCACATCTACCAACTAATCAACGCCCACTTCTCCGCAGTGTGATGCCTAATCCTCGCACCCCAAACCCAGAGCGGCACAGCGAAAAGCAAAACCCCCACAAAAATCCCCGCCAACCCCCCAAAGCACCTTGCATACCCCTGCCCCTGCACCCACGGCACTGCCGCGTATATAAACCCGAAAGCAACCACGTTCTTCAGCCCATTAATCATCAGCAGACACTCCGCCGCCACGGCAAAATAGCTATCCATCACGTACGTCATGCCGATATTCGCGACTGCAGTTAGGCCGACGCTGATGAAGCCGAAGCCGACGTAGATGACTGCCCAGTGCAGGTGCTGCTCGCAGCCAAAGCCGACCAGGAGGAGGCCGGCTGTGACGATTAGGGCTGGGGGGAGGAGCAGGGGGAGCCGAGATTCAGGTTCGAAGATGCCGTGGTTGTGGCGCGCGGTGCGGCGAGAGAGGCTGTCGGTTAGGTGACCGCCGAGGAAGGCGCCGATGGCGTTGCCGACTGAGAAGTTGGTGTGGGTGTCAGGAAAGGGGCATGGGCGGATTAGAACAGGGGTGAAGGAAGTGGAGACTCACTGAGACCGGGGATGTTGACTAGGCCGTTCATGCCGGCTGTGAAGTTGTAGGGGGGCTTCGAAAACGAAAGAGGAGACGATGCTGAAGACGACGGTGGGAGCGAGGGAGATGGAGTCTAGGGAACGGATCAGATTCCAGCGATTTTGTTTCGAGACTGTGAGGGGGTTTCACAGGCCAAGGTAGCGAATAGACATGCTGGGTAGAGAATTAGGGGAAAAGGGCGCAGAAAAAGATTAAGGTACGACGATGTGGGATCGATTCCAGACCAGGGGTTCAGCTGCTGAAGGTACGTCCTTCTGACACTCTTCACTCCTTCACCGGATTCCTTCGAAGTGCCGTCGTCGAAAACTTGAGTTTGCACTTCAGCACTACTTTTCGGCTCCTGAACCACCTCCGGGGCAATTAAAGGATCTAAACCGCGGTGGAAACGTGTTTCCGGAACGAAGAGGAACACCATGATGAGGTTGATGCCCAGGAAGATGGCGCTGACCCATTTCTGCCATCTCCATCCGACACCTTTGGAGAATCAGTAGAAGATAAGGTAGTGTAGATGAAGAAGCCTACTGCCGATGATGAAACCTCCACAAAGAGGCCCGATATTGCTTCCCCAGGATATAGCTATAATATAGTAGCCCATCTTCGAGCCTCGTTCATGAAGGAAGAACAAGTCCTTGAGTCTAATCAGTTCTTCGTCACGAGTCTGAATCTTTCGAAGAGCCCTCGTCTAGAGCTAAGGGGAAAGAAAGCCATACATACGTTCACTATCGCCGCTCCCAGGGCCTCCGTAGCTCCTCCGGCAAACGCACCCACAATCGTCGCCGCCAAAAGACTCTCAAAGGACTTCGCAATAGCAGCCCAGATGCAGCATACAAAGAGCAAGAAACATGCGGTCAGAAAAACGGGTCGTTTGCCGAAGTAAATGGCTGAGGGCACCCAAAAGAAGTTCTGCAGAGATGTGAGAAAAAATAGTCAGATGTCGGTAACGATTCGGGAGAATACAGAAAGTCCAAGCGTTAGCACCAGCCAGGATAGAAGCCCGGAGGTCTGGCTGAGGCCGATGTTGAAGTAGGCTGCGATGTTGGCGAAGCCGCCTGCTGGACCTGATCCGAATCGTCAGGACCATCTTATAACAGACTTGGAGATTGTTAAGAAAGATTGATTACCATCTCCAGCCCAATTGTTCAAAAACGTGAACATGCAGACAGTTCCAAACGCCAGCATTTTCTTCCATTGTGGCCAAAGTAGTGGGTCGTTTGGATCTGACGATGGTTGCGGCACGAGGACGAGGTTCGATTTTCTAAAATGTAGATGACGATTGTCGTCTGGGTAAAGTTAGGGAATGATACGGGTCTACGAGATGCCGTTGGTAATATGGTATTGCTCAAGAGAAAAATATAGCTCGACGTACCGTCAACAAGCTGTACTGTGCCATCGGTGACATCCACCTGGTTTAGGGTCTTGAAGCCCATCTCTTGTAGCTTGGCTATACTTTTTTTACTCGACCATCAACCAATGAAAGAAATCCTTTTGCAAAGCCGGCATAAGCACAAGCTTTTTCTTAAGCAGATTCGCTAGAGGTGGTCATCGATACCTGCTCGAAGTTTTCAAGCTCAACACGGAGAACGTGGTATTCGTAGTTCATATACCTATTCCCTCGGTTCATTCCCTTGGAGACACAAGTGCATCATCTTTCCAATCTGAGCTGCCGAAATCCTACAGCCAATCGAACCCTATTCGGAAAATCGATATCGTGCCACCACCCGTGTCGTTGTGCGACTGGTCGGCCGACCTTTAAGTGCTTAGGAAATAAAACAGGCATACAATTTGATTCCGAGTTGCTCGCGTTTGAAAGTCCTGAGTTTCGTGTAATATGCACGTTTCGGTACATTTCAACTCCATAGAGTTAGCCGGTGCCCGAAGCCTGAGCGTTGCCATCCTATGAGGAATATGGGAAAGACATGAAGTATCCAGTATAAGATACATTGGCTTGTTGAATCGTACAACATACGGGCTTTGTAGTCGGCTTCATTGGACTTTCGAAAAGAGAAGATGATATGTATACGTTTCTCCTGATCTAGCCAGGAAGTGATTGCCTTACCCCCGAAAATTATGAATCTTCTTCCTACATAAGTTCTACAGAATTCTGACACTGCTCATCTAGCAATATCAAAGTTGCATCCGCCAGGAGGGTGTTTTACAGTTGAAACTAGGTTCCCAAAGTGACTCCAGTTTTGAAATTGAGAACTCTTTCAAGACCCAGTAATACAATTGAAGTAGAAACACGACGCCAATCCACTAATTTCTCCGAATTTACCTACTCTTACTTAGCCATTACATCAACGTAACCCCTTCCCTTCTTCGACTTCTTGACAGTCCCACCCTTTCTTGCCTGTGGTACTCCTATTAAGTCGTCGATAGTGCTCGCATTGCTCATTGCAGTCGACGGTCTCGAAGGTGGTGCTGACGATGGTGCGAAAAGACCGAGTCCATTGGGCACCGCTGATACGGTAGAACCTGTTTCGCTATCGAAAGCCCCCTCTGCTGCGACTGTATTTGAATCACTTCTTGAAGGAGAATACGTGCTACGTGGAGTACTTGTAGGTGGTCTTGTGACATTGATAGGCGGCGTGTCCAAAGCTGGGAGAGGAGGGACCGGAGGCATATTATTGGAGGGAGGAGGAGCTCCTGCGCTACTAACTGCTCGCGATGGTGGCGGGGCTCTAGGTGGAGGAGGGGTAGGAGAAGCGGCAGCAGAAGCATCGCCGCCCTTCGGGTTCACCCATTTTTTGAGGTCCTTGTCATAGTAGAAGGAGCTTTTCTCGCCCAACTTGGCTTTGATGGGAGCGTTGCCTGCAGGCTGAGTGAGATCGTTCGACTCTTTTCTCCCGCCAAGCCAGCCACCAAACCAAGACTTTTTGGCATTTAGTGTAGGACCTTTTTGGGCTGTTGAATCCATTAATTTAGCGGACAAAAGATGGGAAGGTGGGAAAGTGTACCATCGACCTCAGCAGCCTTCCTGAAGGCCTCGTCCGCCTCCCGATCCTTCTGCGCCTTTTGATCCCTGGGGGCGGCAGCTTTCGTAGCGAGATCATCGTTGTTGTTGCCATACATGAATGACTCTTCCTTCTCTGAACTTTTTTGCTGGGGACTTTCGTTGCCGTCTTGATTTTCGGGATCGTACGGAGGCGGATCATAGTCGTAACTAGATGGAGGCTCGTAAGTGGATTGCCCAGGGTTATAGGACGACGTAGACGGGTTTTCCTCAGAGGTTGATGGTACATAGTTACTATTAGAATGAGGTTCTTGATGAGGTTGGTGAGTTTCCCGGGGTGGTTCTGGTTTCAATGAAGGGGATGGTTGGTATGACTTCTCCTGGTAAAGAGATGATGAGATGTCGTCAGGAGGAGCTGTGGGCATAAACTGAGGCTGCGAAGGGGGGGTTGGCAGGTAGCTTTCTGTTGCCGGAGTGTACATTGAAGGCTGACTTGGTGGCTTATACAAGTCATGCTGCTGCTGTCCTTGTAACGGATTGGTAGAAGCCGATCTTGACCGGGCGAGAGGGGTTCGTTGCTGAGCGAACGGAGGCCTGAGAATCTCGCTCTGTGCTGGTCGTTGGAACTCCTGGGATGGTCGGGCAGGTTGCTCAAGTGATGAACGAGGAGTATGCTGATTAGTAGGAGCATAGCGAGAGTTGGACCCAATGGCTGTAGGTAACGGTGGAGGAATACCACCCATTGTAGGATAAGACCCGTATAAGTCGTCCGATGATGGTGGTCGACTAATATTTGGTGAGTCCCCAGCGATTTTGGCAAATGGCCCGGCGGCGGTGTCGTGCACAAGACCAGAAGCAGTCGATTCCGCGTCGCTCTCGTCCCCTGCTATGAACTGATTCAACCTGGTCCAGACAGAACCCGACACTTTGTCCATACTAAGTCCAGCTATCATTGATGTCGAACCATCTTTTGGTGCTTGCCGCAACCTTTGACCTAAATCCCCAAGAGCTGCAAAAAGGAGACTATGATAGTACGGTGATAGCTTTGTAGTTGACTTTAATGCACTTGTAACAGCATCACAGTAATTTTGTGCTTCAGGCCGATAGCCGTATTCAGCTAAAGTCAAAGCATGATACAGCTTATAGGATTGCAAATGTGGCGATACAGTCACAACAGCCGAAGGCGCAAGCACTGTGCGAGCAAAATCGTATACTTCTGTGAGAAGGATGCTATCAAAGTCCCGGCTGTAGTCATACGGCTGCTGCAAGTGATCTGCTCCAAGAAGGGCAACGCTGACTTGAGGGTCATCAGGTCCACCAAAGAGTCCAGAATTTTTGGCAAAAATGTAGCACACATGTGCTGCCTCGGTCCTGCCATAGCCAGCCAGTAGTCGTCCCAGAGCCAGCAGAGCGTTCCCATCATCCTGAGTACGGTTGCTTAGAACTAAGGTCACAGTTTCTCTCCATCTATCTAAGCCATCCAGTGCATTCTTCAGGGGTCCAGCAATTGTGGCCTTGCTGACCATCTGCAAACCGGCTCGGGCAGAAGGCGGAACGAGCTGATCGACGCTTTCTTCCCAGTTACCCGCAAAGATCTGGTACAGGGCGGCTAATGATTCGGTGTTATCGCCATATGCTTTGACTTCTTCGCTGTTAAATTCTTGAAGGACTTGCTTCCAGATACTTTTTTCGAGAGTAGATGCTAAAAGCATCGCATGTCCCCACAGCCGGCAATCTACAGCGTGCCAGACAGCTTTTTCACGCTCGCCGTGCAACAAGATCTTACGCAAACCTTCTACAGCCCCCGAATCGGCTGTCTTTGATAAATTGACCGAGCCAACAGGCCTTGAGATACCAACAAGAGGAGCGTTGGAGGTGTATAGGGGTATTTTCGCGTCGTCGCCTACAGCCAATTCTGGCGACAGTATGGTCCTCACAGAGCGCTCTGCAATAGGATTTCCTTCGATGGCCCCATCGTTTTCCACAAGTGTCTGAATTACCCTCCAAAGAATGACTTTCTCCTCATGACGCTTACGGGGGTCCGGAAGGGTCGTAGTTTGGATAAGCGGAAACTGAGCGTTCTCAAGCTCAACGATCCGCTTTTGTAGCCAGTCAAGAACTTCCTTTTTCTTGCTCTTAGATCTTAACGGACCTGGGAAAGTTGCGATATTTTCCTCGAGCGGAAAAGCTTTACCTGTGTGAACCTTCACTTCTCCAGGGCTGCACTTAATAAGCGGAAAACTTTGGCCAGCAGCGTATCGTGGGATTTGTTTCGGAAAGCTTGATACGATAGTACCACCAAATCCGAAAGTAAATATTGGACATCCTTTCCAGCGCTCAAACTGATCATTCTCACGGCCATCTGATGGTCTGATGTAATTAACTACTGGTGGAGTTGGATTTTTGCGCTGATCTTCTTGGTGTATAGCTGCTGAGCGCGCTGGAGCTTCATTCCCATACGAACTATGATTAACAGAAACTGGCCGCTGATAAGGGATTTTGACGTTCGAAGGTAAATCAGGTCTTGACCTCATAGCACTCGGAGATTGGGTTTGCGACCTTTGGGGAGGATCAATGTTTGCGTTGTCTGAGATGCTTTGTGGGGGCTTTTGAGAATGGCTATATAGAAAACTAGAGGTGGGAGCATGACCAGGCTCATAAGACTCATAAGCTGGTACGGGATATGAGGATGGGGGCGAGCTGCTAGAAGGTGTGTAACGGTTATTAACAGAAGGAGGTGAAGGCCGATTAGACTGGGGTGATTCCCGGAGCTGTTGGGTCACATTCTCCTGCTGGAGTATTGGAAGCGAAATCTTTTCTGAGACAGATGCCTGTCGAATATATGGCTGGGCAGGAGCGTTCTGCGAAGCCGTGGTATTTTGAACCGCTAGTGGGCTGGATGTACGAGGTTGGAAGGGCAGGATCTGCGTTGATTGAGGACGAGGAGCAGTGGAAGGAGATGATGCATAGCGGTCACGTGGTGGAGGCACAGCCTGTTGTGACACTGGAGCTGGCGAATATCTTGAATTCAAAACGGGCAGCGCATGAGTCACAGGTTCCAACGGAGAAGCGTTAGCATATGGATTCATTCGCTCTGGAGGAAGGAGCTGGTAAGACTGAGCGACACCAGAAGAGCTTGACGCTGGTCGTGCTGGACTTGGCCTAGGCGGTTCATTCGGCGGAGGCGTTTGTCGAGGAATATTTGTCTGAGGATTGGCAGCTCTGGCCATGCCGCTCGACGGACGAGGCTTGACAGAAGGGAGCTCTTCGAAAAATGAGGATTTTGATTTGAGTGTGGGAGGAGCATTCGAAATTGACAGAGAAGGGCTTGTCCCGACTGCACTGGGCAACGGCGGAGGGGTGTTAATACTTGTAGATCCCGTGGTATACATACTACTGCTCCTAGGTGGAGCCGAGTTGTTAGCAGCGATTTGGGCATTGAGCCCGGATTGGGTATGTTGTGTATAGTTCCGCTTCTTTGGGCGCGTGACATCCATTGGGAGGTCGTAAGGTGAGGTATACCCTCCTTTCGATTTATCAGCAAAGCTCTGTGTCGATTGCGGCATTCTCGGTCTTGTCGAAGACAGCCCATCAGCAATGGATGGCTGCTGGTGTGGCGTATTTATGAAACCCGCTGACGCTGCACTGGAACGGCTAATGCCAAAAGTCGCTTGCGGGAGCTGTTGAGTTATGGCCGAGAGTTGTGTATTAGGGGTAGGCGTGTATTGATGTCGTGAAAAGGTCCCACCGGTGTTTTCGCGATCCGAATCGTTAAATCCTTGCGTCATGTTCCCTGGGAAGGGCATATGTTGAGACTGGACCTGATCCAATGAGCTTTCGTGGGTAACATCTAGGAAGCCTTCTCCATCATCATCGAAAAATGCTGCCGGGTCCACAGAAGGCTCGTCTTCGTCAAGGAGCTCGTCATCGCCTAGTGCAGCCTGCCACATCGCGGCCAGATCTTCGTCTTTCGGGTCTTGCCCGAAGAAGTCGAGCTCTACATTTGGCTCTACGGTCTGTCTTGGGCCAGGACCAGCTGATTCGGGAACCGCTGTAACTTTCGAAGTTGTCGGTCTATCCCCGTCTGGGTGGGTCTTCGTTGGGCTGTCCTGTCCTGGTTCTTCATAGTCGATCCCATTAGAAACATGTTGTAATGAATGAAGGACCTGAGTTGTCGATTTACGGTCAAGTGGTTGGGGTCTGAAAGGGGATGACTCGTCAGGTGAGGCAATTTCAGCTTCTGCGTGGTAACCGCCGTTGGAAACCTGTGGCACCCGAGGAGGAAATGCCTGCCCATCATACAACCCACTCAGGCCGTCCGTGGTCTGGTCAACATTGGATCCTGATGGCATTAAAGGTAGGCCCTCCTCAAATCTTGCTTCCTCATCAGCAGGCGATTTCGGAACCTCCGAACGAACACCGCCTGCGTTGACGAAAAAACTAGTTTCGTCTCCATCTGTGGTAGAGTCGAAAGGATCGAATGCCCCCCGCCCTTCGCCATATAATGATTCTTTACCGGGTCTAACATCTACAAGCATCTCATCCTCTTCCATGATGTCTTGTGCTTGTGTATAGGAGAGGGGATGGATTGGCTGTTGCTCTGGGTGGCGCAAAGGTGGAACCTCAGGAAACGAATTCGTACGATCAATGGCGCCGAAAATTTCCAACAGGTTTCGAGGTTGTTGTCCAAGCTCACCGATCGTTCCTAGCTCTGTAACCCCGTCCTTGTCGCCCAACGCTGATTGCGTAGGGGATATCGATTCAGGGTCTCCGTTGGTATTGCGTACGACAGACGGAATGTGTAGGTCATGATTTTGATTTCCATGCCCAGATTGAGATTGTAGTTGGTGACCATCTTCCGTTGCTGAACCCACTGAGTTCCGGAAGACAGAATTGGTATATTCTAAGATTTCTTCTTCTCTGCTAGACCCATCGTTTTCTGTTGCAAGCACATGGTTCGGAGCAGATGTAATATGCTCGTTAGTGACCAAACCTAATTGCGAATCTCTCTGATATGGATCGTCCCGGCTGTCGTTCTCCGCCGAGAGGGGAGAATCATGCTGTGTAGCTGCGGAAGGCGGATATGGCACAGGAAATTCTGGTGATATCGACTCGGCCGCTTGACCTTCAGCAATCGAAAAGCCCCCGCTACTCTCCTCTGCCTGCTGGCTGTGTTTAAGGGTTGCGGAGTGCGAGTCTGGTCTTATAGCGGGATGCCACGATCCGAGTCCTTCATCTTGATCCAACTGCGAAGCTTCCACATCCATTTGAGTTCGTATTCGAGATACGTCTTCAAAGGATAATCCCACCTCAGCTCAACTGTCGTGATCTCGGGCCGCAATTTTAGAGAATTGTCAGTCCGTAAGAGATATAGGCGGCGGAATTTCTGCTTCCTGGCCTTTTCAAGCTTCTCAGGCAACTATGCCTACAAGCCAAGGACGGAGAGCATTGGATGGAGCATTGGATGGCAACAAAAAACAGTAAGAAAGCACCAAGGTCAGTATGGCTGATACCATATTTACTCCGGCTCAAGTCTGGCATAGAGTATGCGGCGAGCTGTCATCAGGCTCGGCGTTCTGCTAGCGCATAAGCTTGGACCACCTTCGAGATCGCCTCCCGCTCACGATTACAGAGGCTCAAAGAAAGAGTACGTGGAGTTTAGGCAATACCTTACAATTTCTCAGTTCGCCTCTATCATCTTTCTAAACTCCAGACTATGTCAATATCAACTGTGAAGATATTACTTCTTGGCCACACCGACCAGCTTGTACTACGGCATCAAATCAGACAATGTCAAGAGCCCACCAATATCACCAGCCGAATGCTCCGGATTCTAACGCAGAGGATTCCGACTCCGATATAGAGCTCGATCTGCATGAGCTGGATCCGATTGCTGCTCATGGAGTGGACCGACCTTACGGTGATAGACGTAGTGATGCCTGGAGGGAGCGGCGTACTGAAATGCAAATACCCTTGAGAAATTTACGGGCTGGGAGATCAAAGGGATTTGGATATAACAGAGATTATATTGGCGATTATGATGATGGCAGAGATGGCGAGGAAAACTCTCGAGGACTGCTGCAAGGCAGCAGTAATCCAAGGGACGCAGCGGGAAGTTCCAATTCAAGGGAGGATGAGGCGCCTCTTCTGAGCAATGGCACCAGCCACGCTTCAGAAAATTCCAACGAAAATGGTGTGAAGGGACATGTCTCCTCTCATTCATGGCTACCGAAATTCATGTCTACCGCTGAACAGCGCGCAAGTTCTCGCCCAGAGAACACCATAGACACCCAGGGCGGAGTTACGTCTCGGAATATCAACATCGGGCAATACCCACCCCCTCGGTTTCCACCCAACGCGGTCTCGAACGCCAAATATACCCCTTGGAGCTTCCTCCCACGCACGCTTTACAACGAGTTCTCTTTCTTTTTTAATATGTATTTCCTTTTGGTGGCTCTGTCTCAACTTATACCCTTTTTGCGAATTGGTTACGTGTCTACATATGTTGTACCATTAGCGTGCGTTCTTGCTATTACTCTCGGGAAAGAGGCGTTAGATGACATTGCACGGCGCAGGAGAGACGGGGAATCAAATAAAGAACCATATACTGTTCTTCGTTTACGAGATGTTTCGAAAAGCATGGTGGTTAAAACTGGGAGGAAGAACAGCTCTCGACTGAAATCACGGAAGACTAGGGGCGGTGCCAGACATAAGAGCACTCGTCTTGATGCAATTGCGGAGGAGGAGGAGAATCTTGATGGACACCATACAGAGCAAACATCAAATATTGAAGTCGACGAAATACAAATCAAGTCTCGGGACCTCAAAGTCGGCGACGTACTGAAACTGGGTAAAGACCAAAGGGTGCCCGCTGATTTGGTGATTCTGAAATGTTACACCGTCGAGTCAGCTATTACCACGTTCGAACCACAACCGTCTAAAGCAGAAAGTCCCCTTCTTGGAATTGACCCAGATCCTTCAAATGCTGGTCCTGATGCAAGCCTTACAGATATAGCGCAGCAATCCTCCTCAGACAGCGGGGGTGTCGGAGAGGCTTTTATTCGCACTGACCAGCTTGATGGCGAGACTGACTGGAAGTTGCGTCTGGCTTCTCCTCTTACACAGCCGCTGGATCCACGTGACTTCACGCGGCTCAAAGTTGTCGCTGGCAAACCAGACAGGAAGGTGAACGAATTTGTTGGTACAGTCGAATACCTACCGTATTTAAAGGGTGATGGTGCCGTAATGCAGCCTCAGTACCAAGACCAGAAGGCCGTCACAGCGCCGCTTAATATTGACAACACGGCCTGGGCGAATACAGTGATTGCATCTAACGCGACAGTACTAGCAGTAGTCGTATACACTGGTGCCCAAACTCGGCAAGCATTATCTACAAGCCCTTCGCGGTCCAAGACAGGCCTCCTCGAGCACGAGATCAATAATCTTACGAAGATCCTTTGTGCTCTAACCCTAACGCTCTCCATTGTTCTGGTCACCTTGGAAGGCTTCGAGAACAGACCGGATATGAAATGGTATGTCGCTGTTACAAGATTTCTTATATTATTCTCGACAATCATCCCGATCAGCCTCCGTGTCAATCTGGATATGGGCAAGACCGTCTATGCCTGGTTCATTGAACGCGATCAAGGCATGCCGGGAACTGTGGTCAGGACTAGCACGATACCGGAAGAACTTGGTCGCATTGAGTATCTCTTGAGCGATAAGACTGGGACTTTAACGCAAAATGGTATGTATGCCTTTACCTCTAAGACAGGAAATCACTAAGCAAATATCAGAAATGGAGCTCAAGAAAATTCATGTTGGAACGGTTTCTTATGCTAATGAAGCAATGGACGAAGTTGCGTCCTACATAAGCCAGGGCTTCTCGATTGGATTTTCTCTTGACGCGATCGAAGCCTCGCCATTAGTGACCCCGTCATCCACATACCACGCAGCTTCTACTGGAGCCTCCACGACAAGAACACGGCGAGAAATAGGATCTCGTGTTCGCGATCTTGTTCTTGCCCTGGCTCTGTGCCATAACGTTACACCGACTACTGAAGGAGACAACGGCCACAATTTTACCACGTACCAAGCCTCTTCTCCAGACGAAATCGCCATTGTCCGATGGACGGAGAGCGTAGGACTCCGGCTTATGCACAGAGATAGGCATAGCATCACGCTTCAATCCGTTGACACTTCACGCATTGTTGTCAAAGTCCGTATTCTCGACATATTTCCATTCACTTCGGAAGGAAAGCGAATGGGTGTTATATTGCGATTCCTCCAGGGAACTGGATCGACTGTAGATTTGGCAGATGAAGCGGGAGAACTTTGGTTTTATCAAAAGGGGGCTGACACGGTCATGGCATCAATTGTAGCTGCCAACGACTGGCTTGATGAAGAAACTGCGAATATGGCTCGGGAGGGGCTTCGAACTCTGGTCATTGGCAGGAAAAAGCTATCAACCCACCAGTACCGCGATTTCTCCAATCAATACAAGGAAGCCTCTATGTCTTTACAACGTCGAGACTCTAGTATGGCACGAGTTGTCAAAGACCACCTCGAGCGCAACCTCGAGCTCCTTGGCGTTACCGGTGTCGAAGACAAACTTCAGAAAGATGTCAAACCTTCGCTGGAGCTTCTTCGCAATGCCGGGATTAAGATATGGATGCTTACAGGAGACAAAGTCGAAACGGCTCAATGCGTTGCCGTCTCGGCCAAACTCGTCTCACGTACCCAATACATCCATACCATCACCAAACTTCCCAGTGCCCCTAGCGCTTCCTCAGCACTTGACGCACTATCACTACTGGGCTCTAAATCTGATTCAACTGCTCTCCTCATCGACGGCGAATCGCTATCCTACTTCCTGACCCACCACCGCCAAGAGTTCATCTCCCTCGCCGTACTCCTTCCTGCAGTGATAGCTTGCCGCTGCTCTCCTACACAAAAAGCAGACGTTGCATCCCTAATTCGACACCACACTCGCAAGCGGGTCGCCTGCATCGGAGATGGCGGCAACGATGTCTCCATGATCCAAGCCGCCGACGTTGGTATTGGTATTGTTGGGAAAGAAGGCCGCCAAGCCTCCCTCGCCGCAGACTTTTCCATAACGCAATTTCACCACCTTACCAAATTGCTCGTGTGGCATGGCCGTAACTCCTACAAGCGCAGCGCCAAGCTCGCTCAATTCGTCATCCATCGCGGGCTCATCATCTCCGTCTGCCAGACCGTGTACAGCATCGCCACAAAGTTTGAACCACACGCCTTATACCGCGACTGGCTCCTTGTTGGCTACGCAACCGTCTACACCATGGCTCCAGTGTTTAGCTTGGTTCTAGACACCGATGTTGATGAAGGCCTCGCAAACCTCTACCCAGAACTTTACAAAGAACTCACCACCGGCGCCTCCCTTAGTTACCGCACCTTCTTCATCTGGGTCCTCGTTAGCATCTACCAAGGCGGCATCATTCAAGGGCTCAGTCAGATTCTTGTCGGCAGTGTTGATAGTGACCGCATGGTCAGTGTTTCCTTCACTGTCCTTGTTATCAATGAGCTCATCATGGTCGCTTTCGAGGTGGTGACGTGGCATTGGATCATGATCGTGAGTCTACTAGGTACCATGGCTATTTTCCTGGGTAGCATTCCTTTTCTTGGGGGATATTTTGATCTAGGATATGTGTGGAGCTGGGGCTTCGTGTGGCGCGTGACGGCAATTTCTGCAATCTCATTGATTCCGCCATACAGCGTGAAGATCTTGAGAAGGACATTAAAGCCGCCAAGCTATAGAAAGGTGCAGGGACTGTAAAACAACGGAGAAGCAATGATTCGCTTTTGGATCTTGTGAAATCTTTATAAGTACCTTGATTTCCACATATTTTGGGCTTAAAGTTCTCGATTCAAGTTATAAGAGATACACTGTCCATGGGAAGCTGGCTGGCCGATGCTTTGCATTTCCTTTCCATTCCTCAGACTTCTGCACGACGTGGTCGATAGTCATTCGTGTAGGATAAGTCTTTCCTCACCATCCTCTGTATCATGTTTCCCGTTTGCATTCCGGATTCAACAATTATAGTGTATCAACAATGGTCTGTCTTGTGTGTACCTGGCTAACCCGGTGTACTTGAACCAAATGGTACCCGCTCTGAGCTGACGCTCTAAGGCTCCTTGGTACTAAGGTAGTAATACGCTCTTCTTGCAGACTTTTATTTCCAGCACTCCGTATCTAGTACCTAGCGTGAGTCAACGATCCCCATTTAAGACGACGAAGACGACGATTTTGTGTCCTGTACTTTCTAAATTCGCTCGGAGATGGTCGATTTTAATAGCCCCGCAGCTCGCCCGGTGCAGTCAAGGTAGCCTGGAACGTATACGGCTTCTCATTGATGCAAACCGACTCTTCGTACTGTCATAATGCAACTTTGGTCAATTCGACTTCGGTTTTCTCTCCTCCGTTGTTTGTAAGTGGCTCGGTTCCTCCGGCCTGATCCCAGATCTACAGTTTTGCGGCTTCTCCGCTGACTTACATTAGCGAGTACCACACTCAGTCATCTTCGACTGAGAACCACGAAGCTCAACCAGGGTATGAGTTTATGGAGCTACTACACAACACCTTGCGATCTCCGATTGTCTTTCGTTCCAGTCGTGCTCTTCACTTGATGTGCTGAAGATGGTATGCTAAATTAAAAGATGCCGAAACGTACGGCGAAGCAACATTGCCTCGCTTGAGAAAGTCTTATTGGATGAACACCAATACTGAGGGCTACTTTTGTGTAGTACCTTCTGCAGTATGCTGTATCAACATAAAGCAACCCACAAGCGGCCAAGAGATGGCCATGCTCCGATGCAACTATTTCCAAGTCCGGTATTGGAAACGCCCATGGCATGGCAAACGGACTGTATGGCAGTTCTACGTCAGTCTAGAGCATTTATAAGCGCTGGTGATGGAAAAGAAATCTCTGCGGCTGCGATGACACTTAACCTTCTTGAAATACTGCTCAAAAGTGGAGCTGCACTGGCTCCAACGTGCTGCTCGCCCCGCTCCAGGATACCAAATTAACAGAAGCCCGGTGTTTCCCTTGAGGGCTCTTTCATCGTTCCTCGGGTGCCATATCCACGTTTGGGTTGGTGTATTTTCAAGCTCGATCCCTCAATCGCTTGGACCCCGGCTTAGTCTTGTTCATTGATGTGCTGAGTTTCTGTGTCTACTGCTTGAGCCGAGTATCTCCTCTAAGAGACGATTTTGGCTTCCAGACAAGCTCAATCCTCCGGCTATAAGAACACCCCCCCCCGCCTCTGTCACTTTGTCCACCACAGTCAGATCTATGTGAAGCAAAAAAGGAGCTTCAACCCTATAATCCCCAGGCCAAGCACACCAAACACCCAATCTGCCCAACTACAAGCCACCATGAAGACCTCGCTAGCTTTTTGCATTGCCTCGCTCGCTCCCTTCGCCAACTTGATCTCCGCATCCCCACGCTACCCCCTCCACCAAACCGCTCTTTCCCCCAAGCAACTTCAGGACGAAAGCGACCTTCCAAACAGCTTTAACCTCACCGTGATGCTCCGGGACGCCTCCAAGGCCAACTGTCTCGGCAGCAGCGGCTCGCAAACCTATTCCGTCCGCCTATACGACCCTGACGACGGCTTCGGATGACAACAACTCCAAGCCACCACCACGGGCAGCAGCCCGCCAGACTTCCTGCTCAAAGACGGCAACCTCATCCACGACAACATCATTGCCAGTTCCAAACCGGTGCCACTGATCTGGCCGCCTCCGCTGCAGGAATTCGGCTTCAGGCCATCCGGTGCATACCAGCCGCCTGGGTTTGTTGCGGTCGGGTCTCAAGACCCGCAGGGAAATAGCATGCTCGAATTGCGGCCCGCGAGATACTCAAGTATGGATCCGACTGGCCCCTTCTTACTTGCTAGGAAGAGGCTGCTGCTGACCAAGATCGCCCCTTGCTAGCTCTTGCGGTCGTGAAACCGCTCAAAGAAGGCTCGAGAATCGTCATGTCGCAAGACCCACATTATGGTCACTTCCTCTTCCGCTCGCTCTTTGCGCTCGGTCTGTGCTAATCCCGTCCTAGGTCCCGAAACCGTCGATGTGATTGTTCGGATCAATGGTGGTTATTGAAAGCCTGGAATAATATTAGCAGGCCAGAAAGCCAGCAAATCGAATCCGAGGAGATCGGGGAAAGTCAAAGACGTGGTGTTGAAGCCACAAGTGGTGGAGCAGTGGGGAGCAGTGGGCCGCACAACAAAAGTAGATATGTAGCTCTGAGTACGGTAGCTGAAAAATCACACACCCATGCAAGCAAAAACCAGAACTCCTTTCTACAACGTGGGAAATAGTCAACATCTTCGTCGTATTCTTTTTCATGCAAGGCGCTAACCCCTTTCTACCACCCCAAATCTTTCCCAAAAACCAAAAAAACCAAAAGAAAAAACATCCCCGCTTTGATACATACATACATTTTCCGGTAACCCATCCCAACTGCGGAAAGAACCACACACAGAACCTCTAACGCGAAAACCTTCCGCAGATCCAAAGCACGCCCCCCCCCTTCCCCAAACCCCCCCCTTACCCTACCCTACCCACTCCCCCTTCCCTCCCCCACTACCTAACTACAGTAACACCCCAACGCCCCACCAAAGCCACACCAACCAGCGA
>JAABUY010001166.1_pt1 | contig 37215 bp, 30 predicted proteins | sample 5560271 | NCBI WGS metagenome assembly JAABUY01 (sample SAMN10711886, study PRJNA513374) | rock metagenome | isolation source: Antarctica rocks | place: Antarctica: Victoria Land, University Valley
TTCGCGTTCAACATCGGCAAAGCCAACCGATCCGACACGTTCAGCCAGGACCGCTACCGCGCAGCACTCGCTGGCATCGAAAACCTATTGCAGTTCAAGGGCGTCAGATAGCGTTGAACAGCCCTGCTGGACCGGCGCACGTTGGCATTAAGCGGATCCGACGATTATACAGAGGTTAATTCGGTAAATGAGCACACTCGATCGTGTTAGTATTAGAATTTATATAGAAAAGCATTTATATGTTAGACCTATAGAGAAAAACAAGGTCCTTAAATACGAGAAATTAGGTGGAAATCATTTAAGCTCAGTTTACATCGAGAGAAAATCCGGAATAGAAAGGCTTATCATCCACCCAAGTTGGAAGTCACTTCTAGAGGATAAATTTTTAGAAGGAGTCTCATTCTCATATGGTAGATTCGACAAGTGCATGCTTGAGAACTCAAACTTTACAGACTTTCCAGTCTCACCTGAGGGCGGCTCAAAGCATGGTTGCGCCGTCGTGGTGCGAGACGACGCAGCACTTGAAGCCCTTTTGGTGCGCATAGGCGCCCTTCAGGCTCCCGAGCCGGACGAAACAACTGCGTTCGCCGACATAGAGGCTGCCGCACCGCAACTGGCCGCACTGTCAAAGACCGAGCGCGAGGCCGTCATCGCGGCGCCGATAGGGCAAGGCCGGTTCCGCACCGCGCTGATGTCGGCCTGGTTGCACCAATGCGCCGTGACGGGGATTGACGCCGAACGCTTGCTTCGGGCGTCGCACATCAAGCCGTGGCGCAACAGCGACAACGGGGAGCGCCTGGATGCGGAGAACGGCCTCCTGCTGATCGCCACCCTTGATGCCGCCTTCGACGCTGGGCTGATCTCTTTTGAAGATGACGGCCTGCTGCTGTTCTCGCCGAGTCTCGGGTCGGACCCGTACGCCGTGTTGAGCGTTCCAGCGGGGTGCCGCCTGACGAGAGGCCCGTCATCGCGGCAACAAACCTTTCTCCGCCATCACCGGGATCATGTGTTCCTGCACGGACCGCCTCGCGGCACGCCGCCAGGAGCGTGACGCTCCCCCCTGCCCTTCCGCCGCCCGCCCGCCTGCGCTTTCCTGTCGGATGCCGGTCCAGGGGCGCTGCCCCTGGCGGGTCCAGGGCAGAGCCCTGGCCTTGCTGCCTGGGAGGACGACCGCATGGACCAGACCCTGATCCCCGACCCCGCGATGGTGCGCGCTCTGGCCACGCCGGCGCTGGACCCTGTGTTCGAGCGCCCGACGCTGCTGGAGACGGAGAGCGCCTGGCACGGCCATGTGCCGTTCGCGCACTGGGTGGTGGCGGCCGCGCGCCCTGCCGTGCTGGTGGAGCTGGGGACGCACAACGGCGTGTCGTATGCCGCGCTGTGCGAGCAGGTGCGGCGCGAGGGCCTGGCGACGCGCTGCTTCGCGGTGGACACCTGGGCGGGCGACGAGCACGCGGGGTTCTACGGCGAGGACGTGTTCGCCACCTTCAGCCGGTTCCACGCGCAGCGCTACGGCACGTTCTCGCGGCTGCTGCGCTGCACCTTCGACGAGGCGCTGCCCTACATCCCGGACGGCAGCGTGGACCTGCTGCACATCGACGGGCGGCACCGCCACGAGGACGTGGCGCACGATTTCGCCACGTGGGGGGCGAAGCTGTCGGCGCGCGCGGTGGTGCTGTTCCACGACACCAACGTGCGCGAGCGCGGCTTCGGGGTGTGGCGGCTGTGGGCGGAGCTGCGGGGGCAGTACCCGTCGTTCGAGTTCCTGCACGCGCATGGGCTGGGCGTGCTGCTGGTGGGGGCGGAGGCGCCTTCGGAGCTGGCGGCGCTGTGCGCGCTGGACGCGGCGGGGGTGGCGCGGGTGCGCGAGCGGTTCTCGCTGCTGGGCGAGCGGGGGGAGACGGAGCAGTCGCTGATGCTGACGCGGCGGTTCACCGCGGAGGTGCAGAGCGCGGAGGCGAAGGCGCGCGAGTGGGGCGAGCGGCTCGCGGCGGAGGTCGGCGACAGCCCGGCGAGGCTGGCGGTGGCGGAGGCGGAACGGCGCTCGCTGCGGCTGCAACTGTCGGCGGCCAAGGCGAACGTGGCGGCGCTCGAGCGCGACGCGGCGGCGGAGCGGGACGGCGCGCGCGCGGCGGCGGCGGCGCGGGCGGCAGAGGTTTCGGCGCGGGCGGACGAGGCGGCGCGCGCGGCGGAGGAGCATCGCGCGGCGCTGGCGCGGCGCTCCGGGGAGTGGGAGGCGGCGGCGCGGCGCGCGCACGGCGAGGCGGCGGCGAGCGTGCGCGCCGCGTGGGGCGAGGTGGCGCGGCTGCGCGAGGACCGGCGGCTGATCCTGGGGTCCACGGCGTGGCGGATCACGCAGCCGCTGCGCGCGGGGATGCGCATGGTCCGGCCGGGCGGGCCGGGCGAGCCGCGGGCGGAGTCGGACGGGGCGCCGCCGGAGCTGGGGGCGTTGCACCCTGGCGTGCCGGATCAGGGTCCGGGCGGGCCGGCGGCCGTGGACCCGGGCGAGGCTCCGGCCGGGGATTTCGCGGCGGCCGCCGCCGCGCGGGCCTCGCCGGACGAGGCCGGCGAGGCCGGAGCTGGCGAGGCCGAGGCCGGAGCCGGGGCCGGCGAGGCCGGGGCCGGCGAGGCGGGGGTCGGGGCAGCGGACACGGAGGCGGCGGCGGAGGTTCGGGCGGACGGCGATGGCGGCGCGGGCGCCCTGGCGCGCGTGGCGGCGCTGCGGGCGGGCCGGCGCGGGCGCATCCTGTTCCTGTCGGGCGAGGCGCACACGCCGGGCAGCGTCTACCGGGTGGAGCGCTACGCCGCGACGGCGCGCGCGCTGGGCTGGGAGGCGGAGGCGCTGGGGCTGCGCGGCGTGGACGACCAGGTGCTGGCGGGAGCCGACGTCGTCGTGCTGTGGCGGGTGGCGTGGGAAGGCCACATCGACGGCATCGTCGAGGTGTGCCGCAGGCAGGGCAGCGTCGTGGTGTTCGACGTGGACGACCTGATGATCCGCCCGGAGCTGGCCACGATCGAGGTGATCGACGGCATCCGCTCGCAGCGCTTCTCCGAGGACGGCACCCGCGAGTTTTTTACCCGCGTGCGCAGGACCATGGATGCGTCGGACTTCGTGACCGTGACCACCGAGGAGCTGGCGGGCCACGTGCGCGAGCTGCAGCAGATCGCCCACGTGCTGCCCAACGGCTGGGACGCGGGCTCGCTGGTGGCGGCGCGGCGCGCGGTGCGGCAGCGGCGCGACAGCGGCGAGGGCGAGGGGCTGCTGCGCATCGGCTACGCGGGCGGCAGCCGCACCCACCAGCGCGACTTCGGCCTCGCGGTGGGCGCGGTGGCGGCGCTGCTGGCGCGCAGGCCGGAGGCGCGGCTGGTGCTGTTCCGCGACCCGTCCAGCGGCGAGGGCGTGGTGCTGGCGGGCGAGTATCCGGAGCTGAAGCCGGTGGCGGCGCAGATCGAGTGGCGCGACATGGTGCCGCTGGCCCTGCTGCCGGCGGAGATGGCGCGCTTCGACATCAACCTGGCGCCGCTGGAGTTGGGAAACCCGTTCTGCGAGGCGAAGAGCGAGCTGAAGTGGTGGGAGGCGGCGCTGGTCGAGGTGCCCACCATCGCCTCGCCCACCGGGCCGTTCTCGCGCGCCATCGAGGACGGGCGCACCGGGCTGCTGGCCGACGGCGAGGCCGCGTGGGCGGAGGCGCTGGAACGGCTAGCGGCGGACCCGGCGCTGCGGGCACGCATGGCGCGCGACGCTTACCACGCGGCGCTCGCGCAGTGGGGGCCGAACGCGCGGGCGGAGGCGCTGCAGGACGTGCTGTCCCAGGTCGCCGGCGCACGGGAAGGCGCGCGCGGCTTCGAGCTGGGGCTGCGCCGCGCAGGCGCCGCGCGGCCGGCGCTGCCGGCGCTCGTGGAGTCCGAGGTGCTGTTCGTCCACGACGGGCTGCGCGACGCCGAGGTCACGGTGGCGATCCCGGTGTACAACTACGCCGAGTACGTGGTCGAGGCGCTGGAGAGCGTCGCCGCGCAGACCCTGCGCCCGCTCGACCTGGTCGTGATCGACGACGGGTCAGGCGACGAGTCCGTGGCCCTGGTGCTGGACTGGGTGCGGGCGAACACGCCGCGGTTCAACCGCGTCGTGGTGCGCCGCCACCTCGCCAACGCCGGTCTGGGATTTGCGCGCAACAGCGCGTTCGCCGCCGCCGAGACCCCGTTCGTGCTGCCGCTCGACGCGGACAACCGGCTGGCGCCCGGGTGCTGCGCGCGGCTGCTCGCCGCGATGGCGGGCGGCGCCGCGTTCGCCTACCCGCAGATCCGCTCGTTCGGCGACAGCGACGCGGTGTTCGGGGTGCTGCCGTTCTCCGCCGGGCGGCTGATGAGCGGCAACTACGTCGACGCCATGGCGCTGGTCGCGAAGTGGGCCTGGGCGGCCGGCGGCGGCTACGACCACGTGCGCTTCGGCTGGGAGGACTACGACTTCTGGTGCCGGCTCGTGGAGCGCGGGCTGTGGGGCGAGGCGGTGGGGGAAGTGCTCGCGGAGTACCGCGTGCACCGGGGCTCGATGATCCACACCCAAACCGAGCAGCGCGGCAACAAGCGGGCGCTCGTCGAGGACATGGAGCGCAGGCACCCATGGCTGCGGATCGCGGGCAAGCGGATGCTGTGAACCTCGGCCGAGGCAAGGAAGGTTGAGGCTCTGCCTCAAACTCCGCCAGGGGCGAGCCGCCCCTGGACCGGCGCTTTTGAAGGAGAAGCCGTTCTGCCACGGCACAATCGGGTGAGGGGACGGCAGAGGCGGCTTTTGATCCGGGCAGGGCAGCCCTATTCTTCTGGAGTGTGCAACATGCGGCGGAGGCGTCGGTCCTGGCGCAAGGTGGCGGTGGGCCCATGAGCAAGGCGGATGTCTACGACCACGATTTCCACGCATGGGCGAACGAGCAGGCCGCTTTGCTGCGCGCGGGTCGGCTGTCCGAGGCGGATGTCGCGCACATCGCGGAGGAGATCGAGACCCTGGGGCGCGGCGAACGGCGCGAGATGGCAAGCCGCCTCGGGGTGCTGCTGCTGCACCTGCTGAAGTGGGCGCACCAGCCCGAGCGGCGCGGCAAGAGCTGGCGGCTGACGATCGAGGAGCAGCGGCGGCAGATCGCGCGCCACCTGCGCGACAACCCGAGCCTCGGGGCCTGGCGCGACGAGGCGGTGGCGGATGCGTACGGCGACGCGGTGCTGCGGGCGGAGCGGGAGACGGACCTGCCCCGCGACGTGTTCGCATGGGCATGTCCCTGGACGTTCGAGCAGGCGGTGGACGACGGGTTCTGGCTGGAGCGGGAGGCGGCCTGAGACCGGGGGCCGGGCCGGCTGACGCACGGACGACAGGAGCGACCGGGCAAACAAGGTTGAGGCTCTGCCTCAAACTCCGCCAAAGGCAGGCCTTTGGAATCCATTCCTCAAGTCAAGCCGGTCCAGGGGCGGCTCGCCCCTGGCGAGTTTGGGCGGAGCTGCCCAAAGGTTCCGACGACCCGCTTGGGTCGTTGGAAGGGGCAGCGGAGGGAGAGCCCAGCTTTGCTTGCTGATGGGTCAGGGTCCCTGGCCGCCCGCCGCCCCCAACCCCAGGAGTGCCCGCCCATGCCCGACGACGAGGCGCCGTCCACCGGCAGCGCCACCGCAGGCGCCGCGCCCGCCGACATCCACGAGGTCATCCGCCGCGAGGGCGAGTCCGACCTTGCCCGGCACAGCGGGGCCGTCGCTTGGTCGGGCCTGGCCGCCGGCCTGTCGATGGGCTTCTCGTTCCTGGCCATGGCGCTGATCCGCAGCGCCCTGCCCGACGCCGAGTGGCGCATCCTGCTCTCCGGCTTCGGCTACACGCTGGGCTTCCTGATCGTGGTGCTCGGCGGCCAGCAGCTGTTCACCGAGACCACGCTGACCGCCGTGCTGCCGGTGCTGGCCGGGCGCGAGTGGCGCGCGGTGCCCACGCTGCTGCGCTTCTGGGCGGTGGTGCTCGCCACCAACATCGTCGGCACCGCGCTGTTCGCGCTGCTGATCTGCCACCAGGCGCTGTTCCAGCCCGCGCTGTGGGACGCGCTGTGCGGCGTCGCCGCCGAGGCGATGCGCGACAGCTTCTGGCCGATGCTGGTCAAGGCGGTGCTCGCCGGCTGGCTGATCGCGCTGATGATCTGGCTGCTGCCGGGCGCCGGCTCGGCCAGGATGCTGGTGATCCTCGTGCTGACCTACTTCGTGGCGATCGGGCACTTCTCCCACGCGATCGCCGGCTCGGTGGAGGCCGCGTTTGCCGTGTTCGCGGGCCAGGTGCCGCCGCTCGCCTACCTGACGCACTTCCTGGTGCCGACCGTGATCGGCAACACCCTGGGCGGGGTCACGCTGGTCGCCCTGCTCAACCACGCGCCGCTGGCGACCGAGGCCTAGGCGGCGCGGCCTGGAAGAAGGCAGGGCCTGGCTCTCCCTTCGCTGCCATTGCCCTACGATCCAGACGAGTCGTCGGAACCTTCGGCAGTTCCGCCCAGACCCGCCAGGGGGAAGCCCCCCCGGACCGGCTTGACTTATACCAGCGGCCCCGTGCGGCGGTCCGTCAGCAAGCGAGGCTGGGCTCTCCCTCCGCTGCCCGTTCCAACGACCCAAGCCGGTCGTCGGAACCTTTGGGCAGCTCCGCCCAGACCCGCCGGGGGGAAGCTCCCTGGACCGGCTTCTCTTAAGTAAAGCCACTCCAGGACGGCTCGCCCTGGCGGAGTTTGAGGCCCATGCTTGAAGGAGAAGCCTCAACCTTGCTTTCTGCCCTTCTAGTCGTTCGGCCCGTGCGCCGGCGCCGGGGGCAGCATCTGGTTCTGCCTGAGCTGGTAGACCCACTGCCGGACCGACTTGCCGCCGACGATGTCGTCGTAGCGGTAGGGCGCGATGAACACCGTGGTGCGCTCCTTCAGGCCGGGCTTGAGGGTGAAGAAGCCGTGGATGCCGAAGTAGGAGTTCTCGGCGGTGTTGCTGGCCTGGATGATCTGCGCGCTGTTCGAGAACGAGGCGATGGTGACGCATTTCGTGCCGCTGGCGTCGCACATGCTGGCCCAGTCCTCGGTCAGGCCGATGTCGTAGCCGGCGCCGTACCGCCCGGTGCGCGGCGTGAAGCCAAGGATGCCGCTGGCGCCTTGGGCCAGCGAGGAGCGGCTCACCAGCCCGCCCACGTCAGCATACGGGTTGGGGCCGTGATAGTAGTAGACCAGCGCGCCGATGCCCTTGTGCAGGAAGATCGCGGGCAGCTCCTGGAAGTCGGGCGTCATGGTGCGCAGGTCTGCGCCGCCCGCGATGTCGTAGGTGAGCTGCGCGAACGGCCCGATCACCTGCGAGGTCTGGGTCCAGGTGAGGCCCGGCACGTTGCTGCTCTTCGAGTAGTTGTTGGGCGCGTGCTTGTCGACGGTGAGCAGGCCGGGCGTCGGCGAGTACACGTCGTCGACGTAGTTGTTGGGATCGCCATACCAGCAGTTCAGCGAGACCGCCTGCACCGGGTTGAAGCCGGTGCCGGCGTCCTGCCCGTTGTTGGCGCAGCCGACGTTGGTGATGTCGTCGCTGACATTGTCGATCGCCAGCTCCTGGCGGCACCCCACGCCGGGGTGGGCTGCGTTGCACGCGGCCTGGGTGGGATAGGCGGTGTTGTCCCAGCCGGTGGCGTTGGGCGGCAGGAAGGTCTGGCTGGGATTGAAGGCGAACCAGCCGGTGGGCGTGCCAGGCGGCGCGTAGCCGACGGTGTCGCCGTAGAGCGCCATCTGCATCGCGCCGCCCGGGTTCTGCTGGATGCGGTCCATCCTGTCCGTGCCGTACAGTTCGAACACCGTGCCGCCGAAGCGCTCGTTGACGCCGACGCGGACATAGTCGTTGTACTGGTAGATCGTGTCCGCGACACGCCGCGCCATGTATCCGGCCCAGCCGCACCAGTCCGCTTCGGTGATCAGGCCGCTGACGTTGTTGTCGCCGTCGAGACTGCCGTTGCAGTTCACCGGAGCGAAGCGCGACTCGTCGACGCCTGATTTCCCGTTCTGGTTGCAGGACACCACGGTGTTGGGCCCGACCAGCCAGGTGCAGTCGCCAGTGCCCGAGATCGAGAGGCAGGTCGAGGCCGCGCCGCCGAACGCCTTGCACCACCCGTTGCCGGTCTGGCCATAGGTATTTACAAATAGCTGGGTGACGGCACCGTAGCCGAACGGCGCAACGGCGTTGTTCTGTGCAGCAACATATTGCTCGCCTGTGAGCTGTGCGTGGACAGGACTGGAATGTGTCATCAGCATAGCGCCCAGCGTCAGGGCCAGATTGGCAGGATGTCTCACCAGGATGCTCCTTTGGGGAAGTTTTACTGCCCCAGGAGCCCAGGTTCCTGTCAAGAAACGCCCGGTCGGCGACCAGCAGGCGCATGTTTCAAAACGGGAAGAACGTCTCGAATTTTTTAAACGTACAATCGCGTGCAAAGGCCGCTGAGACCGTTTTGGTTGCGTATCGTCCTGGACCGGCACGCCGGTCCTGCGGGAATTCGCCAATTCCTCACGCTTCCGTGACATCCATCACACACCGCTCCGCAAAGTGCGGAATACCCGGCATTGCGGCCGCAATCCCCGTGCCCGGCGTCGATCTCATTGGGACATTTCATCATATGCCGCGGGCCGGGTGAGCTGTTTCGCGTGTGCCCTGTGCCGCTGCCGTCGGGCGCGCCTGCGTGTCCATGCCGGTCGGCGCCACCCGGCGGTCTTCACCCGGACCGGGCGTGTCCGCGGATCTCGCATTGTTCCGGCTGCCGCCCGCTTCGAGGCGGGCACGCCGGGCACTCGCCTCCGCAGCATCCGGGTCGCGGAGCCCCGTGACGTGCCGATGGCCCAATCGGATGCGGGTCCGGGTGCTTTGCCTACGCGACCCTGGCCTCGGGGCAAAAAGGCAGAGCCACGGGTCCGAACGCGGCACCGCCCGGCGCGCCACGCTCTCGCCACGAAGCCGTGTAACATCGATGTTGCGTGATAACGCCGCGTATGCGAACCCATCCGACGAAGACACGCTGCAATGGAGAGTTGACATGAAGACGACTGCATTCCTGGCCGCGCTCGCGGTACTTGCCACCGGCCTCGCGAGCGGATCGGCGCAGGCAGAGCCGGGCGGCTGCCTGAAGTACGGCGCGGCTGGCGCCGTCGGCGGCCACGTCGCCCATCACGGCGTGCTCGGCGCCATGGGCGGCTGCGCCACCGGCATGTACGTGCGCCACAAGCACCGCCAGGCCATGCGCGCCCAGTCCGCCGCGCAGGACACCGCCCAGGTCCCGGTCACCACGCCGGACGGCATGACCCACGCCGCAGAGTAATCTGACAACCTTCGGGCTGCGCCGCCACACGAGCGGCGCAGTTCGGGGACACCCTGCACGTCAGCGGGATGGCGGGGCCGAAAGTGCTGCCTTTGGCAGTCACCTGTCGCTGGATCGCTCGAGCGTCGTCATCCCGGCGGCGCGAGGCGGCGGTGCCAGGCGCGGCGGTTGCGGGCCGCGTCGACCTGCCGGACACGGCATGGCTGGCGCTGCGGCTGACGACGAGTGGCAGCCGGACGTGCGCCGGGGCCTGAGACGGGAGTGTGGCGCGGAGCCGACGGAAGTGACCCGGCCCGCGGCACGGCGAGAAGATGGGCCGCCGGCGGGAACGACACTCGAAGCCGCCGTGTCGGCCACCGCCGAGGCGCTTGGCGCACAGGGCGACGTCATCGGCGACAGCGGCGCGGACTTGAGGTTCGAGCCGTTCCACGCGGCGAACCGGATCTGCTCGCGGAAGGTGCGCACGGTGCTGGCGCATCACGCGATCGGCTGCCGGTCGCGCTTGATGAACATCTTCGCCGGGCAGACCTACTTTCCCTCCCATGTCCGCCTGCGCATGATGGGGTGCCGCCACTTCGGCCTGCCGCTCGTCACCACCCACACGGGCAGCACCTCGGTGAGCGGCGGCTGCGACCCTGCCGTGGTGCCCACCCTCGTCGACTGGCAGGCGGGCGAGGCGATGGTCGATTCCCAGCGGATCTGCAACTGCCTCGACTCGCTGGTGGACGAGCCCCGCAGGCTTCGCCCTGCCCGGCTGATCGCCGCCATCGACGCCGAGATCGACGTCATCGACCACCTGCCGAACTGCCCGATGCTGGCCGGGCGCCCCCCCGGGCAAGGACACCCGGCCCGCCACCCGCCGCGGCCGCGACGGCGGCGAGTTCGCACGCGAGAAGGTCAGGCGCTGCGAGACCTACATGGCCGACCTCGCCGGGGACGAGACCCTGGTGCAGGCCTATGCGGCGAAGCGGTCCGAGGAGGCCCAGGCCGCGGCGCAGCTCTTCACGGCACCGGCCATGCAGTCCGTCTACGACAGGGCCGCCGACGCCTGCGCCACCCTCGCCCGCACCCTGGACTCGCTCGCGACGCCGTGGCTGTTCGGGGCGGAACCCGGCATGGCGGACCTTTCCTGTGGGGCGCCGCCGCGCTCTGGGAAGGACGCGGCCTGCACTCCATCGAGCGGTACCTGCGCCAGGCCGGGCAACTGCCGTTGCTCAGGACGGCGGTGATCGAGTGGCCGGGCGCGCTCTACTGAGACGCGCCGGACTGGTGCGGTCAGGCAGCAAGCAAGGCTGGGCTCTGCCCAGACCCGCCAGGGGCGAGCCGCCCCTGGACCGGCTTTACTTAAGTAGTGGATTCCAAAGGCCCGCCTTTGGCGGAGTTTGAGGCAGAGCCTCAACCTTGCTTCCTTCGGTTCCTAGCGCGGCTTGCGCAGCAGCAGCCTCACCGACCCCACGTTGGCCAGTCCCGGCCCGGGCGTCGGGTGCGCCGCCGCCAGCACCATCGGCCGCAGCTCGTACAGGTTGAGCCACAGCGGGAACTCGCGCCGGATCACCCCGCCGGTCTCGCCGCTGCCCCGCCCGGTGATCACCTCCACCACTCGCTGCCGGTCGACGTGCGCGGTGCGCAGGAAGGCGTGCAGCGCGTGGAACGCCCGCTGCGCCGTGCGCCCGTGCAGGTCGAGCGTGCGCGTCGCCGCCAGCTTGCCGCGGCACAGCTTCTGCCAGGTCGCCTGGTCCACCCCCGGCGGCTGCATCCCCACCACCAGCGGCGCCACCCGCGCCACCACCGGCCCGACCACCGCGCGCGACAGCACCAGCGAGCCCGCCGGCGTCGCAGGGGCCGGCGCCACCACCACGCCCGCCGGCACCTCCGGCAGCGCCGGCAGCGAGCGCCCCGCCATCGGCACCACCAGCCGCGCGTACGCCGCCCACAGCGCAAGATCCGCCTCGCTGAGCCCCGCCCGTCGACGCACGCTCATGTTACCGGGCACGTCACCGGGCCGCCACGCCCGCGGCACCCAAATCCGCCACGCCCTGGTCGGCCGTGTTCGGATCGGGCGGGCCGGCGTCGGGAGCTTCGGCGTCGTCGATCAGCACCACGTGCAGCCGGCGCGGCCCGTGCGCGCCCAGCTCCAGGGTCTGCTCGATGTCGGCCGAGCGCGACGGGCCGGTCACCAGCATCACGTTGCGCGGCATCGCCTCCTTCCCGGCCGCGTCCCGCTCGCGGCGCAGCAGGTCCCACGCGTCCTCGTACGGCCCCACCACACGGCTCGCCCTGAGCACCACGATCGCGGTGTCGGCCAGCAGGTTCAGCGTGGTCGGCCGCTCCGGCCCGGACGGCAGCATCAGCGTGCCGGTCTCCGCGATCCCCGCGAAACCCTGCTGGATCGAGACCATGTCCGTGCCCACCGCGATGCCCTCGCGCAGCACCAGCAGCGGGCGCGTGTGCCACGGCAGCGCCCGCAGCTCCGGGTGCGCGCCGATCGCGGCCTGCGACGGCAAGTTCTGCGCCGCCAGGTAGTCCGCCACCGCCGCCGGCACGTCCTCGCCCGAGGCGACCCGCGCCACGGTGCCGAACTCCTTCTCCACATGGCGCGCGAACATCGTCACCTGCTCGGCATGAGGCACCAGGCTGCGCAGCGGGATCAGGTGGCGCCGCGGGGCGCGCAGGCGCTCCTCCAGGCGGGCACGGGTGTCGGCGTCCAGCGCGCCGCGGCGCAGGCCGCGCCGGATCGTGCCCAGGATGGCGTCGCGGCTCACGACAGCACGCAAGCAAGACTGGGCTCTGCCCAGACCCGCCAGGGGCGAGCCGCCCCTTGACCGGCCTTATTTGAGGGGAGGTTTCCAAAGGCGAGCCTTTGGCGGAGTCCAGAGGCAGAGCCTCTGGCCTTGCTGGCTTCCCTCACGCCCCCGCCGCCCTCCGCTGGCGCTCGTAGCGCGCGAAGAACGTCTCCCCTTCCGGCGCCGGCAGGTCGCGCCCCACCGTCCACCCCCTGGCCAGCGGCAGCGACGCGAACCGCCCCCGCCGCCCGCCCATCGCGCCCAGCACCCGCGCCGCCACGCCCGTCGCCGCGCGGTACAGCGCCGGCCTGCGCGCCAGGTACGCCCACAGCGCCAGGTTGCGGCGCTGCGCCACCGGGGTGAGGTGGCGCTCGAACTCCTTTTCCCGCCAGTGCCGCATCATCGCCGGCAGCGGGATCTTGACCGGGCACACCGCCTCGCACTTGCCGCACAGCGTGGACGCATTGGGCAGCGACGCCGCCGCCTCGATGCCCACCAGCGCCGGCGTCAGCACGCTGCCCATCGGCCCTGGATACACCCAGCCGTAGGCGTGCCCGCCGACCGCGCCGTACACCGGGCAGTGGTTCATGCAGGCGGCGCAGCGGATGCAGCGCAGCATGTCCTGGAACTCCGTGCCCAGCATCGAGGAGCGCCCGTTGTCGATCAGCACGACGTGGTAGGCGTCCGGCCCGTCGAGGTCGTCGGGACGCCGCGCCCCGGTGGAGAACGTCGTATAGACCGAGATGTCCTGCCCGGTCGCCGAGCGCGCCAGCAGCCGCACCAGGGTCATCGTGTCCTCCAGCGTCGGCACGATCTTGTCGATCCCCGCGATGGCGATGTGCACGCGCGGCAGGGTCTGCGTCAGGTCGCCGTTGCCCTCGTTGGTCACGATCACCGAGGACCCGGTCTCCGCGATCAGGAAGTTCGCCCCGGTGATGCCCACGTCCGCGGCCAGGAACCGCGTGCGCAGCTCGGCGCGCGCCTCCGCCATGATGTCGCTGCGCTCGGCGAACACGCGGTCGGCGGGCAGGTGCGCGTGGCTCAGGCGGAACTGCGCCTCCCAGTCGGCGCGGTTGAGGTGGAACGCCGGCGCCACGATGTGGCTCGGCGCCTCGCGGCGGAGCTGGAGGATGTATTCGGCGAGGTCGGTCTCCACCGGGACCATGCCGTGCAGCTCCAGGTGCTCGTTCAGGCCGATCTCCTCGGAGATCATCGACTTGCCCTTGGTCACGGTGCGTGCGCCGGCGTCGCGGCAGATGCCCAGCACCGCCTCGCGCGCCTCGGCCGCCGTCGAGCACCAGTGCACCACCCCGCCCGCCGCCTCCACCGCGCGCGCGTAGGCGTCGAGGTAGAAGTCCATGTGCTCCAGCGTGTGGTTCTTGATGTCGCGCCCGATGTCGCGCAGGCGCTCGAACTCGGGCAGCCCGGCCACCGCGGCGGAGCGGCGCGCCTGCATGTGGCGCGTGCTGTAGCCCAGCGCCGCCTGCAGCCCGGGGTCGCGCAGCGACTCTGCGGCATGCGCCTTGAAGGCGTGCGAAGTGGCGAGCATGGGTCCGACCCTCCCTGCGCCGCCGATGCGGCCCGGCCCGGACGCTAGTCGCTCCCTGGCCGGTCCGCCATCGCCGAGGCGCGGGACGCAAGAAAGGTTGAGGCTCTGCCTCATCCGCCAAAGGCAGGCCTTTGGAATCCACTACTTAAGGGAAGGAGGTTCAGGGGGCTTCCCCCCTGGCGGGTCTGGGCGGAACTGGCCAAAGGTTCCGACGGCCCGCTTGGGCCGTTGGAAGAGGCAGCGGAGGGAGAGCCCGGCCTCGCTTTCCGGCAGGTTAGCGCATTGGCCGTTGGCATCAGGACTCCGGCACGGCACCGGGGCGCGAGAGCCGCTCGATCACCCCGGCGGGCGGCGCGCCGCCCGGCACCACGAGCAGCACGCCGGGCACGGCGCCGTGCGCCACCGCCACGCCGCCCTTAGGGCACAGCCCGAAGCAGGCGCCCTCCACCACCCTCACCTCGCGCCGCCGCCCCTGCTCGCGCAGGCTGTCCTTCAGCGCGCTGCGCAGCGTCTGGCCGCCGTCCGGGCCAAAGCCGCCCTCAAGCTTGCGGCTGCACTTGCCGCACACCACCACGAACTCCCGCCACGGAGTCGCCACGGCGAGGAGCTCGCCCGGCACGGCCTTCTGCTTGTGTCCCATGCCGTTCATAACGGATGCGCCGGGGATGCCTTCAAGCGCTGTAGCTCGGCCGAACGCAGGCAAGCGGCAGCAAGCAAGGCTGGGCTCTCCCTCCGCTGCCATTACCTACGACCCAAGCGGATCGTCGGAACCTTTGGCCAGCCTCGCCCGGACCCGCCCCTGCTTCAAGGCCGGGGCGAGCCCCCTCGTCTGGCCCTTCCAACGACCCAAGCGGATCGTCGGAACCTTTGGCCAGCCTCGCCCCTGGACCGGCCTTCTTAAGGAGTGGATTCCAAAGGCGAGCCTTTGGCAGAGTTTGAGGCAGAGCCTCAACCTTGCTTGCTTTGCAGCCAGTCTCCCCGCTCACGCCGGCTGGCGCGACCGCACCGCCGCCGCCAGCGTGCCGTCGTCCAGCGTGTCGAGCGCGCCGCCCATCGGCAGCCCCTGCCCCACCCGGCTGATCGACACGCCCAGCGGCCCGAGCCGGTCCGCCAGCAGGTGCGCCGTGGTCGCCCCGTCCACCGTCGCCCCCAGCGCCAGGATCACCTCGGCGATGCCGCCCGCCGCCACCCGGGCCAGCAGGGGGGCGATGCTCAGCTCCTCCGGCCCGACGCCCGCCAGCGCCGACAGCGTGCCGCCCAGCACGTGGTACAGCCCGCGATGCACGCCCGCGCGCTCCAGCGCCCACAGGTCGCCCACGCCCTCCACCACGCAGACCAGCGTGCGGTCCCGCCTGGGATCGGCGCACACCGAGCACGGGTCGCGGCTGTCGAGGTTGCCGCACGTCCCGCACGGCCGCACCGCGCGCGCCGCCTCCTCCAGCGCCGCCGCCAGCGGCAGCATCCTCGTCTCCGGCTGCATCAGCAGGCGCAGCGCCGCCCGTCGCGCGCTGCGCGGACCGAACCCCGGCAGCCGCGACAGCAGCCCGATCAGCCGCTCGATCTCCGGACCGCCCACGGCCCGATCCCCGCCGCGCCGCCTAGAACGGCAGCTTCATGCCGGGCGGGAGCTGAAGGCCGCCGGCGACCTTCTGCATTTCCTCCGCGTTCATGGCGTCCACGTGGCGCCGCGCGTCGGCGTGCGCCGCCACCAGCAGGTCCTGCAGCATCTCCATCTCCGCCGGGTCGGCGAGCTTGGGGTCGACCCGCACCTGCTTCATCTCGCCCTTGCCGTTCAGCACGACGCGCACGAGCCCGGCGCCGGCGACGCCCTCGATCTCCATCGCCTCCACCCTGGCCTGCATCTCGGCCATCTTCTCCTGCATCTGGCTCGCCTGCTTCATCAGGCCCGCAAGGTTCTTCATCCGCCCGTCCCTTCAAGATGCGCCGCCGTGCCGTCTTAGCGGAGCCTCGCCCCGAGCGGCACCCTGCCGCAAGTTGGGCGCGGACGCGACTTTGCAGCATCGCCGCATCGGATGGATCAGGCCGGCCGCGTCCGGCTTACTCAAGCCAGCGCCGGCGCACCGGGTCGCAAGTCGGCCTCCGCCTGCCTTGCCGGGAGGGGTTGTTCCAGGTGCCGCGCCGGAGGCATGGACAGCGCGAACCGCGCCGCGAACTCCGCAGCCGGCATGGGCCGGCCGTACAGATAGCCCTGCACCTCCTCGCAACCCTTGCGCCTGAGCCGTTCCGCCTGTTCCTCGGTTTCCACGCCCTCGGCGATCACCGAGAAGCCGAACGCACGGCCAAGATAGAGCACGGCCTGCACGATGGCGGTGTCCTCCTCGGAGTGGCACATGCTCCGCACGAAACTCTGATCCACCTTGAGCCGGGTGATCGGAAAGCGCTTGAGCATGCTCAGCGAGGCATAGCCGGTGCCGTAGTCGTCGAAGGCGATGCAGACTCCGCGCGCGCGCAGCTCCTGCAGCGGCGCGATCATGCCCTCGTCGTGGCGCAGCAGGATGTTCTCGGTGATCTCCAGTTCCAGCGCCGAGGGCGGCAGCCCGGACGTCAGCAGCGCGTCCGCCACGTCCGGCACCAAGCTGCCGGCGCGGAACTGCGAGCCGAACAGGTTGACGCCGATCCGGAACGCCGCCGCGCCGCCCGCCCGCCAGGCTGCCGCCTGCGCGCAGGCGGTGCGCAGGACCATCCGCCCCACGTCGATCGAGACCGGCCGGTTCTCCAGCGCCGACATGAACGCCGCGGGCAAAAGCAGTCCGTCCGATGGATGACGCCAGCGCAGCAATGCCTCCGCGCCCACCAGGACCTGGTCGGCGAGACGTACCTGCGGCTGGTAGAACACCTCGAATTCGCCCTGGTCGGCGGCCCGGCGCAGCTCGTTGTCATAGGCGCGGGCGCGATCCGTCGCCTGGCGAAGCTCGGTTGTGAACACGCGGTGGCAGTGCCGTCCGTCCGACTTGGCCTGGTAGAGCGCCAGGTCGGCGCTCGACAGCAGTTCGTCGCTGGTCGAGCCGTCGCCCGGGTAGCCGGCGACGCCGACGCTGGCGCCGACGTGCACGGTATGGTTGCCGAGGACGAGCGGGCGCGAGATCGACCGGATCACCGTCTCGGCGACCTCGCCCGCCCGCAGCGGATCGCCCACTCCGAGCAGCAGCAGAGCGAACTCGTCCCCGCCGAGCCGCGCCACAGTGTCGGTCGTGCGCACGCAGGCCCGCAGCCGCTCCGCCACCTGCCGCAGCACCGCGTCGCCGGCGGCGTGGCCGAGGTCGTCGTTGACGTGCTTGAAGCCGTCCAGGTCCACGAGGAGCAGGCACGCGGCGCCAACGCCGCGCGCCAGTTGCTCGACACGCTGGCGCAGCACGGTGCGGTTGGGCAGCTCGGTCAGCGGATCGTGATGCGCCAGGCGGAACAGGCGCTCCTCGTTGGCGCGGCGTTCGGTGATGTCGCGCAGGATCGCCCCGAAACTGACGCCGCTGTCCTCCTGCCACATCGACAGCGACAGCTCGACCGGAAACTCGGACCCGTCCCTGCGCCGCGCGACCAGCTCCACCGTGGTCCCGACCAGGCGCGGCTTGCCGCCGCCCGCCACCCGCCTCAGGCCGCTGTCATGCCCCTTGCGCATCCACTCCGGCACGATCAGGTCCAGCGACCGGCCGAGCGCCTCTGCCGCGCAATGCCCGAACAGCCGCTCCGACGCGGCGTTCCAGAAGGTGATCTGCCCGTCGGCGTTGGCGCAGATGATGCCGTCGGGCGAGGTGGCCGCGATGTTCTCGAAGCGGGTCTGGCTGTTCTGGCGTGCCAGATCCAGGCGCCGCAGCTCGAGCTTGTCCGTCACCAGGTTCGCGAGCTGGTGCAGGTGGCGGCGGTCCGGTTCGGTGAAGCTGGTGTGCGGCAGCGTGTCGGCCAGGCACAGCGTGCCGACGGCATGCCCGGACGGGTTGAACAGCGGCATGCCCGCATAGAAGCGGACGTATGGGGCTCCGGTGACCAGGGGATTGTCGGAGAAGCGCGGATCGGACGCGGCATCCAGCACCACGAGCATCTCTTCGGCTGCCACCGCGTGGGCACAGAACGACACGTCGCGGCTCGTCTCGCACAGGGGCAGTCCGAGGCGCACCACGAAGGACTGGGTATCGCGCTCCACGAAGGTGACGAATGCGGTCGGCACCCCGAACAGGTCGCGGGCCAGCTCCAGCACCGGGGCATAGGCGTCCTGGTCGAACGGCCTGGAGGGGTCGTACTCGACGACGGCTTCCAGCCTGGCTTCCTCATGCATCGGGACAGGGGGCAGGAGCATGACCGGTGACCTAAAACGCGCCGCGACCATAGCCGGGTCCGGTTAATGACTGGTTCGCGCGCCTGCGCCCAGCCCGGCCTGCGCCCGCCGCACGGACGGGAGGCGTTGCGTCGGGAGTCAGGCCCGTGTCCTGCCCTGCTCCGCGTCGACCGCCGGCGCCACGCGGTGCCACATCGCGTGGGCCTGCGGGTTGCCGTGCAGCAGCAGCAGCAGCGGGCCCGAGCCGCCGACACGCACGCGCAGCGCGCCGCCGCCCTCCTCGACATGCCTCAGCCCGAACCCCTCGAAGAACAGCGCGCACCCTCCTGGCCGCGCCATGGTGCACCGCGGCGATGGCGGCACGAAGGCAGCAAGCAAGGTTGAGGCCCCGCCTACAAGCATGGGCCTCAAACTCCGCCAAAGGCTCGCCTTCGGAATCCATTTCTTAAGAAAGCCGGTCCAGGGGGGGCCTCCCCCCTGGCGGGTCTGGGCGGAGCCCAGCCTTGCTTCCTTTGCCCCCCGCCTCGCTTTGTGCCATCCGCACGCCGCACCGCCCGAGGAGATGCCGAGATGCCCGACGCGCCGATCGGCCTCGACCCCCCCACGCTCGATCCTGGCGACTGGACCGGGCTGCGCGCGCTCGGCCACCGCATGATCAACGACGTGTTCGCCCACCTGGAGACCCTGCGCGACGGTCCGGTGTGGCAGCGCATGCCCGACCCGCTGCGCGCTGGCCTGCGCACCCCGGCGCCGCGCGCGCCCTCCGACCCCGACGCGGTGTACGACGATTTCCTGCGCACCGTGCAGCCCTACGCCACCGGCAACCTGCACCCCGGCTTCATGGGCTGGGTGCACGGCGGCGGCACGGCGGTGGGCATGCTAGCGGAGCTGCTCGCGGCCGGGCTCGACAGCAACCTCGGCGGGCGCGACCAGGCGCCGATCGAGATCGAGCGCCAGGTGATCCGCTGGTCCGCCGAGCTGCTGGGGATGCCGCCCGAGACCACCGGCCTGCTCGTCACCGGCACCTCGCTCGCCAACCTGATCGCCGTGCTCACCGCCCGGCGTGCCACGCTCGGCCCGGCGGTGCGAAGCCACGGGCTCGCGGGCGCGCCGCTCACCGCCTACGCGGCGGCCGGCGTGCACGGCTGCGTCGCCCGCGCCATGGACATGGCCGGGCTCGGCACCGACGCGCTGCGGCTGGTCCCGGTGGATGCCGCGCACCGCATCCGCCCGGACCTGCTCGCCGCGCGCATCGCCGGGGACCGCGCCGCCGGGCTGCGGCCGTTCCTGGTCGTGGGCAGCGCGGGCACGGTCGACGTCGGCGCGATCGACGACCTGGACGCGCTGGCCGACCTCGCGCGCGACGAGGCGCTGTGGTTCCACGTGGACGGGGCGTTCGGCGCCATGGCCGCGCTGTCGCCGACGCTGCGCCCGCTGCTGCGCGGCATCGAGCGCGCCGACAGCGTGGCGTTCGACTTCCACAAATGGGCGCAGGTGCCGTACGACGCGGGCTGCGTGCTGGTCCGCCACCCCGGCGCCCAGGCCGACGCCTTTGCCCAGGACCTCGCCTACCTGCACCGCGAGGACCGCGGGCTGGCCGCCGGCCACCCCTGGCCGTGCGACCTCGGGCCGGACCTGTCGCGCGGGTTCCGCGCGCTCAAGGTGTGGATGACGCTGCGCTGCTACGGCGCCGACCGGCTCGGCCAGGTGGTGGACCAGTGCTGCGCCACGGCCCGCCACCTCGCCGCCCGGGTCGAGGCGGAGCCGCGGCTGGAGCTGTGCGCGCCGGTCGCGCTGAACGTCGTGTGCTTCCGGTTGCGCGGCGGCGACGATCGCTTGCAGGCGGACCTCGCGGCCGACGTGCAGGAGTCCGGCGACGCGGTGCCGTCGATCACGCGGGTCGGTGGGCGCACGGTGATCCGGGCGTGCGTCGTCAATCATCGAACACGCAACGGCGACGTGGACCGGATGGTGGACGCGGTGCTCAGGGTAGCGGACGCAAGGCAGAAGTAAAGCCGGGCTCTGCCCGGACCCGCCAGGGGCGAGCCGCCCCTGGACCGGCCTTACTTAAGGTTTGGTTTTCAAAGGCGAGCCTTTAGCGGAGTTTGAGGCAGAGCCTCAACCTTGCCTGCCTTGCCTCCGTTGACCGCGCGCCCCTGCCGTCGTCCCATGGCCGCATGAACACGCCCCGACCCGCGCCCGCCCTCCTCCTCGCCGCCCTGCTCGCCGCCCCGGCCGCCGCGCACGCCGAGCCCCGCCAGCCCCGGCTCTACGACGCCCTCGCGCTCTCCCCCGACGGCGCCCACGTCGCCACCGTCGAGCACGACGAGCCGGCCATCGACGGCACCGAGCCCACCGACCGCCTGGTGCTGCGCGCCGCCGACGGGAGCGCCGAGGCCACGGTGACGCTGCCCTGCCCGCCCGGCCCGGAGTGCAGGCCGGGCAACATCGCGTTCTCCGCCGACGGCGCCCGGCTCGGCTTCGTGCTCAGGCAGCCGATCGACCCGCGCAGCTACGTGTTCGAGGTCGCCGCCGACGGCAGCGGGGGCGCGCAGCAGCGCCTGGCGTTCGATGGCGCGCTCGGCAGGCTGCGCTATGGCCCGGACGGCCGGCTGGCGATGCTGGCGATCCCCGGCGCGCACAAGGAGGCCGGCGCCATCAAGCCGGGCGAGGCCCCCGCCGGCGAGATCGGCGTCTTAGCGGACGAGCAGCGCATCGCGGTCCTGGAGGGCGACGCCCTGCGCCTGGTCTCGCCGCCGGAGCTGTACGTCTACGAGTACGACTGGCGACCGGGCGGCGCCGGCTTCGTGGGCACCGCGGCGCCCGGCAACGGCGACAACCAGTGGTGGGTCGCGCGCCTGTGGGCGTTCCCAGAGCACGACGAGCCGCGCGTGCTCTACGCCCCGCCGCCGAAGCAGCAGCTCGCCGCCCCCGTGGTCTCGCCGGACGGCCGCACCGTGGCGTTCATCGGTGGCATCATGAGCGACTTCGGCTCCACCGGCGGCGACGCCTACACCCTGCCGCTCGACGCAGGCCCCGGCGCCAAGTCCGGCGCCCGTCCCGGCGCCCCGCCTGTCGCGCGCCCCACGAACCTGACGCCGGGGATGGCGGCCTCCGTCACGGCGCTGGACTGGCGCTGCCCGGGCGGCGGGCTCACGGCGACCGCGCTGCACGGCGCCGACGCGCAGGTCCTGGCGCTCGGCGCGCCGTCGGCCCGGCCGCGCGTGCTGTGGTCCGGCCCGGAGAGCCTCGACGCCGGCAGCTGGTCGCACGCCCTGGCCTGCGGCGCGCACGCCACCGCGGCCATCCACGAGACCTTCGCCGCGCCCCCGGAGATCGAGGTCGGACCGGTCGGCGGCTGGCACGACCTGACCCACGCCAACGCCGGCCTCGCCGCCCCGGTCACGACGCGCAGCCTGACCTGGACCAGCGACGGCCACGCCGTGCAGGGCTGGCTGCTGCAGCCCGCGGCGCGCGCCGCCGCGCCTGGCGCAGTGCCCGCCGCGGCGCCACGGCAGAGGATGATCACCCTCGTGCACGGCGGCCCGGGCGCCGCCTCCACGCCATCCTTCCTTACGGAAAGCCGCGGCCGCTGGCTGCTCGACGCCGGCTACGACCTGTTCCTGCCCAACCCGCGCGGCAGCTTCGGCAGCGGCGAGGCGTTCACCCTGGGCAACGTCCGCGACTTCGGCCACGGCGACCTGCGCGACATCCTGCGCGGGGTGGACGCCGCCCTGCGCGCCGCCCCCATCGACCCCCAGGGCCTCGGCCTGATGGGCTACAGCTACGGCGGCTACATGACGATGTGGGCGGTGACGCAGACCACGCGCTTCAAGGCGGCTGTCGCCGGCGCGGGCGTGTCGAACTGGCAGTCGTACTACGGCGAGAACGGCATCGACCAGTGGATGATCCCGTTCTTCGGCGCCTCGGTGTACGAGGACCCGGCCGCCTACGCCCGCTCCTCGCCGATGACCTACATCAGGAACGTCCGCACGCCGACCTTCGAGTACGTCGGCGACCGCGACCTGGAGTGCCCGATGCCGCAGACCCAGGAGTTCTGGCACGCGCTGCACACCCTGGGCGTGCCGACCGAGTTCGTCGTCTACCCCGGGCAGGGCCACGAGCTGCACGACGCCCACGACCGCGCCGACGCCAAGGCGCGCACGCTGGCCTGGTTCGCACGCTGGCTGAGCCACGGGCCAGCGAAGCCCTGAGCGGGGCCGGACAGCAAGCAGGGCTGGGCTCTGCCTCATCCGCCAAAGGCTCGCCTTTGGAAACCACTCCTTCAGCAAGGCCGGTCCAGGGGCGGCTCGCCCCCGCCTTGAAGCAGGGGCGGGGCTGGGCGTAGCTGCCAAAGGTTCCGACGATCCGTTTGGGATCGTAGGGAATGGCAGCGGAGGGAGAGCCCAGCCTTGCTTCCTGACAGGTCGATGCCAGGGGCGGCCGCGCCCACGCAGCCGGCCGGCACGCCTCGCGACGCTGGCAGGAATCTTGCGTATACGTTCCGAGATGCTTGCGTCCGCGCAGCCATGCCTGACGCCCTTGTCCGCCGTCCACCGGCCCAGGAAAGCCCCGCCATGAAATCGAGCCGCATGACGACGTACATCGTCGTCGCCATGATCCTCGGCATCGCCGCCGGCGCGCTGGTGAACGTGGGGACCGTCGACCCCGCCACCCACAAGCTGTTCGCCGGCTACGTCTCGTTCGGCAGCATGATCTTCCTGCGCCTCATCAAGATGATCATCGCACCGCTGGTGTTCTCCACCCTCGTCACCGGGATCGGCCACATGTCGGATGCCGGCGCGGTCGGGCGCGTCGGGGCCAAGGCCATGCTGTGGTTCGTCTGCGCCTCGCTGGTCTCGCTCACCCTGGGCCTGATCCTGGTCAACCTGTTCGGGCCGGGCATCGGCATCCACAAGGTCGTCAGTGGTGCCGCGACCGGCATCGACGCCCACGCCATGACGCTCGACGGCTTCGTCAAGCACGTCTTTCCCGACTCCGCGATCCGCCCGATGGTGGACAACGAGATCCTGCAGATCGTGGTGTTCTCGCTGTTCTTCGGCGTCGCCTGCGCCGCGATGGGCGAGAAGGCGAGGGTCGTGCTCGAGGGCATCGAGGGCCTGTCGCACATCATCCTGCGCGTCACCGGCTACGTGATGAAGCTGGCGCCGCTCGCCGTGTTCTGCGCCATGGCGGCGACCATCGCCACCAACGGGCTGGGCATCCTGGTGAACTACGCCAAGTTCATGGGCGAGTTCTACTTCGGCCTGGTCTGCCTGTGGGGCCTGCTGGTGCTCGCCGGCTTCGCGGTCCTCGGCCCTCGCGTCAGGCGCCTCGTGCGCCTGGTGCAGGAGCCGTTCCTGCTGGCCTTCTCCACCGCCTCGTCGGAGGCCGCCTACCCCAAGATGCTGGAGCAACTGGCAAAATTCCCGATCGCGCCCAAGATCACCAGCTTCGTGCTGCCGCTCGGCTACTCGTTCAACCTCGACGGCACGATGATGTACTGCACCTTCGCCAGCGTGTTCATCGCCCAGGCGTACGACGTCCCGCTCAGCCTGGGCACCCAGGTCGCCATGCTGCTCACCCTGATGCTCACCTCCAAGGGCGTCGCCGGCGTGCCGCGCGCCTCGCTCGTGGTCATCGCCGCCACGCTGAGCCAGTTCTCGCTGCCCGAGGAAGGCCTGCTGCTGATCCTGGGCATCGACACCTTCCTCGACATGGGCCGCTCGGCCACCAACGTCATCGGCAACTCGCTCGCCGCCGCCGTGGTCGCCAAGTGGGAGGGCCAGCTCGTCGCCACGCCGGAGACCCGCGAGGTCGTGGGCGAGATGGAGGCGCAGGCGGCGTAAGGGCGGAAGCGGGCGGGGCTGGGGCTCCCTCCCCGGCCCTTCCAGAGGCCCAGGCGAGCCACCGGAACCGGTGCTGACGGCACCTGGGCGAGTGGCACGCTGCGGATGTAGGTCCGGCTGCACCGGGTGCTGCTGGAGAGTCTGCACGATGCAGAGGCGCTGGACCGGAGCGGTGCGGCGCTCGACGGCGCCGGTTTGGCGGCAAAGGGATGCCGAGGTTGGCCCGATCCGACACCTCCCAGGGCATCTTTATTCACGTTACGTTCCTCATCAGAAGCATTTGCACATGCATGTTCTGATACCGGCGATCCCTTGCCCGGACCTGTCAGAAAGCAAGGCTGGGCTCTGCCCAGAACCGCCAGGGGGAAGCCCCCCTGGACCGGCTTCTTTTAAGTATTGGATTCCAAAGGCGAGCCTTTGGCGGAGTTCGAGGCAGAGCCTCGACCTTGCCTGCTTCTGGTGGCCTCAGCATCTCGCCGTCCGGCTACGCCCCGAACTGGAACAGCGTGTCCTCTGTGGGCACGCCGACCTGCACGCCGCTCAGGCTCAGCCGCGTCGTCTCGCCCCGCCCGTCCACCAGCACCAGCCCGCGCAGACGCAGCGGGGCGTCGGAGAAGCTGAGGGAGAGCTGGCCCTGGCCGGGGTGTTCGGTGCTGCGCAGCGTCACCTCCACGCTGCGCAGCGCGTCGCTCCCCGCCTCGCCCCCCACCTCGCCCCCCGCCTCGCCCCCCGCCTCGCCGGGGACGACGGACCCGGTCAGAAGGCCGGCACCGGGCGCGCCCTCCGGGGCCAGCACGGCGCCGAGGCCGCGCGTGCGCAGGACCGACACCACGGTCACCGGGCCGGACAGCACGATCCGCTCGGCGAGCAGCATGGACAGCGGCGTGCGCGACAGCGGCAGGCTGCTGCTCGCCCCGGTCGCCGCGTCGGCATAGACGACCCGCCCGCGGGCCGCGACCAGCACGACGCGGCTCGGCGGGTCGTACTGCAGCCGCATCCGCCCGGGGCGCTCGATCCAGGCGGTGCCGCGGCCATCGCCCCGGGTCGAGGCCTGCGCGAACCGCGCCTGGAGGGTGTGGATGGTGTTCAGGTAGGCCTCGATGCGCGACAGGACCTGCCGGTCGGCATCGTCCAGCGTGCCCGGGGGCGCGACCGCCGCGCAGCCCGCCAGGCCTGGCAGCACGGAGAGCACGGACAGGGCGGCGAGCAGGTCACGACGGTGAATCACGGCACGGCTCCAACGGCTGGACGGCACTACAATAGCAACGGAGGCAAGCTGACCAGCCCCGGCGGCGGGCCTGCAGGCAAGCAAGGCTGGGCTCTGCCCAGACCCGCCAGGGGCGAGCCGCCCCTGGACCGGCTTTACTGAGACAAGTGGATCCCAAAGGCGAGCCTTTGGCGGATGAGGCAGAGCCTCAACCTTGCCTGCTTCCCGTCGCCTGGGCGCCCGCCCAGCGCAGCAGCCACGCCAGCTCGCCGCGCAGGTCGCCGGGCAGGGCGAGCAGCGCCGGCGTCGCCAGCAGGCACAGCGCGCCGACCGCGCCAAGCAGCGCCGGCGCGCCGGTGCCCCGCGTCTGCGCCAGCACCAGGAGCGCGCTGGCCAGCGCCATGCCGGCGGCCGACAGGACGTTGGCGCCGCCCACCGCGCGAGCCCGGCGCTCTGGCGGAGCCCAGGCCTGCACCGCCGCCTGGGTCGGCACCGCCAGCATCCCCGCGCCGGCCGCGGCGGCGAACAGGGCAAGGCACAGCGGCCAGGACGCGGCGGCGTCCGTCCGCCCGGCGCGGGTCAGCAGCCAGGCCGCGATCAGCGACAGCCCGCAGAGCCCGCAGCCCGGCGCCGCGGTGAGCAGGACCACGCGCCCGCCGGCCAGCACCGAGGCGGCGCCCGAGCCGCAGGCGATGCCCACCGCGAACAGCGCGAGGAACACGCCGCCCAGCGCGGCGCTGCCGCCCAGGGTGTCGTGCACCAGGGCCGGCAGCAGCGACAGCACGGCCACGCCCACCATCCAGAACCACGCGACAGCCAGCGCCGCGCGCCAGGAGCGCGGATCGGCGCGCAGGCCGCGCACGAGATCGAGCGTGGACGCCGCGAGGTTGGCGCGCACCCGCAACGCAGGCGCGGCCGGCACGGTGGCGGGGATGGCGCGGGCGGCGACCCAGGACAGCGCCGCAGCGCCCGCCACCAGCGCCGCGATCAGGGCGGCGCCGTCATGGCGGCCGGCGAGCAGGCTGGCGCCCAGGGTGCCGGCCAGGATGGCGGCGAAGGTCGCGCCCTCCACCAGGGCGTTGGCGGCGGCGAGGCGCCCCGGCGCGAGCTGGTCGGGCAGGATGCCGTACTTCACCGGCCCGAACAGCGCGGAGACGATCCCTGCGGCGACCAGGGCCGCGAACACCGCGCCGGCCTCGCCGGCGGCCAGCGCTGCGGCGGCGACGGCGGCGATCGCGGCGTCGGCGAGCTTGAGGCGGCGGATCAGCCGGGCCTTGTCCATGCGGTCGGCCAGCTCGCCGCCCAGGCCGGACAGCAGCGCCGCGGGGGCCACGAAAGCGCCCGCGGCCGCAGCCACCATCCAGCCCGCGCCACTGCCGGCGGACCATAGCGCCAGCACGCCGAGGGCGTTGCGCAGCAGGTTGTCGGCGAAGGCGGACAGGAGCTGGCAGAGGAACAGCGGCCGGAAGCGGGCGTCGGCGAGCAGGAAGCGGCTCACGACACGGACTTCCCTGCGCGATCCCGGAATGCGCGATCCCGGAATGCGCGATCCCGGAGTGCGCGATCCCGGGACGCGCGGCTCCAGGGGTGCGGGACGCAGGGCAGGCGTCGCGGCATCGGCTTCTCCTGTGGGCGCCGCCTGGAGCGCGTCAGCCGGTGCGAGCGTCCTGCATGCGGCAGCGCGGCATCCCGGCTTGTCCGATCGCACCACCTCGCCCACGTGCCGGGCGCAATCGATACCCTGGCCAGGAGGGCATGCGCATGTGATTTGCGAGGCGGACCGGCGGTAAGGACTCTATAAAGGAAAATGTTCATAAAGTTACCGCGTGGGCCGGGATGGTTGCCCAGGAGCACGCGACGATGCCGAGAGCTGCCTGGTATGAGGTGCACGCGCGATCCTTTTCGCTCGTCCTGTTGCTCTCGGTCGTCCTCGCCTGCGGCACTCTCGTCGGCTTCGATATCTGGAGAACCCGGGACGAGGGAGTCGCCATCATCGCGCGCGACATGGCGGAGACCGCCAACCTGGCGCGCTCCATGGCCCAGCACGCCCATGACATCGTGCAGTCCGTCGACACCGCGGTGATCGACGTGCGCGAGGCCGCCGAACGCGACGGGCTGTCGGCGCGCACCACGCCGCACCTGCGCCAGCTGCTGCGGGTCCAGGCCGCCACCCTGCCGGCCCTCCACCGGGTGCTCGTCTTCGACGCCGGCGGCGCCAACGTCGCCGACTCGCTGCCGACCCCGCGCGAGGCGCCCAACGCCGGTGACAGACCCTACTTCCAGTACCATCGCGACCACCCGAATCGCGACGTCCTCGTCAGCGGCCCAATGCGCAGCATGATGGACGGCGCATGGGTCGTGACCGTGTCGCGCCGCCTGGACGCCGAGGGCGGCAGCTTCGCGGGCGTGGTCACGGGCACCATCGCGGTCGACACGCTGCGCCAGCTCTATGCCGGCTTCGACCTGGACAAGCACGGCACGATCACCCTGGCGGCCGCGGACGGCACCGTGGTGGCCAACGCACCGGACGACCCGCACGCGGCCGGGTCGAGCACCGCCAAGGGCGAGTTCTTCACCCGGGTGCTGCCCCTCTGGGCGGCCGGCTCCTCGAAGTTCGTCTCCGCGCTCGACGGCACGCTCCGCATCGGCAGCCACCAGCAAGTGGAGGGCTATCCCCTGGTCGTGCTGGTGTCGCACGACCGGGACGAGGTTCTCGCCGCCTGGCGCTCGAACGCCCGCTACCACCTGGCCGTCACCTCCGTGGTGGCGGCGATGCTGGGCCTGGTCGGGAGCTGCCTCGTCCTGCAGGCCAGGCGGCGGCTCGCGACGGAGGCGAGGCTCGCCGAGCAGGAGCGCCACTACCGGATGCTGGCCGAGAACGGCAGCGATCTCGTCACCCATCTCGGCCCGAACCTGCGCCGCATGTACGTCTCGCCGGCGAGCATGGCGCTGCTCGGCTACGAGCCGCACGAGCTGATGCGCCTGCATCCGCGCCAGACGACCCATGACGAGGACTGGCCGGCCTGCGAGGCGGAACTCACCGCCGCGACCATCGGCGGCACGTCGCTGCCGATCAGCTACCGCATGCGCAGGAAGGACGGCACGCTGATCTGGGTCGAGACGATCGCGCGCAGGATGGAGGGCAGCGAGGGATGCCTCATCGCAGTGCGCGAGATCACCCAGCGCAAGAAGGTCGAGCAGGACCTGCACGAGGCCAATCTCAAGCTGCAGCATCTGGTGATGCTCGACGGCCTGACCGGCATCGGCAACCGGCGTTCCTTCGATACCACGCTGGAGCGCGAGTTCCACGGCGCGCTGCGCACCGGCCTGACGCTGTCGCTGCTGATGATCGATATCGACCATTTCAAGCGCTTCAACGACAGCTACGGCCATCTGGTCGGCGACGAGTGCCTCCGCGTGGTCGCCGCCACCCTCCACGAGCAGACGAAGCGCGCGGCCGACCATCCCGTGCGCTACGGCGGCGAGGAGTTCGCGATGCTGCTGCCGCAGACCGAGGGCGTGGGCGCGGCGATGGTGGCCGACCGGATCTGCGAGGCCGTGCGCAGGCTCGACCTCGCGCACCTCGTCCCCGGCCGGGCGGGCAGCAGGATCGAGATCAGCGTCAGCATCGGCGTGGCCACCATCGACCCGGCGCGCGACGGCACGACCGCCCAGAAGCTGATCGAGTCCGCCGACAAGGCCCTGTACGCGGCCAAGCAGGGCGGCCGCGACCGCGCGGTGTGCGCCGACTGGATGCCGGCCGACATGCTGACGGCGTGAGCCAGGAAGCAAGTCTGGGCTCTGCCCAGACCCGCCAGGGGGGAAGCCCCCCTGGACCGGCTCTACTTAAGGAGTGGATTCTAAAGGCCTGCCTTTGGCGGATGAGGCAGAGCCTCAACCTTGCTTTCTACCTCCTAGGTTGCCCCCTACCCCAGGCCAAGCCTGCGCCGCACCGCGCCCACCACGCGCTCCGCCGTGGGTCGCGGCGTCGGCCCGGCCGCGTCCTCGGGGCCCACGAACACCCCGTCCGCCCCAAGCCAGCGCTCCCAGCCGAACCCCTGCGCCGCCTCGACGCCGAAGCGTGGCGCGTGGCCCAGCACGCCAGCGCGGTATCCCTCGTCCTGCAGCGCGAACAGCTCCCAGCACGGCAGCGACGCCACCGCCACGTTGAGCCCCTGCGCCGCCAGCACCGCCTGCGCCGCCGCCGCCACCCCCAGCTCCGGGCCGCTGGCGATCAGCGTGGCGTGGCGCGGGCCGTCCGGCTCGTCGAGCACGTAGCCGCCGCGCCGGCACAGCGGCGCCCCGCCTGCGCCGCGCAGCATCTGGCCCGGACGCCGCGACAGCACCAGCAGGCTGGGCCCGTCGTGGCGGCGCAGCGCCAGCTCGCAGCACTCCGCCACCTCGGCCGGATCGGCGGGGCGCAGCACGTGCAGGCCCGGCACCGCGCGCAGGCTGGCCAGGTTGCCGGCCGGCAGGTGCGACACGGCGTCGTCGTCCTGCGTCAGCACGTGGATCACCCTGGCCCGCATCCGCGCCGCAAGCTGGAGGGCGGGGCGCATCACGTCGCCGGCGGAGAACGGCGCGTGCGCCGAGGGGATCAGCCCGCCGTGCAGCGCCACGCCGTTCAGCGCCGCCGCCATCCCCAGCTCGCGCCCGCCCCAGTGGACATGCCGCCCGCCATAGGACCCGGCGCTGACCCGCGCCGCCCCCCCGCCGATCCCGCCGCCAGCGAGCGCTGCCGGCTCCGCGGCCCCGCCTTCGCCAGCGTCGGGCGTGCCGGGCGGCTCCTCCGGCCAATCGCCGGACAGGCCGCCCAGCAGCTCCGGCACTCCGGCCGCCAGCGCGTCCAGCACCTGGTCGCATACTCCGTTCGTGGCCCCGTTCGTGGTCCCGTTTGTGGCCCCGTTCGTGGCATCGAGGCCCGGCGCCCGGGCCGGGGCTGCGTCAGCCACGCCCTCAGCCGCCTCGCTCCCGTCCGCCCGGTGTTCACCCGCCCTGCCTGCGCCGGCGGGGTTCGTCGCGGCGCGCGCCGTCCCGGTGCGGAATCCGCGCCGCAGCGTCGACAGCGTGCCCTGCCACCCCTCGGGCAGCCGCCCGGCCAGCACGCGCTCGAACTCGCCGCGCCGCGGGTGGCGCGTCAGCCGCCGCAGCCAGGCGCGTCGCGGCGCAGCACCACGCCGTCCCGCCTCGTGCCACAGCCGCGCCGCGCCGCCGTCGGGCTCGCCTGGCGTGCCGGGCCCGCTGCACGCGATCAGCGCCGGACGCCGCCCGCGCAGCGCCGCGAACAGCGCGGCACTCACCGCGGCCTCGTCCCGCGCGTCGACGTGGCGCACCGACCAGCCCAGCGCCGCGAAGCGCCGCATCGGCTCGTCGGACTCGCCGGACCCCGCCTGGCACAGCACCGTCAGCCGCTCCAGCCGCAGCTCGCCCGCCAGGCATGCCGCCTCCAGGCTGATCCCGGTGGCCAGCTCGGCCCCGCCGGCCACGACCCAGGTGCGGTGGTCCACGAGCGAGCGCCCGAACCGCGCCGCCATCATCCGCTCCGCCAGCGCCATGCCCACCGCGGTCGCCACGCCGAACCCGGGCGGCCCGGGAACGGACTCCACCGCGGGGTGGCTGCCGAAGCCGGGAACCTCGTCCTCGCCGGCCTGCCCTGTCAGGCGCAACAGGCCCTGCAGCAGACGCCCCCCCTCGGCCACGGACACCACGAAGCGGTCGCGGTCCGGCCAGCCCGGGTCGGCGGCGTCGAAGCGCAGGAAGCGGCTCCACAGCACGCTGGCAGGCGCGGCCAGGGCGGAGGTGACCGGCTCCGCGGCGCTGAGCGCCTGCGCCAGGCAACGCTGCGCCCCTGGGCTGTCGAGATCGGTCGTAAGCTCCTCCTGCCGCAGCCGGCAGGCTGGCTTAGGCGCGCGGGCGGGACCACGCAAGACGGACCCGGGTCGGGCACACGGCAGTCAGGCAGGCAGCAGGGTTGAGGCCCCGCCTTCAAGCACGGACCTCGAACTCCGCCAAAGGCTCGCCTCTGAAATCCATTACTTAAGTAAATCGGTTTCCAAAGGCCTTGGCCTTTGGCGGGTCTGGGCGTAGCTGCCCAAAGGTTCCGACGGCCCTCTTGGGCCGTTGGAATAGGCGGCGGAGGGAGAGCCCAGCCTTGCTTGCTGCCTTGCTGCGATCGGCCTCAGGTTCAGGTCGGCTCTGGCGGAGGCTCGTGGCAGGACCTCCGGCCTTGTCCGCGCCGGCTCGTCCTGCAAGGGTCCGGCCATGCCCAAGACCCGATCGCCCAGGCCACGCTCAGCCCTCACGCTTCTGCCTCTGGCGTGGCTGGGGCTCGTGGGGCTGGCCGGCTGCCACCTGGTCGACCAGCGCAGCTTCGACCGCACGGCAGGCCGCAAGCCCGCGCCGCCAGCCGCGCCCGTGGCGCCAGGCCCCGGGCCGGTGCCGCCGTTGCTGACCTTGCGCTTCGACACCCCGGACCCGCAGTACCGCGCGGCGCTGGCGACCGCGGTGGACGCGGCCCGGCGCCGCAAGCCGGACGTGCTGTTCAGCGTGATGGTGCTGGTGCCGTCCACCGGCACTCCGGCCGAGCAGGTCGCGGCGGCGGAGGCGGCACGCGGCAACGGGCGCGACGTGGCGGCGGCGATCGTGGCGGACGGCGCGGACATCGGGCAGGTGGAGCTGTCGGCACGCGCGGAGCCGGGGCTCGCGGCGCGCGAGGTCCGGGTCTACGTGCACTGAGGCCGGCGGCCCCTGATATCGACCCGTCAGCAAGCAAGCCTGGGCTCTGCCCAGACCCGCCAGGGGCGAGCCGCCCCTGGACCGGCTTTACTGGAGGAAGCCGGTCCAGGGCAGAGCCCTGGCCTTGCTTCAGCTCCGCCCGTAGGTGTCCTCGATCCGCACGATATCGTCCTCCCCCAGGTAGGACCCCGACTGCACCTCGATCAGGGTCAGCGGGATGCGCCCCGGGTTCTCCAGCCGGTGCACGCAGCCGAGCGGCAGGTAGATGCTCTCGTTCTCGCGCAGCATGACCTGCTCCTGGTCGCGCACCACGAGCGCGGTGCCGGAGACAACCACCCAGTGCTCCGCGCGGTGGAAGTGCTTCTGCAGGCTGAGCTTCTCGCCCGGCTTGACCACGATGCGCTTGACCTGGAATCGGTCACCCTGGATCAGGCTCTCGTAGAACCCCCAGGGGCGGTAGCTCATGTTGTGCGCCGTCGCCTCGTGGCGCCCTGCCGCGCGCAGCCGGCTCACGATCGTCTTGACGTCCTGCGCCCGGTCGCGATGCATCGCCAGCACCGCGTCCTCGGTGGTGACCACGATCACGTCCTTGAGCCCGACCACCGCGGTCAGCATCCCGTCCGAGCGTGCGTAGCAGCACTCCGCACCCTCCAGGATTACGTCGCCGACGCTGACGTTGCCGTGGGAGTCCTTCTCGCCCAGCTCCCACAGCGCGCTCCAGGAGCCGACGTCGGACCAGCCGAGGTCGGCCGGCACCACGGCGGCGCGTTCCGTGCGCTCGGCCACCGCGTAGTCGAGGCTGATGTCGGGGCAGGCGGCGAACGCCTCCGGGTCGAGGCGGATGAAGTCGAGGTCGCGGTGCTGCGCCTCCACGGCGCGGCGCACCGCGTGCAGCACGTCCGGGGCGTGGCGCGCCATCTCCTCCAGCAGGGTCTCCGCGGTGAACACGAACATTCCCGAGTTCCACAGGAACCGCCCGGTCGCCACCATCTGCGCCGCGGTCTCCGCGTCCGGCTTCTCGATGAAGCGGGCGAGCAGGTGCACGCCCGCCACGTCCTCGAGCATCTCGCCGACCTCGATGTAGCCGTAGCCGGTCTCGGCGCGGTTGGGCTTCATGCCGAAAGTCACGATGCGCCCGGTCTGCGCCGCCTCGACCGCCAGGCCCAGCGCCTCGCCCAGCGCCTCGTGGCGCGAGATCGACGCGTCGGCCGCCATCATCCACAGCACCGCCCCCGGGTCCTCCTGCGCCACCAGCAGGGCGGCGGCGGCGATCGCCGGGGCGGAGTTGCGGCCCATCGGCTCCAGCATGATGCGGGCGTTGGTGAAGCCGGCCGCGTGCATCTGCTCGGCGATCAGGAAGCGGTGGTCGTGGTTGCACACCACGATCGGCGGCTCGAAGCGGTCGCCGGCACCGCGCAGCGCGGTCTCCTGCAACAGCGAGCGGTCCGAGATCAGCGGCCAGAGCTGCTTGGGAAAGCTCTCGCGCGACACCGGCCACAACCGGGTGCCGGAGCCGCCGGACAGGATCACCGGCACGATGCGCGCGCCGCGCCCGGCAGGCCGCACGGTGTCCGCGCCCCCCTGGTCCAGGGTGCCGCGGTCGAGGTCGCTGCGGGCGAAGTCGGAGCTGGTCAGGGTCGGTGTCATGCGATGTCCCGTGTGGCGGCCGTGCCCGGCAGGGCACGCAGGAGGCGCGAGGGTGCCAGCGGGCACCCCGGCGAAAAGCCTTGCCGGGCCTGGCACCCGGCTTGCGGCCCACCATGGCCCGCGACGGCAGCGGTGGCCAGACGCAAGCACCCGTCGCCGCGGCGATCCTGGGAGAACCCGCCCTCCCGTATGTAGCCCCGTTCTGCTTTACGGGACATGAACCCCCGCGCCACCGGACCACAATCAGCGCTCGGCGGAAGCAGGCAAGGTTGAGGCTCTGCCTCAAACTCCGCCAAAGGCTCGCCTTTGGAATCCAATACTTAAAGAAAGCCGGTCCAGGGGGGGCTTCCCCCCTGACGGGTATGGGCGTAGCTGCCCGAAGGTTCCGACGGCCCTCTTGGGCCGTTGGAATAGGTAGCGGAGGGAGAGCCCAGCCTTGCTTTCTGCCTAGCGTCCCGCAGGCCGCCCCCACGCGGTCAGTGTCTGCCGCAGCCGGCCGAGCCGGCGCACGTCGTCGAGCCTGCGGTCCAGGAACGCCAGCGTCGCCGCGTCGTCCCCGGAGCGGTCGCCCACCCAGACCAGCAGCGTGCTGCCGTAGACGCCCGCCAGGATCAGCCGCTTGGTATACCAGGAAAAATCCGCCGAGCTGTCCCCGGCGGCGAACCAGATCGCGTCGACCGTGCGCGCCGTGCACCGCGCCGCGAGCCCCGGGGCACCCGCCAGCACGCCCAGCGCGCGCCTGACCGCATCGCGGTGCGGCCGCTCCCGCCGCAGCCGCTCGACGACCAGCGCCCGCACCCGCGCCGGCACCCGCATCGCCTCCAGGCCAAGCCCCGCGGCACCCTCCACGCTGCGCCGGTCCGCCAGGTCCACGAACGCCTCGACCAGGTCCGCCGCTCCCCCGGGGAACAGCAGATCGGCGTCCGGCCCCGCCGCCGCGCACAGCGCCGACGTCGTCCAGCCGGGGAACGGCACCACCGCGAGCAGCGCGTCGACGGCCGCGTCGCGCTCCGGGCTCCGCTCCGGCGGGGTCACGTCGCCACCCACGGCATCGCCCGCGACGGTCCGCGCCGCGCCGGAGGACGGCGGCCGCACCGCCTCACGCCTCCCCCGCCAGCACCGGGGCGAACCGCGTCATCTCTTCCTGGAAGCCGAGCAGGCGGAAATCGGTCATGCGCATCGGATACAGCATCCCGTCCAGATGGTCGTTCTCGTGCTGCACCACCACGGCGTGCAGCCCCGTGGCCTCTGCCTCCACCGCGCGCCCGTCGCAGTCCACGCCGCGGTAGCGGACGCGGGCGTGGCGCGGCACCGCGGCGCGCAGCCCCGGGATCGACAGGCAGCCTTCCCAGCCGAGCACCGTCGCCTCATCCGCCGCCTCGACCACGGGGTTGATCAGCACCACCGGCCCGGCAGGCGCCGCACCCGTGCCGACCCCGACGCCCGCCGCAGCCGGGTCCGCCTCGCCAGGCGGGTCGCCCTCCTGGCCTGCCGTGCCGGGACCATCGGGGCGCGCCATCCGGGCCGCCGGCAGCCGGAACACGAACAGCCGCAGCGCCACGTGGACCTGCGGCGCGGCCAGCCCGATGCCGCCCGCGTCCTCCATCGTCTCGATCATGTCCGCGACCAGGCGGCGGATGTCGGGGTGCCCGGGGTCGTCCACGGGGAGGCAGCGCTGCAGCAGGACGGGGTGGCCCATGCGGGCGATCTTGAGGATGGCCATGGTCGAGCACGTGGGTCCGCGAAGATGTTTTGCCAGCGACGCACGCCGTGGTATACGCCCCACTTCGCCGGTGGAAGCCGGACGTCGAGCCTTGCCGCCACGCCCGGCGGCGGGGACAACCCGGATAGAAGACGGAGAAAGCGGCCAAGTGCAGGTTCTCGTTCGTGACAACAATGTCGACCAGGCGCTCAAGGCGCTCAAGAAGAAGATGCAGCGTGAAGGCATCTTCCGCGAGATGAAACTCCGCCGCCACTACGAGAAGCCGTCCGAGCGCCGCGCCCGCGAGGCCGCCGAGGCCGTGCGCCGCGCCCGCAAGATGGAGCGCAAGCGCCTGGAGCGCGAGGGCTTCTAGAGCCTGGCGCCCATCGCCATCGGATTCGGGCCGCGGCCCGGGCACCCGCCCGGCCGCGGCCTTTTCATGCCGGGCCTCGCTCGTCCGCCGGGTGCCACCGGCCTGGCCGCGTGCCTGTGCAGGGACGCACACCGGTTCAGGCATCGCCTCGTGGCGCCGGGACCTTCGGGAGGGACTCGCCATGCTGCGTCTGAAGGTTGCCGGCATGACCTGCCAGCACTGCGTCCTCGCCATCCGCCAGGCCGTCGCCATTGTGGCGCCGCACGCCAACACCTCGGTCGACCTCGCCGGCGGCACAGTGGACGTCACCGGCCCCGCCGACGCCGCCCGCGTGATCGCGGCGATCCACGACGAGGGATACCAGGCCAGCGCCGCCTAGCGGACCGGGCACACCGCGTCGGCCTGCAGCAAGCAAGGCTGGGCTCTCCCTCCGCTGCCCATTCCAACGGCCCAAGAGGGCCGTCGGAACCTTCGGGCAGCTACGCCCAGACCCGCCAGGGGCGAGCCGCCCCTGAACCGGCTTTACTTAAACGAGTGGATTCCAAAGGCGAGCCTTTGGCGGATGAGGCAGGGCCTCAACCTTGCTTGCCTATTCCTCCAGGGGCCGGGCTCAGATCCGCGTCCCTTCGCTCCGCCACCACGCCACCGTCTCCGCCAGGCCGGCCCGCAGGTCCACGCGCGGCGCCCACAGCGTCGCCGGCAGCCGCCTCGCCGTATCACCGGACCAGTCGCGGTGCAGGAACTCCCGCGCCTTGCCCCGCCCGAACATCGCGGCACGCCCGGACGCCGCGGCGATCCCGTCCCCCACCGCCCCGGCCGTATGGAACACCAGGTCCGGCACCGCCACCAGCCGGGGCGTGCGTCCCAGTGCCCGCCCTGCCTCGCGCATCAGCTCGCCCCAGCCGTAGCCGTCGGCCCGCCCGTCGCCGATCTCGACCGTGGCGCCGCTCAGCCCGCCGCCGCACAGCGCGACGACCGCCGCCGCCGCGTCGCGGACGTGGACCATGGCGATGCGCGGCTCCGGCCGCGGGCACGGCACGACGCGGCCGCCCGCCAGCCGCAGCAGCGCCAGGCCTTCCCGGTCCCACGGCCCGTAGATCACGCACGGGCGCAGCACCACCCACGACGCCGCGCCGAGTGCCGCGACCGCCGCGTCCTCGCCGGCGCGCTTGCTCTGCGCGTAGGGCGAAAGCTCCGGGCAGCGGGCTGCCTGCGAGGACACCAGGACGAAGCGCGCCCCCGGTGCCTCGCGGGCGAGGGCGGCGGCCAGCCGGGCGGCGCCGTCGCGGTTGACGGCCAGGAACTCGCGACGCCCGCGCGCCTTGACCAGCCCGGCCGCGTGCACCACCGCGCCCGCGCCGCGCACCAGCCGCGACAGCGCGGCCCCGTCGGCGAGGTCGCCGCGCACCAGTTCGACGCCGGGCGGACACGGCGGGTCCGGGTCGCGCCGCGCCAGCAACCGCACCCGCCAGCCGGCGCCCATGAGCGCCGCCACCACGTGGCGCCCGAGGAACCCGGTGCCGCCGGTCACGGCGGCGAGCCGGTCAGGAAGCAAGGCTGGGCTCTGCCCAGACCCGCCAGGGGCGAGCCGCCCCTGGACCGGCTTTACTTAGAGCGTTTTTGAGTTGCATGGACGCATCTTCTCTGGTTTCGGGGGTGCGGTGGATTGGGGAGGCCTGGATGACGGCAGCTTTGTCGAACGACCTGCGCGAGCGTCTGGTGCGTGCGGTCGAGCAGGGCAGTTCGGCGAC
>JAABUY010001168.1_pt1 | contig 37173 bp, 3 predicted proteins | sample 5560271 | NCBI WGS metagenome assembly JAABUY01 (sample SAMN10711886, study PRJNA513374) | rock metagenome | isolation source: Antarctica rocks | place: Antarctica: Victoria Land, University Valley
TACGATAGCGCTTAGCCGGGCTCATAACCTGATGAATAGTTGATGGAACGGTTGATTGTCTAGCTATGGACACGTTGGCTATTTGTAGTCCATGCCAAGCATATAGGGCTGATACTGATATCCAACACCAGCGAGGCCAAACAATGAAATTACACTAGTTGTACATAAATGTTGCATTGACTGCCATACGTGACCTGAAGCATCGAAAGCACTCTTCAGGGGTAAGCGGTGAGGCCTGATTTGTCTGTTACATAGCCGCATAGCATTCTCGATAAAGAAGGGTTCCGACTGCTCGATCAATCAATCACACATGAGACAATTTAGCTTCTTTATATATACTGCTACAAATTATGTCGACAGTGCGTTCACTTTCGATTAATTTAATTTGCAATATGGTAATCAAATCCGTTGAGAATTGAAACCACGGGTCAAATACGAGAAGCTCTAATTTCAACGCAAGATTACCTCTACTGCTCAATGTTTTTGGATGCTCAGCTCCTAGCACGCATTTCTTCGTCCCCAACACTCGCAGGTGTAGCTAATTCGCCTCGATATATCGTCCTTCTTCCCGATATGTCGATGCAAGATTACCTTGACTGATCAGTGTATCTGGATGCTCCGAACCCTGCGCCTTCCGTCTGGCTGTGAATGTTTGTCGAAACAGCTTTTCCGATTGAGAAAAAAGTCCTTGGTGAAGCAAAGCTTTTCCTAGAAGATCTAAAGCATCATACATATCATTGCGGTTTTTGCTATGCACGTTTGGAGTGATGCTTATCAACCTTCGCGATGTTTCTTCCGCAGACTTGTATCTGCCCTGGTCTATCATCAGTGCACCCAGGTTTTTCAGCTTGTGCCGATATTCACAATGATCAGTCCCATAGAGCGTTTCGATCTCCGAAAGTACATGCCTGAGATTCGCCTCATGTGTTCCTCTATATCGAAGTTCGACTGGATTGAGACCTATATACCCAGTTGAATCGTTTTGAAAGATAGGAGCGGGGCTCCGTCCCACAAAAGAACTGTATCCAGACTGAAGAATGCTGGAGATCGAAGAGGTAGGAGAGAGTACTTGAAGAGTCTGTGGAATGCTTATAGCGCCTCTCAAAGATATGTCTTGATTAGACAGGTTTTGCAGTGAGATTATTTAACGTTTATTTAATGATTTGTACGGGTCTAGCCGTACGCTAACCCTAATCTGAATTTACCTAAATATAAGCCGTTACTACTTAGCCCTACCTATCTAGGATTTACCTGTAGAATCCCTTTAAGTAATTATCTACTTATCTATATTAATAATAATAATATACTATAAATATTAATTCTAATAAAGAATTTATATATATAACTACTCTAGCTCTCTTTATCCTTAGTTTATATTATATTAGTTAAGTCCCGCGCTACGCCTATATCCTACTAGTTAAGTATTAGAGTAAGGAGTAGAGTCTTAATAATTTCCTACCTAAGTAAATAAGGTAGATATTTAAATTTATTAAAGATAAGATATATTAATTACTTACTTATTTTAACCTTAAAAGTATTAATTAATAATATATTTATTAACCTAGCTTAAAGCTTACTTTATATCTTATTCTAATAAAATTCTTATACCTATATCCTTTATATAAGTTATTAATAATATTTAGCTAGTCTTCCTCCTTTATTTCTATTATAATTAATAATATCCTTAAGTACTTATATAATTATTATAATCCTATCTTATACTAGTATCCTATTCTTAAATATAATAGGATCTAGAGGTATATAAGGATAATTAAATATATAAGTAAAATATATAGGAGGTCTATAATTTAGGGGTTTATTAATAGAATATTTTAGCGCTTCTATTAATTAAAAGAAGACTAGAGGTTCTTCTACTTTATATATAAAAAGGTATATAATATAATATATTTAGGGGTAATATACCTAGATAGTTTAATTAATATATTATATAACCTATTTAAGGGAAAGGTAAATAACTTAATAATATTATAAACTTCTAATATATAAGACTAGTTATATTAAGTATTTTAAGGGTAGTAAGTTCTAGATCTATTTAGTAATAAAGCTTATAAGTATATAGAATTTATTATATTATTATATATAGGCTACTTAAATATATAAAAGAGAAAGTTTAATAAAAGAATAGCTAATATATAAATTACTATTAAGTATAACTTTAAGATAATATAAATACTTTAAGTAATAAATACCTTTAAGTATAGAATAAAATTAGGGCTAATACCTATTAATAATATCTATTAAGTAGTAGTATTATTAATAAATTATTTTACCTATTTATAAAGCTAAAATATAGTACCTAGTTAATTTAAAATAAGGCCTTTAATAATCTACTAATATTTATTAATAATTAACTCTACTTAATAATTACTTAGGTATATTTCTTTATATTAAGCCTTATAATATAAATAAAGGGATTATAAGCTTATAATCTATATATAATTACCTAACTCTAATATTATAATACTATTAGTTTATAGATTATATTATTAATAAAGAGCTTATTATTAAATTTAAGATTATAAAGAAGCTTATAAAGATAAGTTATAAAGTAGCCTAAATTTATAATATATATAAGAAATATAGGAAACCCGCCCTTATTAAGTAATATAACCTATTTATATAATTACTATAAAATAGTAAGTATCTTATAAAGCCTTATTTTTTTATTCTTACTTAAAGTTTCTACTTCTATATTCTATTTAGTTTTTCTACTTCTTATTTTAAAATATCCTAATCTTAAGTCGCTTAAATATTAGGAGTTTATATTAATAGTTATTCTATTATTTTATATTATTTTATATTATTTTATATATTAGAGTTATAAAATATACTTAAGTATTATATCTACTAGTCGTATAATATTCCTATTATATATTATTAAATATATCTTTACTAAGCTCTTTATTAACTTTTATATAAAAATCCTTTATAATATTTCTCCTTTACTCGCTATTATTATTATTACTTTTAGAGTCTCTATTATTACTTACTTAATCTATATCCTTAATACTATTAAGCCTATTAATATATAATTATACTATACCTATAACCTTTTTATTAGATATCTAGGGACGGCTTAGTATATTATTATTTATAGGGATAATAAGACTAATCTTACTAATAATATTTTCTAGTATCTTTTATATTTATTCTATCTCTTTACTTAGGTACTATTAATATAAGACTTAATTTATATAAAGTATTTAAATAAGGTCCTCCTAGGCCCCTATTTACTTTTATAATAGAGTTATAAAGGCTTATAACTCCTTATAAAGTATATTTAATATATCATAAATCTATTATATTCCTTTAATTAAATATTTAAGTTTTATATTAATATTAAGTTACTACTTATAAATAAGTTCTAGCTTCTTAATTAAAGCTAGGTTCTAAGTACTAGTTATTATAAATGCGTTAATATTAATAAGTAGAGGGGCCTAAGTACTACTTATTAATATAAGCCTATTAATACTTATAGGTATTATTACTAGAGTTATTATATTATAAGATTTAAAGAATTTTAAAATTTACTTTATAAAATTAACTAAAATAGTAGTTATATCCTAAGTTAAATAAGACCTTTATACTTATTTAGGTCTTTACCTATCCTTTTATAACCTTATCCCCCTATTCTTTTTCTTATTCTACTATTATAGTTATTATAGCTAATAGATAATACTATTAATAGAGTTAGCTTTATCTTTAAGATTACTCTTAATATTAATACTACTCTAGTAGCTAGTATTACTCTAGTATTAAGGACTTAGGCTTTACTACTAGTAGGGGGAACCTTTTAATATAATACTTATACTAGAGGGTAATAGTAATATTACTATAAATAAGAGTAAAATAAGTAAGCCTTCTAAGGAGGAGTCTTATTTATTATTTTCTTTATAAGAAGGAAATTTATTAGAATTAGTATTCTCTATTTCTCTTATAGCCTTTTTACCCTAGTAAGTAGAGAGTATATCTTATCTAGTATTATAATCTTATATTTTCTCCTTTTTATCTTTTATATCTTACTTCTTTTTATATTTCCTAGCCTAAACTTTATTAGCTATTAATTACTATTAATCTAATACTTATATAAGGTTATTATTAGTTATTATATACTTAGATCTCCTATTATATTCCTTCTTATACTTATATTATTTAAGTAGTACTACTACCTTTTATTAATAACTATTCTAAAAGTAGGAATAATAGGTATATATCTTAAAGTCCTATTATATATCCTTCTATTATAAATTTATACTAGAAAGTTTATATATACCTACTTTAATAAGTATATAATTAATAAATATTATTTTCTCCTTCATATTAAGAAGTATTCCTTATATATACTTTATCCCTTCTACTTACCTCTCTTATACTTCTTATTATAACTATCTAATTATAAGATATCTAAGCTCTTAGTCCCCCTTCTCTTATACCTCCCTAAATATTATAATAGCTTTATATTATATAGCCTAGCTTCCTTATAACCTTTCTCTTTATAAGGGGACTTCCGCGGGGTAGGTTAAGAGGAATATAGGGGAAGGATATTATTATTATTAAAAGGTTCCTAGGGTATAAGAGACACGTTTATATAGAGGCTAGTAATAATATCTTCCTATTAATTATATAAATATATAGTAATTATATATTTATCGCGCTATATTAAGATCTTTAGTTATAGGGATATAAAAGGAGGATCTAGCGTACTAGTAATAGTAATAGTAAAGGTACTAGTACCTAGAATATCCTTAGAAGACTTTAGAGTACGCCTAAGAGGTATAAAATACCTATTAATAATAGTAGAGGAAGGTTATAAGAGGAATAGAATAGATATAAATATAGGTAAGTAATAAATTAACTATAAAGGATATTAGAATAATAGCCTAATTAGGCTATTATTTATATTAAATTAGTAATTTAATAATTAAATTACTAACTTAATAATCTATATAATTAGTAAATACTATAGCCTAATATAGCTATTAACTATTAAATAATATTAAATAATTACTTAAAATCGGGACTATAAAACCTATCTATTACTTAATAAGTCTATAGGACTTAAAATTAAGTTCTCTATTTAATAGTAAATCGCAGACGGAGTATCTAAGTTATATTAGATAATTAGCGTAGTAAGGTCACGTCTAATAGATACTTACCTATAATAGGGCTTAGAAAGTATAAGTTATATTCTAAAATCTTATTCCTCTTTATCTACCTATTAACTTTTACTAACTCTATAAAATTTCCTCTAATCTAGAATTAAAGCGAGTTTTTATTAGTTTTAATTAATTTTCTAGTCTATTACTTTCTAATAATTACTTTTATCTTATATAGCTTAATATTCTTATCTAGATCCTATTAAGTTATACGCGTTTAATATTACTATAACCTTAGAGAAAAATTATTACTATATAAATACTATAAGAACTTCGCTTTAATTATATATTCCAAGTAGATATACTCTAATATAAAGCTAAATTCTCTTTCTATAGTTTCTTTAACCTCTTTTAGAGAAAGTAGTAGATATTATATAATATAAAGCTTGATTATTTAAGCTTTATATAGCTCCTAGTTAATAGCGCGTAATATTAGCGCTTTTCTCTTCTATCTTTATATCTATAAAAATCTATAGCCTACTTTAAGTACTTATAGTATAAAATAAGTAGGTTTTAGTAGCCTACTTACTAGGACTAACTAGGACTATCTAAGAATATTTTAGAATTAATAAAGTTACCTACTATTAGTAGAGGAGGTAGGAGGTAGAGGGGGCTTATAAATAGATCTTATTAATCTATTTCTAGCCTAGATTCTATTTTTTTAGTTAGTTTTTAAATTCGTTAATTAATAAGCGAGCTAGAGAGGTTTCTAGTTACTTCTATAAGTAGCGGCTTAGCCTAAGCCTAAATCTTAAAAACCTTAAATTAAAAACGACTAATATAGTATTTCTATATAATCTTAGTTTTACTATCTTTAAATCTTTTTACTACTTACTCTAGGTTACTAAACTTACTATTATTACTTAGAGATTTATCTAGAGTTATAAGTAGATCTAAAATTTATAGATCTAAATTAGAGGGTTTATAAAAGGTATAGCTATTTTAATATCTACTATAGTAAAAGGTTTAATAGTAGATTAATATAAGGAATACCTAATATATCTATAAATCTAGGCGAGTAGTACTTAATAGTAGTATAAAATAATAATAGATTAAGTAACTTTAAAGTAAAGTCTATAAAATTAAGATTATTACTATAAAGCTCTATAGGTTTATTAGAAGTAAATAGAGAATTAGGTGTAATAATAGCTAAGATATTAGGATAAATAAAAGCTATCTTATATTTAATTAATTTATCTACTTATACTAAGCTATTCCTTTTAATAAGTATAAGATTATAGAAATATCTAACTAAATAGATAAGCTATCTATTAAAGACTATTAAATAATTATATTACCTTTTTATATTACTATAAAGTATTCCTAATATTATAGTCTAATAAAATACCCTTACTAAAATTAAAGTCTTAATAAGTTAGATTAATACTTTAATACTAATACTTAGTACTACCTTATAATATTAACTTAAATACTTAGTACTAACTATTAGTACTAACCTAAATACTTAGGCTAGGAATTTAGTATTAACTTACTAAGAGTTAAGTTAGATATCTAACTTAAGTTTAAAGTACTAACCTAACGCGGTTAGTCTAGCTAGTAATATACTAGTCTAGTTCCTACTTAGAGTTACTACTATCTTCCTACTCTAGTTTATTATTACTACTAATTAAGGTATACTAGGTAAGTATACTAGTAATATAGTTCTATTACAATATATATAGTAGATAATTACCTAGAAGCTAATAGCTAGCTAATAGGAGGCGGTTATATTATAACTATTTACTAAATAAAAATAAGAGCGGATATTAGAGGGCTATATAAAAAGGATTACTAGCCGGAAAGATATAGGATATTCTACGAGATATCCCACGTAGGATGGTATAGGACTATAGGATAGGATAGGTAAATTAGGTCCTAATCCCATATCTTTATAATAGTATAGGACGGGGATACTAGGATAGGATTTTTTAGTAGGATAGGTTATTTATAGGACTAGTTTCTAGGATAAGATAATTTTAGGATATCCTATTATTAGTAAGTATATAATATAGTATTTTTTTAAAAAATATTTTAGAAATCTTTACTATCTAGTTATAGTATTCTATATAGTAAAGATTTCTAGATATTTTTAAAATATCCTACTATTAATAAGTATATAATATAATATTTTTTAAAATATGCTAGAAATTATTACTATATAGAATACTATAACTAGAAAGCTAACTAGAAAGGTAAATATTAGCTTTTAAATTAACTTTCTAGTTATAATGTTCTAGATAGTAAATATTTCTAGAATATTTTTTAAAAAAATACTACGTTATATACTTACTAATAATAGGATATCCTAAAAATATCCTATCTTAGAAACTAGTCCTATAAATAACCTATCTTATAGAATTATCCTACGAAAACCTATACTATCCTAGAACGGGATAGGAATAAAATCGCTAATCCTATACTATACTACAGGATGGCTAGCTAGACTAATATCCTATACTATCCTATATTTTTCCAGCTAGTAAAAAGGATATTAGTTAGGAATTAATATAAGGCCCCCCTTAATAGTTTTAATATAGATATCCCGCTTAATCCGGCCTCTTATAGCGTTATTAGGAGTTATTATAATATAAGTAACTTCTATAAAGATAGAGTAATTATAAGTACTATTATCCTATTATTTAAGATTTAGCTATTAGATATAGACGCTTATAATATTAATAGGATATTATAATTTATCCTCCTTAAGGCGGTTATAATAGGATTTATACCCTTAGATATATAAGTTAATAGATTAGAGGGTATACTAAGTAGAAGTAAGGGTATCTTAATTTAAATTATTAAAATATTAATAGTAAATATCTAGTTACTCCTATATACTATCTAGTATATAGATCTAGGAGAATTTTAGCTTAAAGCTATTATATATAATAAAAGGACTTATAAGATAATAAATAGACCCCTAGATTTAGAAGGTAACTTAACTAATATAGGTATTAATATTAGTTATATCCTTACTAATAAAGGAGAGATAATTATTATAACTAATAATATTATCTAAAAATTCTTTACTATATATAATCCTCCTTCTTATAAAGTATCTACTAATAATAATATTATTTATATTACTAAGTAATTTATTAATAAATTATACCCTAACCTTAGCCTCCTTTTAAGGCCCCTTAGGTAATAAGTTAATATTAGCTAGCTTATATAACTAGTTAAGGGATAGCTAATTATTCTTCCTATTATTATAATATAGCTATTAACTATCCTCTAACTTATTATATTTATTTTTCTATAATAGTATATTATAGTATAGATATCTATTACGAGTAAATATAAATAGTAGGTAAAAGATACATTCTCTATATATAAGAAGTCTGGCTTTCTAGCGAGGAAGGACGCTAAGCCTATTTAGGTATCGCTGTAATATAAATAGCATGTAAATATATAGTAATCGTAATAAATACTAATAATAAAATAAAAGCTATTACCTTAATAGTATATACTACCCTTAGTTATAAATGTATTATACTTCCTAACTAATTAGAGCGTCTTATAGACGTCGTCTAGTAGTAAAATACGCGTTATAAGTAATGCTAAATAGAAATACATGTATTAGGAACCCCTGATTCCTATAACGGCTGTATATTAGACTTAGTACGGTCTAATAAGGGTATAAAGGACCTTATTTAGTAGATAATAGAGGAGAGGGTAGATAAGAGGGTAACTGTTACTATGCCGTCTCGTTATAGTAGGAGGTTTTATCACGCTATTTATCTGATTTTATATAGTTACTAGTAATTATAAGACGTAGATCCCTATTACCTATAGTAATATTAATTATAAGAACGTGTGGGATAGTAGGACTATTAGTTACTAATAAGGTCCTTGTTAATAAGGCCTTTATAGAAGGCTTCTACTATACCTTATTAATAACGTAGACGGAAGGCTTTTACGGTACCTTATTAATAACCTAGATTAGACTATTAGGATCTAGAGTAATTAATGATTTTAAAAGGGGTATTCCGTTATTAATAGTAAGAGGAATTAACGACGTTTCTTTATAGACTGTAACTCTAGTAGGCTAAGTAGTCTTAGCTAGTAAGGGGGTACTAAGGACCTTATTATCTTCAGGCGTAGTAGTAATAGTTATTAGACGTAAATTAAGACAGCTAGAACGGATATAACGGTATAACGAGTTATTTAAATTAAAAGTAGTAGTATAGGTCCGGTATATATACTTGGGTAATATCTTCTTATTATTATCTTATATCTTATCTTTTATAGTTACCTAATAGACTAGTATATTAAGTAAGGGTAACGTAAACGGCTTATCTTATATCTTATCTTTTATAGTTACCTAATAGATATTATTATTAAATAAGGGTAGTGTAAATAACTAAGGGTATAGATTCCTACTATTAATATTTAATATTCTAATAAACTTATTTAGGTTAAATAGCTATAGCTATATAGTTGTAAGTAATAAGGACCTTAATCTAAATAAGTTATAGAAGCGTTCCTTAAGTAACTAATACTATTTAATAATACTATTCGGGTCGTATCGTAGACTATATTTACTTAAGTTAGGTAGGCTAGTATACTAATCCTTAGTAGTACTAAGTAAGTAAGCGTTAATATTAAGTCTTATAATATCTGTATTAATACTAGTAGCCTTAGAATATAAATAGTCGGTAAAGCTAAATATATTATAGTAGATATTATAATTATTTGCTTATAGACTAGGGCTAAAATAGCTAACGTCTTTAAGCTAGAAGATATAACGAGCTACCTAAGTCTAATTAAAGATCTTTATAGCCTAGGCTATAATATTAGATATTTTAGTATATTATATATCTAAAAAGCCTAGAGTATTTATAATATCGTAGATAAATAAGATATAGTAGGGAAGTTTACTAATATTATTAAAAACCGTAATAGGGATTCTCACGTATCGCCTAGGCTATTTTCTCTAGATAATAGAAGGAGCGGTAAAGAAGAATTCTTAGATAGTACCTAATTATCTAACTGCTAAGGGGTGTAGTATTTCTAATAGTAATAAGGGCCTTATTAACCGTCTTGTAGGTAGCTTATAAGAGGGATAGGCCTGCTATCCTAGCTAGTAGACGTTGACTTAATATAGGGGCGGTTTCTAAGTAGATAATCCCGAGACTATTAGATAATAGCGGGGGGTAATAAATAAGGCTACTATTAAGGATAAGTCTTCTAAGGGGGTTTATAAAGGTATCTAAGGCTGTAGGAGGCTTTTATAATAGCCTAGTTAGGTAATAAATAGACTGGGGATAGTATAGTACGGAAGGCTAAATAAGGGGACCTAGTACTAGGTAATAGCTAGTAGTACTTATAAAGCTAGTGCTTAAGGCTAGTAAGGAGGATGTCTTACTAATAGCTTATAAACTAGTAGATAGGCCTGCTATTATAGCTAATAGACTAATATCGCTGCGGAAGGCTTTGGAGGAGGACTAGTACTCTAGGAGCTAGTACTAATATCGCTAGTACTTAAGGAGCTAGTACTAATACCGCTGGTTTATAATCTCGATATACTAAGATAATTAATAGTACCTAGTAGAGGCTAGAAGATAGTACTACTATTTATTAGGAGTGAATATAAATAGTAGGTAAAAGATATATTCTCTATATATAAGAAGTCTGGCTTTCTAGTAAGGAAGGACGCTAAGCCTATTTAGGTATCGCTGTAATATAAATAGCATGTAAATATATAGTAATCGCAATAATATCTATTAGTAGGGATATTAAATAATCTATTAACTAGGTAGGGTATTATTTCTCCTACTATCTAGAGATCCCTATATACTTAATATCTCTAATCTAGTATCTACCCCTAATATATATTATTCTAACGCTAGTATAAGCCTTATTAAACTAGAGGTAGATACTTAGAATTATCTTCTTTAGTAGCCTATTACTAGGTATACTAGCGACGTATATATAAATAATATTTAGGAGGTAGTAGAGGAGTAATTTCTTAGGGGGCCTCTTTAAAGATTAGGGGAGTAGGTTATTATAAGTTCCTTAGTAGAATAACTACTTAAATAGTTATATTAGTAAGGGCTATATACTACTAGGAAGTAATATTATTATTAAGGTAGTTATAAGGATAAGTACTTAATAGTATTTCTTTATAATAAGGTTCTCTTAATATATTATATCTAGGGTTTATTAATAGGTTACTAGATTTAATCTAAGTATCTAAATTAGTCTTTTTTAGGCGCCTAGTATACCTTATACTATTAATCTTATAAGATCTAACCCTCTTATTAATAGTATTAGGGTATAGCTTAGAAAGAGCTAGGCGCTTAGAAGGTATTAATAGAGGGCTAGAGGAGCTAAATTTAGTATAAGACGGGTAATACTATATTATTTAAAGGCGGTTAGTACGATTTATATATTATAGATTATAAGGAGAGGTATTAATATCTATATAATAGTATTAAAAATACTAGAAAATACCTGTAAAAATTCAAGATTTTTACTTAGGAAAAGTATACTTAAAAGTATAGTTCTTTTATTTATTAGTAAGTAATAATAGTTATAAGGTAAATTTAAGTCTAAATATAATAGATAATTATATAAACTCTTATAAATACTAAGACCCCCCTTAAGTATTATAAGGGTTATAAGGTAAGCGTTACTAAAAATATTAATTCTAAACTAAAGGGATTATTTATAATAGTTACCTAGTACTAGAGTATTAATAAATAGTTATTAGGCCTACCTATATTATAACTCTACTATAATATTACTATTTAAGACTAATAGGGTATAATTAAGTATACTATTATTAGATAACTTATTATATTAATTATTATTAGGAAAAGATATTATTATTATTAAGATAGAAGTATTAAAAGACTAATACTATCTACTAGGTACCTAACTAACTATAAGATATCTAGTATAGTAATATTCTATTCTATTAATAACTCTTATACTACTAGACTATTTAACGTAATTCTTTAATTATTATATCCCTTATATTATAATATATCTTTTATACTCTTATAATAACTATTAATAGTCCTACTAGATTTATTACATTAATATAAAGGAATCTATTAGATATAAAAGTTAGTATAACCTAGTATTTATCTAGCCCTCTAAAGTTTAACTAGTAGTATTTAATAAACTAAATAGTAGAATAGCTTATTTTTATTATTAAAAAGTCTAATATTATAGTCTAATATAAAGACTAAACTATATAATTAAATATAATATTAGGCTGTTTTTATACTTCTAATATTATAATTAGTATTTTTATAAGCCGCTAAGTAGCTATTAATAGGATCTAAGTATCTTAATAAGTTATAATTAATATATTAGGGGTAGTCTACCTATTATCTAATAGTACCTACTTATATATAATATTTCTTATTATTTAGCTAGATATATATTTAGGAGTTTTAGGCCTAATAATATAAAGGTTTTCCTATCTCGTTACTTATAATAGAGCTACGTATAACTAATTATAGCTAAAAGTAGGCCTAGTTTATAAGTTAATACTTATATACTTTATTAATTAGCCTTATAATTTATTAATACTTATAGTAAATACTAGTTAGATAGGGTACTACTTATTAATAAAGGGGGTAGGAATCCGCCTATTATTTTCTTTAAATTATAATAGCGTCTTAAATAGTATTACCTTTTTACTATTATAAGTACTACTTATAATCTCCCCCTTAAAGATATACTTACTATATCTTATTACTTATAATTAGGTCCTACTATATAGATATAGCGGATTAAAGTTCCTTAATAGTATAACTAGTACGCTTAGCTTAATATATAACTTATAAGATAGTAGGGAGGGTTTATAAAACCTATAAAAGTACTTAGGGGGGAAGAGTTTATTATCTTCTTCTAATATAATATAATTAATACTCTAATATATTATTATATTACTAGGGATACGTAATATTATCTTAGTATTAATACTAGTAATATCTTTATTAGTAATAGCGAGAATAGCCTATTCTAATAGATAAACCCTCTAAGAGATATTTATCCTAATATTAGTATAGATATTCTTAACTAAATTATTAATAGTATTTCTAGGGGTATAACTATATTCCTAATATAATATATCTTTATTAGTAGTAGGGCTTTTCTAGATATTAATACTATTATTAATAGCGAGGATAGACTAACCGCGTCGAGTCGGTACTTCGAACTCAAGTCGGGTACCCGACTCGAGTCTTGGCGATTCGATACTAAAATCTAGTACCGAGTACCTCAAGTCGGTACCAAGGTAGGTACCGAGTACCTCAAGTCAGTACCTAGGTAGGTACCAAGTATTAGTACCGAAGTATTAACTCGAATCGCTAAGACTTTTTTCTCTAGTAATATTTTCTATTTTTAGTAGTATTTCTTACTATATTTTCTATTTATTTTTCTAATTATTATTATTATTATTACCTAGGGAATTCTTAAAAGTAAATAAGGTAATATAAAAGGATAATATATATCCCTAGGAAAATAACGACTATAATATTAGTAATATTATTTATTTATTATAATATTTCGTACTATGTATATAACTTACTAATCGACTACTAAGTATTATTATTATTACTAACTAGGTAATTCTTAATAGTAAATAAGGTAATATAAAAAGATAATAGCTAATTAGCTATTCCTATAAAGATAATAACTATAGTATTACTAATATTTTCTATTTATAGTAGTATTTACTATTATATCTATAATTTACTACTATATTACTAAGTATTATTATTATTATTACCTAGCCTAGCCTAGGTAATTCTTTAAGGTAATGCAAAAAGGTAATACATATCCCTAGGGAACTAGAAGGGGTATTAAAACTCTAATTAAAAAAAAATTCTATTTTTAGTATAAGGGTAATTCTAGAAAATTTTTAGGGATCCTTACTATTTTATTAGGGGCTTGGCGTCTTAGCGATACCTTGGCGATTCAAGTTAGGTTAACCCGATTCGCCAAGGTATCGAGGCCTTAGCGAGTTGGTACTAGAAGTAGATACCGAGTATTTCAGTTAGTACTAAGACCCTGACCTGAGTATTCGGTCGGTACCAAATCTTAGTACTAAATCCCGACTCGACGGTTAGTCTAAGCGAGGAGATTACTTATAAATAGTCCTATTTTATAATATATAATATCTATTAGGTCGGGATTATTAAGTTACTTATTAATAGTAAGATTTAAATATATAACCTTATTCTAGAAATAGGCCTTCTAAAGATATACCTTAATAACCTAGCTACTAGATCCTCCTAGAATAACTAGGAGTATTTATTAGAAGTTACTATAAAAGTAGACTACCTTACCCCTAAAATAAGCCTAGTTATTATTATAAATATCCTAAAGGCTATAACTAATAGCTTCTATATTATATTAACTCTATATAAGAGACTTATCCTAAAAGATAATATAAGCTCGCTTAATTAGCTTAGTAAGATTAGTCCCCTTCTTAATCTTATATAAGGAGGTAGTATTAGAGTCTAGGGGTATCTTAAACTATAAGTAAGTAGTCTAACCTCCCTATAATAGTATTAATATAATGCTAGAAGATACTACTACTAGAGTAACCTTTTACTAGGAATATAGCCTTTCTATAATAGTATTTTAAACTATTATCTTACTAGTCCCCCTAGTACTATTAAGGAAGAATAGTATACCTAGAGTACTAAATTTATTATTAGTATTAGCGTTAATAGTAGTAATAATCTAATTAATAGTATAGTATTAATTAGTATCTAACCTATTTTATAAGACTTTAACCTTATTAGAGGTAATTTAATAAGATATTTCTTCCTGTAAAAGTCTATTTAAAATATTATTAAAATTATTAAATAGAATAGTTAGAATAGGTAGGCTATATTAGGTTAGATTCTTAGTATATTTAAGGGTTAATTAATATTCTAATTAGCTGTTAATTAGGTAAAAGGCGTACTATTCTATAAATAACTATTACTTATAGTAATTATCTAGTATTTAAAACGTTAAAAAATCCCGTTATAAGAGGTATAAGTAGTTATTTAAGGTATACTCCTTATACTTATTTTATAAGGTAAGGGTATTAGTAGGTTAGAGTTTAACTAATATTAATATAAAAAGACTATATAGTTTATAACCTCCTATAAGGGTTGCATGCGCTGCAGGCGTACCTTAGGCTGTCCGCCCCAGGCATGCATGCGCGTATATATACCTAGAAGAATAGGGGTGTTCAGGTAATGATCCGAACACCTCAGCGTCCTTTTTAGGGCCCATTAGCCCATGTAGAGTCCTTACACTGTGTTCGGATCGCCTCAGGATTGATCATTCGGGGGCTAGTTCCGGGGGCTAGGCGCCAAGTGGGTAGCCGAGTTAAGGGGTCAGAAAATCATGCTGTGGGTTCAAATCATGCTGTGGGCAGTCAAAAAATCCCGTCAGGGGGCTGTCAAATTCTTGCTTGGGGGCAAAAATCACGTCATTTGCACGTGCGCGACGCGTCACCGACGCTATTTGGGGGCGGCATAGCCGCCAGAGCCATTCCTCTTAGGGTACTGAGGCCCCCGCAGGCGGTAAGATTCCGCGCTGTTGTGATTGGGCTGCACGCCCCGGCTACAGGCCCTTAATAAGTGGCCAGCGCGCCCGCTACCCGCCGGCGGACACGGTCCGACCGAGTATTCTGTATTAATTAGGTCACGTACCCTAGCTACAGGCCGTAATTAGGCTAATAAGGCCCTGATAGTCAGCATGGCTGTCCTAGAACAATGTATATTTTGCGCCACCACTCCCTAGCCTTCGGGGTGAAGGCTCTAGAGGGGGGGATAATTGTAAGGGTTGCATGCGCTGTAGGCGTACCTTAGGCTGTCCGCCCCAGGCATGCATGCGCGTATGCATACCTAGAAGAATAGGGGTGTTCAGGTAATAATCCGAATACCTTAGCGTCCTTTTTAGGGCCTATTAGCTTATACAGAGTCCTTATACCTCCTTAAAAATCCTTTCTCTTATTAAGGATCTTATTAGTATATCTATTATTTTTAGTTGACTTAAGCTCTATATAAGCCTCCTTCTATTCTATTAGCTAGCTATCTACTATCTAGAGGTTATTAAATAATATAGCCCCCTTAATATAATAGAGGAGTAGTTAGTAATAGTAGAGATCCTTAGTTTTAGGACTAATAAAATTAATACGCCTAAGAGTCTCCCCTTTTTTATATATTTTCTATTATTTATTTCTTTTATTCTATATAAAGAACTTAGGAAAATCTATATATAAATAATTAAATAAATCCTTTATAATAGTAGGATATTTCCTATTCTATTTTATAAAAGGTAATAGCTAACTATTATTATAAGCTTCCTTAATAAGATAGTTTATATTAAAAAACTCTATTAATATAGTCTTATAAAGCTTATTACTATCTATTAGCTTTTATTTAGTAGCCTTATTAATAGCCTAGTTATTAGCCAGCTTAAAAAGGGTACGCTATTAGTCTAGGAGGTAGATTTATAAATACTTTATATAAGGCTTTATAATATTTATACTAAATAAGAGTATCTTCTAGATAGCCTTAATAGACTTAATCTAGTAAGTAGACTAATACTCTATAATCTTATCTACTAACTCCTCTTACTATTACAGCTAGCCGTTAGGAGTAGGGTTATTATTATTACGCGTATAATTCCTAGTAAGGGAGATATTAGCCTAATTAAGTCCCTTATAAACATATTTATATAAATAGAAAATAGACTTAATAGAGCTATAGATCTTAATATTAATATAGGTACTATATTTCTTTAATAGGTACGGGTTATAAGGGATAACCTACCTATTATTAATAGAGGAATTAGGTTTAAGGGGGCTAACTAGATATTTATAGAAAGGATAACTCCTATTAGATATAAAAGACGTCTCTTAGTAAAAATCCTTTAAAAAGGCCTTATAAGGGTACTATGTAATAATATAGCTATTAAGTACTATAAATAGTACGTATATATATATATATAGAACTCTCTACTCTTATTACTAGTAAGACTAATTACTACCCTTTCCTTTAAGGGGAATTCCCTCCTTTATATATTATAGGTAAAGGGGTAGCGTAGTACTACTATATATTATAAACGCCACGTTAATAGTAGTATTATATTCCTAACTAGTCCTTATAATTATCTCCCTATCTAGGCTCTTAGGCTTTAAGAGTATAAAAGGTTATAATTTATAAAAGATACTCCTTTAATAATAAAATATACCTCTAATAAGAGTATAATAATATAATTAATTATAAGGCCTTTTAAACTAAGCCTTAAGGAATTTATAATTTTATTAAATTATAATAATTATAGATACTACTCTTATATATAATCCTTATATTATAATATATTCCTATTATACTTCCTATTATTCTTTATTAATTTATTATAAAAGTAGTTAGAAGTCTTAGTATTTTAAAGTAAATAGGAAGTTATTACTATTAAGGGTTTATTAAGTACTTAAGGTATACCTTCTTTATATAACTTTAATATTATTCTTCTAATTATAATATCTTAATTTTTTTATTAATTATATTAAGTCCCTTTTAATTTTTATTTATATTATTACCTCCTCTACGCCTTATTATACCTACTTATACTCCTAGTAGTTACTTTATAAATAATCTTTAGTAATAAACTTACCCTTACTATTAATTAAAAGAAGACTACTACCCCCTTTACTTATAATAATACTTAACCTCCTTTATTAAGTTACTTATAACTTATTCTTATATTATATTATATAATATACCTCTAATATATTATATTTTAAAGTAAAGAGTTATAAGTCTAATATTTTTAGTTAAGGCTTTACTTACCCTTTTAATAGTATACTTTATATACGCGCCTCCCTTAGCTCTATTAGATATAATTATTATAAAGATCTTAATATTAAATATTAATAAGAGATCTCTACCTCTATTTATTATACTTATATACGCCTTCTTTAATCCTTAAATATTATAACTACTTTAGATACTAGTTTTAACCTCCCTTAACTTACTAGATTCTAGTAAACCTTTAATAGGCTTATTTAATAATATTATTACTACCTCTACTACGCCTCCTCCGCCCCCTCTACTACTACTACTCCTATTAGGGTAGACCCCGCTATTACTATTTATATTATAAATACCCTTAAGGGTATTCTTAATATCCTTTACTAGTATATATATATATTACTCTATCTCCCCTTTTAAAGCTCTATTAAAGCCTTATTAATATATTATAAAAGCGCCTTCCTCCTATTATAAAGGAAGAAGAAGAAGATAAAGAGGATAAACTTATTATTAGTAGTAGTAATAAAACTAGGCCTAGTACTACTACTAGTATAATATAATAGCCCTCTCTTATAATACCTTTAATAGTCTAGTTATATTAAGTATCTTTTCTTTTTTATTAATAATAATAGAAATTATTTCCCCTCTTATATAATATAAACTTTATACTTTAAGGTAATCTTACTTAAATCTTTTTAATATATCTAATATATTAATTAAGTCCTACTTATATAACTATTAATTATAAGATTAACCCTTCTACTTTATTAAATACTAAGGTTTATTATAAGAGATTTTATAATTAAGAATAACTTTAACTTCCTATTTATCTTTATTATTTATAAGCTCTATTTATATAGCTTTTATAATATTCTTATTACTACCTTAATATAACTTTATAAGTAAGATATAAAAGATATTATATATATAAAAGGTATTAGGTAGTTATAACTTATATACTTAACTACTAATATAATTAAAGACCTTAAAAGGCCTTAAATAATATTATAATAATATTTTAATTATTTATATTAATTTAATATATTTTATATTTAATAAGATATAATTACTTATATTATATTATCTTTACTTTTATTATTTATTTATATACTCTATTTATATAACTTATATTTAATATAAGTATTACTTTAAACCTTCCTTTTATTTTTAAAGTAATTTAACCCTTTCTTATATTAATAAGACTTCTTTTAATAATAGCTCTAAGAGCTTTATATCTAGCTTAAGTAAGTAGTTATAAAGCGCCTTATATAAAGATAACCTAGTATTAGTATATTTTATATAATTATATATAAATTCTATTAAATAAAGTAACTCTACTTAATTATCTTATCTCTAGGTAGAATAGTAGTATAAATACTACTTTAATATATTATTCTATCTCTCTATTTAATTATCTATTTAAGGATAAAAAGTAGTATTAAGCTTTCTTTTTATATTAGTATAATAATATATAGCTACCTAGAAGCTACTTATAAATACTATCCCTTAATTATTAATAATACCTTTTAATTAATTAAACTTTAAGAAGATTTTATAATATAATAAGTTAATAATATTAATAGTATTAACTATCTTTATAATAAGTAAATACCTAGCTACCTTAATATAATAATTTATAACTACTAAGATTATATTATAAATACTACCCTTTTATTTATTTAAAAAGAGATTTATAATAAAATTTATTATAATTTCTTAAAAAGGTTTTATAAGTATTAATAATAGTAATAGTATATTATAAATAGTATATCTACGCGGCTTTATTAATTAGTAGGTTAAGTATTTTTATATATAATTATAAATATCTTATCCTATTAATTTCTAATAGAACTTCTACTTAATAAGCTCTTATATATACTTTTATAAGTAGTAGCTAGTATAAGGGTTATTATAATAAAGCTTTAAGATTTCTTATTTAATTACTTTATTATTAGGTATAAAAATTATACTACCCTTATAAAGGACCCTTATCTTATTTATTAATAAAGATATATTAATAGCCTTTTTATAATCTTAAGACTTTAATAATTATTTTTTATTATAAATATCCTTATCTCCCTTTTAAAGATATTAAAGGATCTTTAATATTAAGTTATTATATTTATTTTATACGCGCTTTATTATTAATATAATTATAATATACCTTCTAAGTACTATTTAATTAATATTATCTTATCTTATAATAGGATTTAAGCTATTACTTATATTACTTTATATCCTTAAAAGCGCGTTACTCTCTCCTATTTTTAAGGTATAAGGCTTTCTAAGCCTTATCTCTAACCTTTTATACTATTTATAATTATAAGCCTTATTATCTTATAAACCTTTATAAATACTATATATATAATATTTATTAAAAGGAATATACTTAATATTCTTTAACTTATTTTATAATATTAATAGATAAGTATCTTCTTTATCTATTATTAATATATAATCTAGTTACTTTAATAGGATATTAGCTAGGTTTTTAATATTTATATAATAATATATCTTAAAGTTATATATTATAAGCTTTATTACTTAATATACTTATCTCTTTATTAATAATAATATTATCTAGAAATACCTTAAGTTATTATAATTAATAATTATTATAATTAGATATAAGCTACCTTTTAAAAAGTACTTTTATACCTAAAATACCTTAATTATTATAAGTAGTTCCTAGTTATAAGTCTTATATCTAGTTTCCACTAAATATAATTTATAAGAGTAGAAGGTAATAGGATACTATTCTACTTCCGCCCCTTTAATATTAATAAGGAACTTTTATAATAAAATAGTTATAATAGCTAGAATTAAAGTATTAGTCTCTAGTTAGATTTTTTTTATAAGGTTAAAATATATAAGTAATAGTACCTTTTAAAAGAATTATTTTAACTACTTAAACGCCGCTCTTATAATATTACTATTAGGCTTAGGTGTATATACGCCTTATACGCTACCTTATAACCTACTTTAGGTAACCTTCCTTAGAAATACGGGGTAACGTCCTAGTAACGGGAGGCCTAGACTAAGCCTATACTTAGTAGATATATATCTTCCTAGCTATCCCCTATTATTCTTCTAAGTTCCTTAGAGATTAGTTCTACTACTATAATAGGCCTACTACCTAATCTATTAATAGACTTATACTTATTATTAAACCTTATAATATAACTTTATATCTTTTATTACCTAATACGCCGTTATAAAGCTAGTAGGTATAAGCCTTATAATTCTAATCTCTCTCCCTTTTAAAAAGGAAAAGGCCTAGAGTTATTATTATATTAGGTTTACCTTATAATACTTAATAGGCTAAAAATAATAAATAAGTAGAACTACTATTATATAAAATATTACTAGAACGCTATTATAATACCTTAATAGAAGGAGGACTCTTTACTCCTTCTACTCTAGATAAGTTAGAATAGCTATTAAAGGAGGCCTAGAATAAAAAATATTATCTTAAATAATAAAATAAATTAGTTATATTACTAGCCTATAATAAAGTACTTTATAATCCTTAAGTTGATATTAACTTAGAAGTTTAGAATACTACTATCTTAGCGCCGTCTTAATATAATTATATATACGTACTTCGCCCTAAAAAGATAAGACTTTATAAAGGATCCTTTAAAGGGGAGTACTTATATTAATTCTATAAAGTTAATATTAAATTTATTATAAGTCTAAAGTATTTTATTATAAATAAGTCCTATATAACCTATTATATAAACTCCCTAGAAGGAGACCCTAAAGCTTAATAGTATACCTACTTTAAGAGTTATAATCTTACTAACGTTATATTTAAATTTTTTAAGAGGTTTCTACTAGACTTAATTATAGATCTAGTAAGCCGCCGTCTCCTTACTTATAAAAAGTAGGAGTAGGTACGCTAATATAATAATTAAAAGGTCTTAAATTTTAAGGCCTATTTAGAGGAGTTAGAGTCCTATTTACTACCTTTTAATAAGGAGTATAAGGCTTATATTTTCCTTATAAAGCTTTATAGCGAGTTAAAGAATAAAATTCTTAATACTAGTAATATTATTAAGTAGTATAAGGAGATATTTACTTAAGCTATTATACTAGAGAATACTCTAGAATATAAGTACTACGTAGGTAGCTTAAGTTCTTAAGGAAAAACCTAGGATAGGTCTTAGCTAAAATTAAAAGGTAGTAATAAGTCCTTAAAAGACTATATTATAAAGCCTAAGGGTTCTAATAATAGTAGTAGTAAGTAGTTACGCTTTAAGGATAATACCTTAAAAAGGAAGGCTAGGCCTAATATTAAGATAGATTCTATAATTTATTTTTATTATAATAAAGAAGGTTATATCTAACTAAATTATATTAATCTTAATAAGCCTTAGGCTTATTTTAATATTAATATAATATTAGTAAAAAAAGAACTAGCCCTTTAACTACCTTAAAAGAGGGGTAAGAAGACTAATTAATAAAGGTAATATTATTAATCCTTATAAAGAGTTAGGTAAAGTTATAAGGTAACTAGTATTAAGTTATAGTATTTTTAGACTCTAGGTTATACTTAAACTTAATTTTATAAAAGTTTATAATCTAATAGGATTTATAACCTTATAAAGCTATTTTATTATAAGTATAAGCGCTTAATAGAAGTAGTATATATATCTATAAAGCCTACTAGTTATATTACTAGTTAATAGATAGCTAGGGCTATAAAAAGGAGTATACTACTCTTTTCTATATAATAGATTAAAAGGGCCCTAATATTATTTTAAGTATACTAGGACTAAAATAATAGCGTATACTATTAAATCTAGAGGCGGATTACTAGTACTTTAAAGTTAATTCTAGTATATTATAAGTTAATAAGCCCTAAGCGTTTACTTAAAATATTAGGAAAGAGCTAAATATATTTACTATTATATACACTAGTATAATATCTAGTAAATAAGAAGTCCCCTAAGTTCCTAAGGAATTAGAGGCCTTTACTAATATCTTTTCTAATAAGAAGGCGGGTACCTTACCTATTTTTAAGGAGGGTAACTACGCTATAGATCTTATAAAAGGTAAAGAACTACCTTATAAGCCGCTTTATAATTTATCTTAAACTAAGCTAGCGGAGCTATAGTACTACTTTAAGGATTTACTTTAAAAGGGGATTATTCGCCGCTCTATCTTATTAGCCGGAGTACTTATTCTCTTTATATTAAAGAAGGATAGTAGGCTACGTTTATATATAGATTATAAGGGGTTAAATATTATAATATTAAAGAATAGATACCTATTACCTCTTATTACTAAGATATTAGACTACTTATATAATTTTAAGATTTTTATAAAGTTAAACTTAAAGGATACCTATTATTAGATCTATATTAAGGAAGGTAATAAATAGAAAACTACTTTCTAAACTTATTATAACTACTTTAAATATTTAATTATACCTTTTAAGCTTACTACATCGGCAATTCGGGAACCCGGCCCTGGCGGCTCTAGTAGCCCGTAGGGAGGGACATGTGCTCAGACCAGCTCATACTAGCCCTAATAGGAAATTTATGAATATTACGTCATATATTACTAATAAAATAGCTAAATAGGCTATATTTAGAGTTTGAGCTAAAACGGACTAAAACTCGCTAAGCTACTAGCTCCCGAAGTCGAAAGTTTTAAAATCGAGAAAGAAAAACTTTCAACTTCGGGAGCTAGTAGCTTAGCGAGTTTTAGTCCGTTTTAGCTCAAACTCTAAATTATTTAGTATTAAAAGGGTTAAATTTTTAGGGTTTATTATCTTAACTAATAGTATTAAGATAGATCTAGAGCGTATAATAATAATTAGGGACTAGCCTAAGCCTAGGACCTATTAGGATATATAAGTCTTTTTAGGCTTTATAAATTTCTACTATTAGTTTATTTATAGCTACTCTTATATAACTAAGCTACTTACTAGCCTACTTAAGGGTAGTAAGGATAGTAAGAAAACGGGTCCTTTAAATTAGACTATTACTACTAATAGAGTATTCTAATTACTACGGGATACCTTTATATTAGCGCCGTTCCTACGCTACTATAACCTTATAAAGGCCTTAAGGATAGAAATAGATACCTTAAATTTTATTATAAGTACTATCCTATCCTAATAAGATAAGGATAGTAACTAGTAACTTATTATATTTTAGTCTTAAAAGATAACTAACCTAGAATAAAATTATAAAACCTATAATTAGAAGCTACTTACTATTATAATAGTAATAAAATAGTAGTAATACTACTTAGAAGGAAGTACTTTTATAGTTAAGGTATAAATTAACTATAATAACCTAAAAGGCTTTATAAAGTAAAAGGAATTAAACTCTAAGTAAGTTAGATAGGCGCTTAAGCTTACTACTTATAACTTTAAAATATTCTATTACTTAGGGAAGTTAAACCCTACTAACGCGCCGTCTTACTAACCTAATTATAAGGGAAAATTACCCTTAAATATAAAGCTCTTACTAACGCTATAAAATAAGCTTACCTTATAAAAGAATAATAGTTCTAAAGAAATATAAGCTATTATTATAATTATAACGCTTATATTTAAAATTATAGGTATTTAAGTTATTATCCCTAGAAAGGATATTATAAATATCCTAGACTTAGCTTATAAGGATACTTAAAGGCTTATAAAGACCTTAATTTATAACTTATAAAAATATAATAATTAGGTAAAATCCTTTTTAGAAGCGCCTATTAAATAATATTATTATAGATATTCTAAGGCCTAGAGTTTAGACTTTAACGGGCTACTAACCTTTAAAGGTTATCCTTATATTCTAAGGGATAAAGCCCTACGTAGTAAACTTATTAATTACTATTATAATAATCCTTTATTAGGATATTTTAGTATTAAGAAGATATATAATCTTCTTATATATAAATACTATTAGAATAGTAGTATAAAATAGGTTATTAAGTATTATTAAACTTATAATATCTATTAAAGAACTAAGTTACCGCGCTATTATACCTATAATAAATTAAGTTTATTACCTATTACTACTTAATTACAAAAAGAAATATTTATAGACTTTATTATACATTTACCCTTAAATAAGGCTAAGGGAATTATTTATAATTCTATCCTTATAATTATTAATTATTTTATAAAAATAGTTAGGTATATACCTATTATAATAATAATTAATACTACTAAGCTAGTAGATATATTTTATAATAAAATTATTTACTATTATAATATACCTAATAGTATTATAAGTAATAGGGGTTCTATCTTTATAAGTACCTTTTAGTTAGTAGTCTATTTTTACTCTAAGATAAAATACCGCCTAAGTATAACCTTTTACTTATAAACTAATAGGTAGATTAAGTATTAAAATTAGGTATTAAAATACTACTTATATATATTTACTAATAATAAGTAAACTAATTAAGCTAGATAACTACTTATAACTAAATTTATATATATAAATAGTATTTATTCCTCTATTAGAATAATACTATTTTTTCTTATATATAGTTATTACCTAGAAGTTTATTAGGAATTTAAGGATAAGTCTCTAGAAGGGAGAATACCTATTATAAATAATAGAGTTAGAATATTATAAGTAGTAAGAGATAAAGCTATAAAATACCTTTAAGCCGCCTAAGCGTCTTAAGTAAAGTATTATAATTAGAATTATAAGTTATAGATATATAATATTAGTAATTTAATAATATTAGTTATAAAGAACCTAAAGTAATAATACCTAAGTAAGAAGTTAGCTTATAAGTATATAAGACTATTCTAAGTTATTAATAAGGTTAATTTATAAGTATATTATCTATTATTATTACTATTATATAAGATTTATAATATATTTTATATTTTACTAATTAAACCTTACTATTAAAGAGACTACTCTCCTACGGCGGATATCTTTATATAAGTACCTAAACTTATTAATAATAAAGAATAATAGGAGGTAGAAGAAATTATTAGTAAGGTTAATAATAAATAAGGTATCTAGTATAAAGTTAAGTAGACTAGTTAGGGTAGTAAATATAATTAATAAGTACTAGATAAAGACCTTAATAGGTCTTATAAACTAATAAGAGCTTATAATATATTAGCGTAATTAAAGTATAAATAAAATATTAAATATATTCTTATATTAAATAAGTAGTAATAATATAATAAGTTATAATATAAGTTAAGATTATTATCTTTATATATATTATATAATAATTAATCTCTTATATATAAGTATACTTATAAGTATAATAATATAGTTTAAAAATATTCTTTATTAATATTATTTAAGGATTTAAGCTATTAATAATATATTATATTACAAGAATACTTTTAATCTTAATATAATTTAATAAGGATACTAGGGATATATTAATAAAAAAATAAGCTTAGGTATCTTAAACCTAGTAAATAACTTAAGTAAATAAGATATATAAATAACTTATTTATACTAAAATATAATTATAAACTAACCTTTAATTATTAAACCCTTAAAAGTTTAAAGGCTTTATAAGGTTAGGATTATCTAGTATATTCTTATACTACTAAATACTATTAAGTTTAATTTAGAGGAGTTCTACTTAACTCTCTAACTTATTATTCTATATATTTAATATATTAATTAAAGCCTATAAATTAATAATAATATTAGGTACTAATCTAATTATTATAACTATCTACTTATAAACTTTCTACTATTAGGTTATCTTCTTACTAAGTTTCTTTCTCCTTACTAAATATATATCTACCTAGCTAGTCCTAGTAACAGCGCGTATAGATTTCCTTACCTTCCTTTAAAAGGGAGCTAGAATCTATTATAATAAGTACTTATACTATTATAAAGTTAAAGGGTTAATATACTTACCTTTATATAATAATTAATACTATAATAACTATTAGTATATTAATAATAAGGGAGAGTATTACCTTATTTATAATTATCTAAACCCTTTATAAAATAAGTCTTATAAGGAAGAGATATATTATATAAGTTAGTAAGCTATTATATAATATATATAAGTAAATATACTTAAAATAAGTTAATATCTATATATAATATTAATATATTAATAAATATAACGCGATATTAATAAGATATTATAAGTACTTATAAGAGAAATATTATATATAATATATAATAAGAATATTATATATATTAGTATATATATTTTATAATATTATTAAGTTAATGTAAGTACTTATAAGAGAGGCTAAGGGAGTTATAAGAAGTTTTAAATATTAGAATAAAAACTTTATTAATATCTTATAATACTATCTTAATACAATTTCCTTTAAAGCTATTTAAATTATAATAATAATAATAAAGGTTTTATTTAATTTTATAATTAATATATTAAAGTAACGCGTTACTTATTATACTTTATATTTATAAATATTTAATCTATTATTAATAATAAAGTATACGCGCCTACTAGTTAATATTACCTTCTTATTTTTATATTATTACTAATATATATTATTAATATTTATACCTAATAAGTTATTCCCTATTAATATATAGTAATATTAATTATATAAAAATATTATATACTTTAATACTTAAAGTTAATAAGCTAAGTATCTAACTATATATTAAAGGTATTTAAAATAATTTTAAATTATATTATATATTATCTTAGTATAATTAAAGAATATAAATAGTTTAAAAGTATATATATACTATCTAAATAATTTGTTAATATACTCTATTACTAACTATTATATAATATTATTACTACCTTATAAAAGGTTTTAATATACGCGTCTAGCCTAGCTAATATTAATACTATATTAATAGTAGTATATTAAATAACTCTTTTCCCTTATTTTTCTTATATAGTTTTAAGGTTTTTTAATAAATATTCTAATTAATCTTATTAGCCCTAGGGACTAGGGCCTAGGAGGGGAGGTACTTATTAGGCTTAGGTATATATACGCCTTACGCGCCACCTTATAACCTACTTTAAGTAACCTTCCTTAGAAATACGGGGTAACATCCTAATAATAGGAGGCCTAGACTAAGCCTATACTTAGTAGATATATATCTTCCTAGCTATCCCCTATTATTCTTCTAAGTTCCTTAGAGATTAGTTCTACTATTATAATAGGCCTACTACCTAATCTATTAGTAGACCTATACCTATTATTTAACCCTATAACATGACTCTACGTCTTTTATTACCTAATACGCTATTATAGAGCTAGTAGGTATAGGCCTTATAGTTACTTAATATTAACTTTCTATTTTTAATATATAAGTAATTATTTTTTAGATATTCTATTAACGCCGCGGTAATAGAGGAATAGTACTTAATAAAATAATAGTAGAAATTAGTAAACCCTAAAAAGATCTAAATATCTTTAATACTCCTAGGTTCTAGCTATTTTATTATAATATTTACTTTATATAGATTTATATATATACTATTATAATTAATAATAAAGTTAAAGAATTCTATCTTTATTATTATAAATTTATATTTCTTTAAGTTAATATAAAGTTTAAATTTATAAAGATATTATAATACTACCTTTATAACTCTAATATAAGACTTTTTATACTAGGAGTAAATAAGAATATTATTTAAATAAATAATATATATAATATTAAGTAGTCCTATTAGGACTTTATTAATATATACTTAAAATAAGGTAGGTATATTAATAAGTCTAAAAGGTATAATTATATATTTAAAATAGCTATACTTTATATAGAATATAATCTTCTATTTATTACCCTTTCTTATTTATAAGTAATAATATATATCCTTAAGATCTAATTTAATTAAATACTTAATATTAATTAATCTTATTAATATTTTATTAATTAATAGAAGTAAATAGTAATTCTTAATTATAATCTTATTAAGCGCCTTATAATTAATATATAAATATAATATTCTATCCTTTTTTAATATAAAAAGAATTAATATACCTATTAGACTTATAAAATAATAAATCTACCCCTTTTTTAAAGCTTACTTAAAGTACTCCCTTAATACGCGTAACTCTTTCTTTAATAAGTTATAAAATAAGTTAAAGGGAGGTTCCTTATTCTCCTTTATATTAATTATATAATTATATTATATATAAGCTAATAGCGCCTTAATATTCTTAATTAAAAAGATATCTTAAAATTCCTAAAATTTTAAAGGGAGCTTAACTTTAAGTAGTAGGCTTTTATTACCTACTTTTAAGTATATTATAATAAATATAATATTATTAAGCTACTCCTCTAAGGCTTTAATAATATTAAAGTACTCTTTAATATTACTTTTCTTAATAGGGAATTACTAGTTTTATATAAGTTAATCTATTTAAGAATTTTATTCCTTTAATTATAAATATTTTAAGTAAAAGTTATAATTAAGGTTTATTATTATATAAAAGGCGCCCTTATAATATTATATAATATTATTAGAATTAATAAGTTTAATTCTTCTTATATAAGAACCTAGTAATAATATTAGGTTCTTAACTCTATTATATAAGGTATTATTAAAGCTAAGGTCTATTTTTTAATCTTACTCCTTTATTAAGTATATATTAATATAATTAATATCTACTCTAAAATTAATTAATATAATAGATTCTCTTTATAAACTCTTAAGCTCTATTTATATTATAATAATAAGTTATTATATCTACTTCTTTCCTTATATTATAATAGTAGATATAATTATAATACTTAGGGGTTTTTTAAATTTAAGCCTTTTTAACTAGTTTATTACTAGATATCTTATTAGTTATAAGCTTATTAATTATAATATTTATAATTATTAATTTTACGCTTTAATAATCCTTAATTATATATCCCTTCTTTTAATAATTATAATATTTAATAATAAAAAGGTTAGGCTTAAGCCTTTAAGGAAGGTATAATAATACCTTAATAGTACCCCGCCCTTCTTACTTTATATATAAGCTATTGTCTCTTTACCCTTAGAAATTTCCTCTTCCTCTTTAAGGGCGTTAACCCTTAATAGGAGTATTATCCCTTTAATCTTTATCTATAAATAATACTATATAAGGCTCTAATTAGATTACTAATATAATAAGAGTATCCTTTATCTTTAAGATATTAAGTTATATTATAAGTTAATTATAAAGATCTTTATATAACTTATTTAGAAGGTTATTATAAAGTATATACTTTATTAGTAGCTTAAGTTATCTTTTTAACCTAGTAAGGTAATTTATAAAGTTTATAATCTTTTAATATTCCTTCTACTTAACTTCTAAGTAGTACTTACTAGTTATTAAATATTAATTTTAAAGATCTTTTATTTAATCTATTAAGAAACTATTAAAGTATTCCTAGGACTTTTTATCCTTTAATATATCTTTTATATACTTATATTATATAGCCTTAAGGTCTAGGGCTATATATTATAATATATATTAGATTTTTATAAAGTTATTAAAAAAATAGGTTATATTTATTTTAATTATATTAATTATATTATTAAACTACTCTTAATATTTTTATATTAACTTCCTATTATATATATATAGGTCCTACGGCCTAAGAATATAAATTTTATATTAAAGATACTTTAATTCTAATTCTTCTATTAATAATAAGTAATAATAATAACCTACTTAAGTAGTATTATTAATATATATTTCCTACTCTAACTCTTATAAATATTATTATAGATCTTATATCTATTACCTCTTAAAGACTTCTTCTTTAAGTTCTTATATCCTTTATAATAGTACTTCTTAGGTTTTAAGTAGCGGGGACTAGGTTTATACGCCTAGTAGCTACCCCTAGATAATTAATTATAATTATAATATATCTATTATTAATTTATTAATTAATTCTTAAGACTTACTTTCTTTATAAGCTTAATCCCTTATATTTAAGCGGGTTATCTACGCTAGTTAATTAACCTTTTTACCTTATACTTATAATAACCCTTCTCTACTTATCTTATTAATAGTTAGGCTACTACCCTTAAATAAGGTAGAGTAATTAGAATATAAGGGCACTATATAATAATATAGCTATTAAGTACTATAAATAGTATATATACGTATATATATAGAACTCTCTACTCTTATTACTAGTAAGATTAATTACTACCCTTTCCTTTAGAGGGAATTCCCTCCTTTATATATTATAGGTAAAGGGGTAGCGTAGTACTACTACGTACTATAAACGCCATGTTAATAGTAGTACTATATTCCTAACTAGTCCTTATACTATCTAGATATAAAATCTTATTAGAGAATTTTACTTACTAATATTTAATAATCTTATAATCTTAATAGTAATTAATAATAACTTAATAATAAAGCTATTAAAAAACCCTAAGTTTTATATATAAATAAAGTATATCTTTATAAGATATTACTTTATCTAAGAAAAGGTTATATTAGGGGAGATTATTATATAAAGAGTAGATACTAAGGATAACTTAGTAGATATTATAATAAAGGAACTACCTAGGCCTAGGTTTAAAGATCTAATTAAAGAAATAGGTATAAAGGTTATATTATAAGTAATTAGCTTTAGAGATATAAGATACTAAGATTCTAGAGTTAGAGGGAGTATTAGAATAAAGAACTTAAAGAACCTCTAATATTTATAGTATTATAATAGCCGTTTATAGTATATTCTATAAACGGCTATATATAAATAAGTAAGTAGGATATCCTTTATTCTATCCTTATTCTACTTATATATAAGTAGGGTAGTTACTTATAAGTAGAATATTAAGTAATTAATCCTTCCTAAGATATCCTCCTCTAGTATTTCAACTATAAGCGAATAGTCTTTCTCCTTCCCTAATATCCCTTCTTTTAAGTTCATTTAGCTAATAAGTAATCTACTACTTCTATACGGCGTCTTAAGTAGGACACACCTTTATTACTTCCGAAAACTTCCTTCGAGCTACGTCCCTAACAAGTAGCAGAGCTAAGAAAGCAGATACGTGTTCTTCTCTAGCCGTTACTCGACCGTACTTTGTCGCTAACCTAACTTCAGAAGCGTTCGTACGGGAATCGGTTAATATTTGTCACGTTGTAATAATAAAAACCCTCCAAAATTTCTTACGCGTACAATAAGGGTTTCTTAGTATCGCTCTCTTTCAAAACATACTTCCTGTGCTTGGAATTCAACGACGAGCTGATTCATGTAAACCCTGTCCAGTACTCTTGCGTTGAGAGTAGTATATCTCGTATACCTTCAACGCTAATAGACAGATTCGTCTCCCCTTATATCTAATGTAGACTAGGCTGAGCTGGTGCCAGTACGTAGTAATACAACTCATTTCCCGCATGGTATACTCGTTACACAACTGGTAGATGTACTTGCTAATACTCGCGGGAGATTTCTCTAATATGTTTAAATCATTAATGCTTACTACCTTGCGGAGTCTGAAAAGATTCGCTAGTCAATAAAGAGACACTTAGGGCATGAAGGGAGAGGCTGTACTATTGACAGACCTTCCGTCGATCCATTAATGATGTGGATTCTCATAATAATCCGTAACATAACGATTTTTGTCCACCTCGTTGTATCGCCGGTTGGAGTGGTCATGCAAATGCATATTTCTTTACGGTTGGTGGTTAAGCCATAGCGGAGGCCGCCCGGGGCATATTGCTGGGGACTTCGCAACGAATCGTTGAGGTTGAGACCGAGACCAGGAGGCTTACTGCAGCACAGAATGAGAAGGAAATCAAAGGACGAGGAAGTATAGAGGGAATAGCTAGGAGGAAAGTAGCAGTGGGCTGCGATTGACTGAGTCTCGATGTTGATATAAGCGTTAGCCTTCGTGTTGATGCATTTATGTCTTAATTGTCTTAGCTTTGGTCTCGATGTAGGGGTGGGCTTCCATTGCAGTCTTAGGCTCTCCCACGCTGAAGGACACTTGGTGATCATAATCGCTCGTACATGTGTTCCTCTCCGTTTCATAATACGTGCGTGGGAAAAGGCCTAAACGAGCGGTACCAACAAGCGTAAGCGCTTCAAAATTACCGTGTGCAAAATCAATGTCATTGGTGTGCTGTAAGACCCTAACCCCGACCCCGCGAATTACAGTAAAGTTACTAACTTTATTACGCCTATATAACTATACTACCTAATATTCAACGCTTATAATATATAACTAAGTAGGCTAAAAGATACGCATTTATCTAAGGTATCTAATACTTTAAAAATTATAGAAATCCGTCCGTTAGTAATAAAGATATAACTAATCCTATAAATTTACCTATTAAATCTATAGGTCTTAGTAGTCTTAATACCGCTTTACCTGCTATACCTATACTTATACCTTCCTAACGTACCCTACTAGTAATAACGACTTATAATAGTTATCTAAGTCAGCTAAAAGATACGTATTTATCTAAGGTATCTAATACTTTAAAAATTATAGAAATCCATCTACGTACGTAGAAGATATAACTGATTTTATAAGTATATCGAGCCTACATTTTTGCTGCAATTCGTGGGGTTAGGGTCAGGGTCTTACAGCATACCAATGACATTGATTTTGCACACGGTAAAACTATACGAGCACTAGAACCAAGCTAGTCTTGATATGATGCAGCGAGGCACAACGGTGATAACTAAATCGATTCTGTCTACATACAGGAGCTGGGACTGTTTCTTAATGACTTGGTGATAATAAGAGCTAAGAGAACCAACGGTTGCAGAGTCTACATGCAGGAACTAAAGCCAACTCCTCTTACTCTTGACACACTAATTGATCAAGAATCAGCAAGAAAACAACTAAACTTTTGACGTACTGCCTCCTCAGCAAAGCAAGATGCTCTATCTTTACCGTTGCAGAATATCTGCCTGTCGAGCCACTCTTAAACTACATGATCCAGTATCTAAGAACCAAGGTAACGCCAAATGTCTGATTCAAGGTCTTAATATCGGCTTCGGTGCTTTAGCTCCGACTCCTCGGGCATTACTGGCTTCTAAAGATATTGTCTTCAGCGCCTTACCATGCAGCCAATAGTATTGTCTTGATTACTCACGTGTCGGATGCGAAAAAAGCATATGATTCCAAACACATGACTGTAGACAATCTCCGTTAGCCAAATAGCTCTTATTGTAATACACGAAAATGATTTAATTATGCCGCAGCCACTTCTCCATTGAAATCACTTTACAGGTGATGGTCGGACTTCTCTCCTTTGATTGTCTTGCTACAAGTTTTACGGCATCCGGAGACCAGGGGATGAAAGATGCAGATTGCCACAGATCTGTCAACAGTATTCCCGAACAGCAAGCATCGGTCTCATCGCATAATCATAAAATACGAGGGTGATCGCTACGATGGCGAAAGATAGCCACAAATCAAAAGCGTCAGAGTTGAACGATAATTGCGAGGGCGTGACGAGAGCTGAGATTACCAACAGCAGCAATTACACAACGCAGCTTTGGCGGAGCCTCCTTCATGAGGTCGAGCAACTTGGCGTGAAGAAGAAAGATCCGAGGGTTAGTCTCCTAGGCCAGAATAATCAGACGAGGAGGTACAAAGTAGCTGTTATATGATTTCAGGCAGGTCAAGTACTCGTCAATCGTGCATTTGACTGCACGCGTGTATGGTTTTTCGCGCCGCATTCATCGCATCCTCTATTGTTACTGAACTATACGCGCCTCGTCACACTCCATAAAATTCGAGACGTGGCAGCTGTTACCACCTGGCGGATATTCGATGCAGGTCACTATTGGCGATAGCTCTATTCAAAAGCCAATACTGTGGGCGTGCCTGAATTGACTGTGATAGGACTCTCACTGAACCGTTCTGTGCGACTGATACTCTTATTAAATCTTTTTATATGTTTTCGTATCTTACCTTGATCTATATAAGTAATACTAACTACCTAGACTGACCGTCGAGTCGGGATTCGGTACCAAGATTTGGTACCGACCGAATACTCAGGTCAGGGTCTTAGTACCGACTTGAATACTCGGTACCAGCTATTAGTACCGACTCGCTAAGGCCTTAATACCTTAACGAGTCAGGTTAACCCGACTTAAATTACTAAGGTATTACTAAGACGCTAAGCCCCTAATAAAATAGTAGAAGGAATTAAAATAGTCTCCCTATAATATATATTTAGAATAATTATTATACTTATAACTTTATCTTCCTAGTATTTAATATATATTCTTCCTAGTATAATAAATATTTATATTACTAATTTATATTACTCCTACTTTATTCTATATATAAGGTCTATACTATATTAACTCTTATAAAACCTAGTAGTAAAGCTATTAAATTAAAATTAGATAATCTTATTATACTTAATTCTATATTAAGTAGTATTCGTCCTAGTTAATTTATAAGTTAGGTTAGTTAGGGAATATTAAGTAAATCCTTTTATTAGAAGAAAGAGCTTCTTTAAAATACTATTTAATCTATTAGAAAAGAATTCCTAAAATTAGTACTAGTAAGGAATAATAAATATATTAAATAGAATTTAGCTTCTAAAGTCTAATTTAAAGTATAGTAGTAGTAAATTACTATTAGTAAAAGTATTAAATTAAAGTTTAATACTAAAGTTAAAGATCCCCTTTAATTTAAGAAAGTTATATTAGGTAAATAGGTTAATATCTAGAATAACTTTATCTAATTAGCTTTAATAATAGAAGGATTATTAAAGATTATATATAAGAAGTATAATAAGCTTCTAGACTACCTAATAATAACTAGTAATTTAAGTATATCTAATATAAAGAAATATATTTAAATAAGTAAATATTATTTATAAAAGCGGCTTAATCTATTATTATAAATAGAACTTTCTTTAACTTAGGTAAGTTATCTAAGGTAATATAAAATAGTAATATAAAATTAATTCTTTAAGATAATATTAGAAGAAAAGTAATACTAGGTTTTCTATTAACTTTTCTTAAGAGAAGTAGAATAAATAATTATATAAATACTTTCTTACCTTAAATTAGTCTTTTTATACTATTTATTAACTAGAGTTTTAATAGTTATTATTAATAGCCCGTCTAGATTTAACCTTAATCTATTATATTAAATTATAAAGTATAATCTTCTTAGATTTTAAAGGAATATATATAAAAATTAAAGTAGATTTAAAGTATCTCTAATATATTTCTATTATACTAGATACCTAGTCTAGTCCTTGAAAGGTTACCTATTTTAGAGTACTAGTCTATTAGATTAATACTAATTTTTAATATTAAGAATATTTTATTACTTTTATACTACTTAATATCTATTATTCTAGGTATTTACTTATAATAGAACTAATAAAGATATTAACTATTTATAGAATTAAAGATAAACTTTTTAAGGTTATTATTAATAATACTAGTAATAATAGAATATTAAAAGATAAATTAAAGAAATCTCTTACTTAGCGTAATATTTAATAGGATAAATTATAAAACTCTATTCCTTATATAACTTATATCTTTAACCTTATAATATAAGACTTTATTAAAGCCCTAGATTTAGAAGCCTTAGATAATATAATAATAATATTAAAGGATACTTAAGTTAAAGATATCTAAGTAAATATAAGTCTATCTACTATTATTAAGAAGGTATAATATAATAGAAGTAATATAAATAGGTAATATACTTACTAATATTTATAATAGATCCGCGCTCTTATAATAGCTATTAACTTATCTCCTTAATAAAAACTTAATTTTTAATAGCTATAAGAAAGTTTTATTAAAAGACCTAAAAAACTTATATAAGATATTTATATTTATTAGAATTCTACCTACTTAATACTTTATTATATATATTAGCTACGTAAATTTATTAATTCTTAGGTAGATAAAAATATAATTAATCTAAAAATTAATAAGATTAACCTTAGTAGATATAAGTAGTTAATTATCTTACTACTTAAAAAATATATTAAATCCTATCTTTTAACTTACCTTAATAGTTTTTTAGATAATAAATATAGGTATATATTTAGGGTTCTAATTATATAATATACTTTTTAACTATTTTAATTATACTAAAATAATAATATATAATAATAGGATACTTAGTAGAGTAAGTATTATTAATACTTATAAAGTAGCCTTAATAAAACTTACTAATTATTATTTTAAAATAAAAGGTAAAAGTAGATTAATATATAACCTTACTAATATTCTAGACCCTTTTATAAAACTAAGTCTATATAAAACTTAAGATAAATAAGAGGAGTTAAATAATAATAATACTTTAACCTCTTATAAAGAGATATATAA
>JAABUY010001169.1_pt1 | contig 37115 bp, 42 predicted proteins | sample 5560271 | NCBI WGS metagenome assembly JAABUY01 (sample SAMN10711886, study PRJNA513374) | rock metagenome | isolation source: Antarctica rocks | place: Antarctica: Victoria Land, University Valley
CCCTGAGCAGCGTGCTGCATGCGGCGGACGCGGCGCTTGCGGCTGCACCCTGCCCACGCCATGTGCAGCTGGGTGTGCGGCTCACCTGGGCAGCCAGTAGAGCAAACCACGCAGACGCTGGCGCAGATCTCGCGGCAAGCCATGCACACGCCACAAGCCCGGCGCAGTCTGCCGGAAGCAAGCCCCCTGCAGAAGCGCAACCGCAACATGATGCGCCAGGTGAGTTGCTATGTGCTTCTTTGCCTATGACATGCTGCTGGGGTTCTTCATATGGCACAACAACACAACCAATAAACTGGTTGACGCCAAGCATGCATGCCCACAGAGCTCCAATATCTCTCTTAGCCGGCGAGGCAGCGTCCTCGCTGTGATGTGCTGCCAATATAACAGGCACTGAGAGTGCTGGGGCGCTGGACGCTTGGTGCGTTGCCGTCAACGCAAGCAGCGCCAGCGTCGTGCGCTCGCGCCGCGGCCTGTACGAGGCGCTGCTACGCCTGGAGCGTGAGGGTGCAGTGGTGGTGGAGCGCGACATGCCTGCGGCTGACATCGCCTTGTCGGCCTCGACCTGCCTGAGCCTGTGGCCGGAGAGCTCTGTGCAGGCGCGCACCAGTCACACATGGTGTATGGTGTGAATGCGCCACACTGGCGTTGCACACTTGACTGATCAATCTTCAGTGGGCAAGCATCTGTAGTCCTTGTGCAAATGCAACTGTTAAGGCAGGTGGTGCCTTCAGAGCTGTTGCTGACATCTAGCGTGTCATATGCATCGCCGCCTTGCAGGGAACCGGCGCAAATGCGGGGGCGGCACTGGTCGAGCACATTCAAGAGCAGCTGCAGCTGCTGGCGGAGGGCTTCGCGCGCTGCCTGCTGGTGGTGGAGGGCTCGCAGGGCTTCCTGGCGCAGGCCTGGGCCCGCGCGGAGGCGCTCTACGCGACAGCGGAGCGCATGGGCATCTCCCTGCGCCTGCTGACCTCCAGCGGGCCTGCAAGGACGGAGGTGCCGCCCTCCAGCTTCTGACTTGTAAAAGTGTGCAAATGGGGGCACACACTTCCCATGCACACATGCTCCGGTGTATGTGTGCTGAGAAGGATATCATGCGCAGGCGGTGCTTGTGGACGCGGCCAGGTCAGCGACAAACACGCTGCGCGGTACACCTGCGTGCCTCATCCTGCCTGAGCAGCCGACAGAGATGGAGCGCTGCCTGTGCTCGATCTCGGCGCTCAACCCGTTCAGCGCTGCGCGCCTGGCCGCCATCGGGTGCACTGTCCAGGACCTGCTGACCCTGGATCACGCCGATCAGGTGTGTGACAGGCCACATCGCAGTGCGCATGAGCAGTGTGCACTGCTGGCAAGCCTAGACTGACAATTTGCAGGACTTCGGGCCTAAGGCCTGCTCCTTGGGCTGCATGCGGCGTTTACGGCTGGCTATGATGGGGCGTGCACTGCAGGCGAGGCTGGCACAGGCGCTGCCTGACCTGCCTGCGCGCAGCCTGCGCTTGTTCTTCCAGCAGGCTGCGCATGATGCGATGATCAGCCAGGAGCCAGGTGTGCCCTGTTATGCATTGTGTCGCGTTTGTGCTATCAGAAGCAGCCTTGCAAGATTGTGCAATGCACGCTCAAGCTGCTTGTGCTGGTTGGACGCGGCAGGTACCAGCAGCACAACTGTTGGTGGAGCGCCCGAGGCGCTGCCGGCCGGGGCCGCAACACCCGGATGCCAGCCTGGGCCAGTGCATGCAGCGTCTCTGGGACCAGCCTCGCCCGGCTGGCAGCCGCAGCCAGGCTTGGGCTACTTCGGGGTGCCCGCAGCCGAAGCGCCCTGTGCGCGGCACCCCGAAGGAGACGCTGGGGTGATGTGGCAGGCTATGGCAGAGCAGGGAGGCGCCACGGTCCAGGGCCTCGCTGGCCAGCGGCCGTGGCAAGGCCAGGGCCAGTGCCATGAGGCTGCCATGCGTAGCGGGGCAGAGGATGCAGATGACCGGCACGCCAGCTATGCACAGCCTGCCTTCGGCGCTCGCTGGCATGCTGACGCAAGGGCACAGACCATGCGCGGAGCTGCCACGCCCGGCATGGCAGGGGCAAATGGCGTGCAGCGCGTGGCCTGGGGGCAGTGTGCCGGCGGCGGCTGGCAAGCAGACGCCCGGGCGCTGCACATGCACGGAGTTGCCGCGCACGGCATGGCAGAGGATGCGGGCCATGCACAGCGCATAGGCTGGGTCCAGCCTCCCGGCAGCGCTTGGCATGCAGACTTGCGGGCAGAGCACTTGCATGGAGGCAGCTGGCAAGACGCTGCTGACAGCGTGCAGAGGCAAGACCGCAATGCAGCCATGCTGCGGTCACCTGCCGCGGAGGTCTGCCCTGGGGTGGACGAGTTTGGCGTGGACGAGGAGCGCGTGTTCGCGCTGGACGATGACCGCGCCCTGTCGCAGTCCAGCCAGGAGGCTGAGCCCGGTGGCGCGTCGAGCGGTGGCGGCGCTGCATCGGCCTTGCCTAGAGGCAGCCGGCAGATGGCGGAGCCGGCAGACTGCGCCGGCGAGGCGGGCGACATGCGTCTGCGCACAGACGGCGCCACATGGGATGCTTCCAGCATCCTGGTGCCGCCCAAGTTCCATGCAGCCCATAACCTGCGAGGGCCCAGTCATACACGCATGTCCACTCAGAGGTTTCTGCATATGCACGGTATAGTGCCTGTCGGTTGGCAAGCACCATTGTGCGCGCAGGATGACTTCCTTACGCGGCGCAAAGCGCGAGCGCCGGCCACCAAGCCCGCAACCAAGCGCCTGCAGGGCCGCCAGCCGAAGGAGCCCGCCGCGTCGCCAGGCATGCAGCCGCAGGCCGTCGCGCGCGAGCCTGCCTTGGCTGTGCGGGCCGATCTGTCAGCTGCCGTGTCCAGCTCGCCGCCCGGGCGCCGCAACCCCACGCGCGCCGCGCGGCCGCACCGCCACGCACCGCCCCGGCTGCTTTCGTCGCCGGAGGGTGAGACATCCAGCGGGGCTGCCCAGCAGGTGTGGTCCAATGCTTTCAGCGCACGCACAGTTAGTGACGCCTCTGCAGGTGTCAGTTTGTCTATGTAAATACGTGAGGTAGGGTGACCGTGCTCATGGGCGGCATGCTCGCTCCTGACCAGCAGGCGCCTGCGCCTGGTGTGGACCTGGGCACGCTCTTCGTGAGCGCAGATGGCGCGGCCAGCGACAGCGACGCCAGCGAGATCAGCGGCACTGGCCTGGAACAGCTGCTGCAGCGCAGGCTGCCTGGATCGCCCCAGCCGGCGCGGGCGGCCAGGTAGGCTGCGTGCTGAAGCCTCTCTGCCAATCAACCCTCCATGCTTTAAATGATGCGTGCAGTTGTGACTAGCTTACCACCAGACCACCATGCTCTTTGCTTGAGCAGTCATATGCGCTACTGATCACATGTGGAACGGGTGTGCAGGCCATCGAAGCCCTCCAAGCAAGTGCTGGGCTTCAAGCGACATGGGTCAGGCCTGCGGCGCCCGCCAGCGCTTGTGCTGCCGCCCATCCTGCCCCGCAGTGGGCGTGCAGCTTGCAAGCTGCGCAGGATACGGTGACCTGGTGTTTATGTAAAGGCTTGAGACGGGATCTATGTGAGGATAGAGTGTGAGCATGCGTTCGCGCGCCTTACATGCATCTGTGGCATACATCGAGACCACCATCATAATGCTCTAGTCTTGAGGGACTGGACATATGAGGTGGACATGCGAGCCCTCCCCAGTTCAGACATGCAAAGCCAGCCAGGAGTCCTAGAGCATCCCCGTGCGCGCGCAGTCAGATGATGCAGATGCAATAACACTACTGAACCTAGGCAACTAGTACCACTTCAATCCTCACCCTGCACCACTCCTGGACAATCAAACGAACCCCAAACAACCTCGTAAGGCTCCCAGCTCTAGCAGGTCAGATCAGTAAAGTGCATGCGTTAGACGAATGGCACAGGAGTAACCGTCTGCTGTGCACCATCGGACTCCTTGTGAAAGAGGATGGGCTGCAGGGGTGCTGATGGGCCGTATGCCTCGCGCAGCAGGTGCTCGCCCTCCTGCAGCACCAAAACCAAAAGACATTGGCCCAGTGATGACAAATCACGCTTTTCACAGAGACAATACGGCTTGCTCCATATAAGTGTTTTCTATCTGGTGGCCAATGCAGTGCATCATGCGCACCACGGCCCCGACCTTCAGCCTTCTTGTACTGTATGTACATAGGCTTCAATGACTTTTCATACTGCAACAGTACAAAAGAGAGAAGGACTATATAATATCCTGTAGCAGGTCGTGGGGCAGCGCACTTGGGACAGTCCAACCGTCACTGGTCCAACGTAGCTCTGTGGCAGCTGGAGCGAGACGGTGTAGAAGGCGGCCCCGCGGCCACCCGCAGCCGCCGCGGCCGCGGCCGCGCCCTCGCCGCCGCCCTCGCCGGCCAGCAGCGCCAGCTGCACGCCATGGCAGCATGCGCGGGGTCATGGTCAGCGATACCCATGCGCTGCTTTTCATCCATGCGCCAGCCGCCATCAGCACCGCCAGCTGTCCGCGAAATAGGGAGCACTGCATTGGCGTGGGTTGGATTCAAGTGCACCTTGAGTGCCAGGCTCATACGATTTGCAGCTCTGCTTTTGCTGGCATGACATATCCGCATGCTCATGCTCACAACCGATGCAATGCTGCACCCTGCTGATGGTGGTTTCACATAGCAGTCCCCGTCCCAGCAGGATATCAAAGCACTGACAGGGTGAGGAGAAGGGCCCTGCCTGCGCGCCCGCCCATGGCACCACGGACAGCAGGCGCCATCGCGGCGGCCCAGCAATGGTGAACGCGTCTGTGCCCAGGCTAAGGGAGGGGCCAAGCGGCGCGGCGAGCGCAAGCGCCAGGTCGACGCTTGCGCGGTCAGTGCTTGGCTCTCCCGCTGCATCGACCGCCATGTCGAGCGCCCACAGCTGCGCGCCGTTCCTGAGCGCGCGCGCGCGCTTGTGTCGGAGCGCATGCGCAGGTGCGCTGCGACGTGCAGCCGGACTGTGTATGTGCAGCAGGCCCGGTGTGGGCTATGAGTTGTGCACACAACAAGCAAGCTTGCAACGACAGTGTGGGAGCAGAGGCGGCAGCAGGAGGGTTGAATGCCTGCCATCTTATGCAAGGTCGGCAGGCGCTGCCATGCAATATGGCCACTGTCCGGCAGCAGCCCATCTGCCTGCCACTGGCGGCACTGCCCACGCCTGTGCGCAGCGCCCAGGTGCAAGGTGCTTACCAGGCCAGCGGCGCCTCGGCCAGCGCGTCTGTAGTGTTGGCGCCGGAGGGAGCGCCGGGCGCGGGCGCCGCGCCGACCACCGTGGCAGCGATGAGCGCGGTCAGCGGCGCTTCTGCGAGGGGCAGCGCAGCGCGCACCGCGGCAGCTGCATGACCTGTGCGCTCTGCGAGGTGTCAAGGTGTGTACATGCGTTCCAAGCCACACTGAAAGGCAGGCAGCATGAGGCACGGCAGCTTGTGAGTGCGCGGTGGACCTGCTGTATTGATGAGCAGCAAGATATGTGCAAATGAAAGCGGTTCAGTACTCTGGATCATGTTGAGCTCGACTTCAATATAAGACAGTTGCATCCCGAGCATGATACCATTGAAAGCGCTTGCGCGATTTGGCTTGGGGCGCGCCTGGTGCGGGTGCCGCTGCGCTCAACATTATGCTGGCGCCCAGCGTTTCCGCAGCGGGCGCCGGGGCGGGCGAAGAGCGCGCATGCTTCCTGCCTCTGCGCCTGCGGTGCACTGCCGGGGCCATCGCGGATGCTGCGGTCGCTGGCCAGGCGCGCGCCATGGCCGGCGCCGGCGCCTGTGCTGGAGCCGCAAGCTTTCCATGCCCTGTGCCATACCCATACCGGTGCGGCCTGTGCTTTGAAGGGCTGGGCGCGTGCGCCTGCGCATATCGCGCAGCGGGGGGCGCCTCCGCCAGGGCCGGCGCTGCACTTGGCGATGCGGCAGAAGAGGCGGCCGCGCCAAGAGCAGCCGCATGGGCGGGCGCCGCTGCGGGGAGACCATACGCGCCCAAAGCCGGGCCCGCAGCGTATCCGTAGCCCCAGACGGTCACGTCGTAGTATGTGGCCCCGCCTGCCGGCGCGGCTGCGTGCGGGGCGGGAGCAGCGGCAGGGCTCTCAAAGCCTCCACGGGACGCTATGCCAGCGAGGCCTGGAGCGGGCTCGGCCGCCACAGCCGGCGCGCTGGCAAGCACGAGCGCGGGCTCGGCGGCCGGCGCCGCCGCCGGGGCGGCCCCGGGCACGGCCGCCATTGCAGGCACGTGTGCAGGTGCCAGGGCAGCCGCGGGCGGGCTGCCGGCTGCGGCGGCGGAGGGCGCGGGCGCAGGAGCGGTGATCGGCTCGCCCTGGTCCAAGGGCGCCGGGGCCAATGGCGCTGGCGTCGGGCCTGCTGCCGCAGGCGCATCCGCAGCCGCATGCGCTGCGGCAGGCGCACGCTGGGGAGCCTGGGCTGGCGCTGGCAGGCTGCTGGCGGGCGCATCGACGGCCGCAGGCGCAGGTGCGGGCGCCGGGGTCCCGTATTGGCCAGCCGTCCGCCTAGCCTGCCCGTAGGCGGCCACGCCGATGCGGCGCGGCGCCGGTGCGGTGCCCGGCTCGACCAGGGGTGCGGGCGCGTCAGCAGGCGCAGCCTGCTGGGGAGGCAGGGTGTTGCGCTGGCGGCGCGCGCCCCGCCGCCGCCGCTGCCTGCGCGCGGAGGGCGCAGGCGCCGACGCCTCCGGGAACATTGTGGTGGTGACGCCGGTGCCAGGCCCAGCTGCTGCTGGCGCCCTTGCCAGGGCCGTCGCTGGCGCCTCTGCTGCGCTCTGACCGCCCATCCGTGCCGCCGCGGCCGCAGGCCCCTTGGCTGACAGGGCGAACGGCTCTGCGCTGCCATAGTAGTAGCCGCCGCCACGGCGTGCTGTGCGACCCTCCCCGTATGTCGAGCCCCCTGCTGGCGCGTGCGCGGGCGCGCCATAGCGGCCGACGCTCTGAGCGCGCGCGCTTGGCGGCGGGCCGCTGATGGGGCTGACGGCTGGCGCCTCTACCTGCGCAATCGTCTGTGTCGCAGGCGCAGGCGCGCTCACAGAGGCGGGCGCCTCAGCCGTGCCTGGCACCGCGGCGGCCGCGCCTGCCTCAGGGGCAGCGGCAGGCGCGCCGGCCATGCCCGGCGCGGCAGCGGCCGCGCCGGCCTCAGGCGCCGCAGGCGCGCTCGCAGCAGCAGCAGGCCCAGCCATTGGACTGCCGACCGGGCCTCGCCCTGCGCCTGGCATGGGCGCTGGAGCCATGGCACCCACTTCTCCCGCTGTAGCCAAGCGGCCAGCTGCGGGGGACGCTGCGGGCGCGGCAGCGGGCTGCGCATCAACTGCCGGCAACTCTGACGTCCCAGGCGCAGCCTGCGCCGCGGACGCGGCCGCGGCCGCGGCCGCAGGTGCGGGCGCCGGCGAGGGCGCCGCGGCGGCGGCCGCCAGCGCGGCCGCATACCCCGCAGCATACCCCGCGGCGCCCGCCGGGCGCACGCTGGCGCGCAGGCCGGCCAGCTCGCCGGACAGCACGCCCGCCGCATACCCCGTGGCGTAGCCCATGGCGTACTCCGCGCTGGGCCGCGCCAGCTCGGGCGCGCCGCCGCCGCCCGCCAGGGGCACCAGCGCCGGCAGCGGCGCGGCCGCGGCGGCCGCAGTGACCACCGCCGCCAGGACGGGCGCCTGCGCGGCGTGCAGCAGGCCGGCGGGCGCGGCGGCGGGCGCGGGCGCGGGCGCGCGCGGCACGGGCGCGCGCGACCTGACGACCGCGGCGCCCACAAGCACTGGCACGTGCGCCTGGCGCGCGTGCAGACGTGCTTTCTTCGACGTTGGCCAGTGGGCTGCCAGTTGCTGCAGTGCAACCAACAGGCTGGCCGCGACTGTCGAGCCCAGACGTTGACACGTGCGCGAGTGTCTAGCGTCGTGCCCCAGTGTCTAGCCAGTCTCACACGGAGTGTCCCTGAAGCACGCATGTATTGCGCCCACTCTGCTTCAACTAATGTTTTATCTAATTGGTCCACCTCAGAGACAAGCAGGTCCACCGGAATGATGCAGACAGGCACCGTGCTACGCCTGCCGCGCAGGGACCCTCCTTTCCTTCCTTCCTTCCAAACAGGCGGGTGCGCGCCTTCAGGTTCAGCATGGACGTGATGGGCGCCTCCAGCAGCGCATTGACCTGCGCCGCGAACGCGCGCGCCGCCGCGCCGCACGCGTTGGCGCTTGTGCAGTTGGACGCAAAGGTCACGCGCGTCAGCAGCGTCAGGCCCGCCTGAGGCGCGCGCTGGCCGTACGCGCCGCCCGCGCCGCCGGGGCTGGGCCCAAACCGAACAGACGCAGCGTAGACATCCGCGAGGGGCACGCCCGCCGCTTGCGCGAGCGCCTGCCGGTGGATGGACCTGCGGCGGGGCGAGTCGGCGACACCGCAATTTGGCAGGTGTAACACTGATGCTGACAGGCGTCTAAGAGATGTATTGGCTTCCGGCAGCTCATTTGATGCAAGGCGTACGCTCTACCAGAGAGCGCTGCATGCAGCATGCGGCATGCAGCACATGTCAGAAGCAGCCTGTCTGATGCATTGGCTGCCGCCATATTCAAGGACCAGCCATGTCCTTTCCACAGGACGCAGGCCAGGGCGCTGGAGCTTAAGCCTTTGGCCACGACGCGCGCTCTGCTGTGGGACGCGCACCTAACGCGGCTGGCGGTCGGCCCAGTAGACGGGACCTCTGGGAAGGTGACATTGAAAGTCACAGTGGCCATTCGCTCGAAGCGCGCACGCCAGGCTGCAGGGCCATTCACGTCCTCTGCTGAGCCCACAATGGGCTCTGCAGGACCTGCGGCGGAGCACCCGTGCGCGTGGTGCGTGAGCCGCGGCCGCGCTGGTCCGGGAGCCCTGTCTGACCCTTGGCAGGCTGTGCGCACCCGCCGCCGCTGCGCCGGCGCTCGTCTGCAGCAGAGCGGCGCAGAGGCACGCAAGCACCCACAGGCGCGCAGCCATCGTGGCGTGCACTGGTCTGCTGGCTCAGCCCGCAGCTCACGGCATGTCAGCGCGCTCAAAACTCTGTGCCTGACGTCGGGCAGACTGCCAGCAGGCGACCGTGGGGTCAGTTCTGGGCCAGGCTGTCAGAAAAGGTAGGAGGCATAGGTCGCAACACTGTTGACCAGTCCGGCATGCAAACCTAGATGGCAAGCGAACAGGAACTATGAGTGCTGGTTTGCCTTCAGCTGAAGAAGCCACAAGCTTGGCGCAGTCCCGAGCTTGAGCGCGGCTCACCTGCAAGGCTTGTGCCTTTTTGCCGGACCGTTCTGCCTAAGAGTGCAGCGGTGTGTTTAGACGTGTACACGCTGCAAGTCCGGCGTGCTGTGGTGCTGCGCTTGCAAATACCTTGACAGCCGGGTGGGGACGAGCTGTCGACGAGGGATCGAATATGAGGTGTAGGGCGGCAACGGCACGTGCAGCCAGGCTCGCTTCATGCCTTGCCTTGGTTGTGATCCCTGAAGGCCGCAGCGGTGGGCGACCATTGCTAGACTGATCTAGTCTGCTTGTTGCCACTATGATGGAAGTAGCTGTGGTGACAGGCGCCAGCGGCTTTGTGGCTAAGGAACTAGTCATGCAGCTGCTGGTCTGGCGCCCATAAGTGCAACTTGTGCCTCTGCACGTCGCAGTGCCAGCCATAACACACGTGTGCGCAACGGCAGGCAAAGGGGTACACCGTGCGGGGCACCGTGCGCTCCCTGGGCAACGCAGAGCGGACCGCGCACCTGACTGCACTCGGCAAAGCACTTCCAGGTGCCTGCTTTCAGTTTCTTGTGCGCTGCCTGCCTGATTGCTTCAAGGTTGTGCTTGTCACTGACTGTGGCACAACTTTGCGCAGGGACCTTGGAGCTGCGTGAGGCAGACCTGTTGCAGGTCACTCCCCTGCTCCACAGATCTGGCTGATCCAGGCTCAACTCCGTGCTGACTGGTCTGTACCGAGCAGGAGGGATCCTTTGACGCTGTTGTGGAGGGTGCCACATACGTCTTCCACACAGCGTGCGCCTCGCACGCCTGTCAGGCGCAGTCACATTTAGTTGTCAGTTCCCCTCCTCTTTGAAAGAGCTTGTCGTTGACCGTCTTGGCCGTCACACTCCTGGCACTGTGTCTGCCCCTGGCAAGCTCGCCTGCAGAGCCTCCTGACCTTGACAGTTGCCGCAGGTCACCCTTCTTCATAGACGTGGAGGACGTGCAGCGTGACCTGATTGACCCAGCGGTGAAGGGCACGCGCAACGTGCTGGGCGCCGCGGCCAAAGCCAAGGGCACCGTCAGGCGTGTGGTGCTGACGTCTTCGGTCGCGGGTGCGCCCCTGACCAAGCGGCACCACTCAGTTCAGCACTGCAGTGCGTCCTGCGCAGCTGTGCGTGCAGGATGCTCACACGTGCATGTGTGAGCCAGCAGTATTACATGCGGACGTGCCTACGAAAGCACCCACACCATGTGCATCCAGACAGGCCCATGCCTTGGGCCTTCCTATGCGATGCACTCGTATCAGGATGAAACAAGCGCTGTGCACCTGAGCCGCCGGAGGTCATGCGGCAGCGGTGCACGGCGAGTACGCGGCGCCGCCGCGCAGCGGCAGCCTCTACAGCGAGCAGGACTGGAACGACACGTCCACGGCGGAGAACGGCCAGGGCTACCACCTCAGCAAGGTCCGCACCAGCCGGGCATGTTGCCTGGAGGATGCGCACTCTCCCGGGTCCCTGTCGCGCTCGACAGCGGCGGGGCGTGCGGAGCTAGATCAGCACATGACGCTCGGCACACGAAGCTCGGGTGCCCGCTCGTGCGCGGCTGCACAACTCGGCGAGCGGACGGCGCAATCTGCGGGGGCTGCTGTTACACAATTCACATGATGGTGGGGGGCATGCGTGCCATTGCGGCCAGGAAGTGCGAGCAGCGGGCGGCAGGCCTGGCAGGAAGTGCTGTGCGCCTGGCATGCATGCACTGCCAGCATTGGCAAGTGGCGGGTCCCGGAGGAGATCCCGACAGGCGCCCGCGCTGGCGAAATCGTACTGCCTATGTTGCGCGGCCCTAAGCCTACCCCGCCCTACCCCGCCATGTGGCAGGTGCTGGCCGAGCGGGAGGCGTGGAAGCTGGCGGAGGCGGCGGGCCTGGACCTGGTGGCCGTGCTGCCCAACTTTGTGCTGGGGCCGGTGCTGTCGAGCCGCTCGAGCGGCCTCAGCGTAGGCTTCATCAAGGCGCGCACCCGCTTGTGCGCGCCCTGCGGAGGCATTGCGGGGCGGCGGCATGCTTTGGGCAGGCTGCGGGAAGTGCGTACAAGCACCTTTCGCGCTGTAGCAGCGTGGGAGCGGAGCACTGGTCTTGGTAAATATGCATCAGCACGGACCCAATGTGCTGATTGGTGGTTTCAGTGCACACACAGCCTGTGACACTCTGGCTGCAAATGCGGGCCAGGGGCTGATCGAGGGCAAGGCGGCGGAGGGCACGCCCATCATCTGCGACGTGCGCGATGTGGCGGCCGCGCACGTGGCCGCGGCCGAGACGCCGGCCGCCTCTGGGCGGTACATTGTGTCGCAGCGCGCGCCCATCACGCCGCGCGTCGTCTCAGAGGTGTACAGGGTGCGCCACCCATCAGCGGCGGTGTAGTCCTGGTGTGTTGGGCAGTCCACTGATCATTGCAAGGGCTCTGCATGCTGGAAGCGCGCGACGCCTGCTGCGAAGAGATGACAACCTCAGTAGTATGTCAGCCTGTGGTTGGCCCTGCACCACTCGCTCAGCCTCATGCGAAAGGAAGGGCATCTGCGCAGGCGCGCTTTCCAGACTTCGCGCTTCCTGACGTGCCGCCGGGCGACTGGGATGTGCGGGAACGCATCGACAACAGCCGCGCGCAGCGCGAGCTGGGGCTGACGCTGACGCCGCCGGCGGCTACGCTGGTCGACGCGGCTGTAACCCTCATTGCTGTGGGCGGGGCGCAGCCGCTGCCCAGCGGGCTTGATGCCATCCCTGGCGCGGAGGAGGCCGTGTGACAGGGCTCTCTATGTGCGTAAGTGCGCTCGTGATGACTTTTTTGTACAATTGTACATCTGTGTGGTCGTTCTCAAACTAGAAGTCGTGCAATTGACATGCCATATGGCTGCGCCAGTCCTGTGATTCAAGGCAGCGTGCGTGAGGTCCAGCGAGCCCGCTGATCCTTTGAGCTGTAGCCCGCCCAAGTCAGCACCACGTGCAGGATGCAGCGCACGCGCCGAGATGGTACGCCAGCAGCTGCGGAAACCATAAAGCTAGCTGTTCTGAGAGATTGTTGATGCCGTCAGCAAGCAATAGTGCAGTTGAGCAAAGCATAATCACGCATACATTCACATACTGCTGCTGGTTCCTGCCAGCCTCTCATGCAGCAGATGCCTGTTCTGCTTACAAAGTCAGTGCTGTCTGAAACATACTCTTCCTACGCCACAGGCTGAGCAACACACCGAGGTCACAGCACACAGAGAAATTCACACACTATACAAATAGGACATGTGCCAGAATGGAGGGCACTTCCTGGGAATGCATGCAGTGTTCAGGCAGCCCAATTTACTCTGCATGACTGTGTCAGACGACATGCTACATTTAGTGCCTCAGCTGATCAAACACCTTGGCCACAGGGAGAGGAACCAATAGCGCCGGCATGCGGGCACTGCCGCTCCTCAGAACCAGGGCATCCACCTGCACAGCAGGTGTGGCTCCAATGCTGCATTGGCTGCATAACCACCGCATGACAGGGAGGTGCAGCTGCGGTCAGTGGATACAAGGGGAGCCTGGTCATCATGTGAAGCACGCGCTCCGCGATGTGCATGCGGCTGACGCCCTGAATGCATGAATGTCTGCACGACAGGGGCTTGCCCCACAACCACCAGAGCGCATGCCCATCATGTACGGCCCCCCGGGGCGAGAATGGCAGCACTCGTCAACCAGCTTTCCATGGCGGCCAAACCCTGGAGCTCCTGCGCGCGCGCAGCCTAGCAAGCTGGGCCAGCCAGCCCGGCTGCGGCGCGCGCGCAACCGACAGGCGGCGGGTCCAGGGGCGGGAATGGGCGGGGTTAGGGACAGGGTGGGTTGCCAACCCCCGCACCAGATGTACATGGCGCCCAGGTTCTCCTTGTCGGTAGCCTCGCCAATGAGCCGGTGCGCCTGGCCCTCGGCGCTCAGCGGCAGCGACGGGATGCTCTTCACGCCCAGCAGCGTGCCCGTCAGCCGCCCTGCCGCGCGCCGGCCGGCCCAGGCGCCTGAGGGCTTCCCCTCTGTCCCAGGGTTCTTTTGCTGCACGGAGGAGACGCCTTGTTCCCACCATACAGGCCATGATGGAATCTCTGTATTGCGTCTGTTACGGACCTCGCCCCACCTCGCCGCACGGGCCATTGGCGTGCGTGACCAGCGCACCGTCGATGGTGGCCAGCGCATCGCGCGCCATGGGGTTGGCGCCCTCCTCGCGCTCGCGGCTGCGCCCGCCCGCCTGCGCCCACTCGCAGAGCGGGTCGTGCACAAACGTCTCCAGCACCGACACCAGCGTCTCGCGGTGGCTCCGCAGCACCTGCGCCCGCCGCGCAGCGCGTTGAAACGGTCTGCGCAGGTATGCGCATGCGCAGGCGCCCGGCCATGCTAAAGGCCACGGCCCTTGCAGCTGCCATTCATCCTGCAGCAGCACTGCATGGCCAGCCGTACAGCCTGGTGGTCATGTACAGGCATTGCTTGTGCAAGTGAGACAACCCCAGATTTCAGGCGCTTTTTATGCCGAGGCCGCAGCCAAAACAGCATACTTCACAGCTACTTGCCAATGACATGCGGCCAGCGCGCAGCGCAGTCGCCGCACGCAGGCAGCGCCCGTGCCTGGAGCGTGATCTCCGCCGCACGCCGGAACACGCCCTCCTGACCGGCGACGCCAAAGCCGTCGATCATGTTCTGCGTCAGCCGGAAGGGCACCACCTCAGGTCGCGCCAGCGTGAGGCCCTGCGCGCGCCCGGCGCACGCGCGCCGCGGTCGGCGCCGAGCCGGCGCGTGCCGTTCACGCTGACAGCAGCGCGCACCATCCACACAATCACCAGGACTGTGCTGCCGCATCTGCGCCCGCGCCTTGCCTTGTACGCGACGCCGGCTCATGCACAACACAGCAGGGCAGCGATCCAGGTTCCTTCTGCATTGTGCTGAGGCCGATCGCCCATGGAAACGCCCCCCGTTGAGCACGCTGTCCCGCCGTGCCAGCAGCCAGGGCTCAGGCCAGGGGCGCGCGCCGCGCCGCGCCGGGTGTCTGCCGCGCCGGGGGGCCCCCCGGCCCTGGGCGCCCCCCCTTTCCCCGCCCCCCCGGGGGGTCAGGCTACGTGACCCTACTATAACCTACCCTAACCCCATCCGCGCCTTGTCGAACAGCACGGAGAAGTCGACGTGCACGCAGTCGCCGGCGGCCGCGTCGAGCAGGATGTTCTCGCCGTGCCGGTCGCCCAGGCCGACCACGTGCCCGACCATGCTCCACACGGCCGCCGTGCGCGCAAAGGCCAGGCGCGCCGCGTGCCACGTGGCCGGCTCGCCCCAGCCGGCCAGGAACCAGCGGTGCAGGCGCGGCGGGAACAGCTCCAGCACGCGGTCCAGCAGCGGCGCGCGCCGCTTGCCCTCCTGCAGGGTTACGTTAGATTAGGGTCCAGGCACGCTGTCACCCGCCCTTCGCACGTCAGCGCCAGAGGCGATCCGCGCCTGCTGGCAACCAGCCATGCATGTACGGGGCGGGCGCAAGCGCGCGAGCCGCTCCTGGCGCGCGGGATTCGCCCTGACGCAGTGCACATCGTAGAGAGCTCGCACGGCAGGCTCGGGCGTCATCAGCTGTGAGAGCAACACTGCGGGCGTGGCGGGAGCGTGCTCGGCATGCCACCCGGCGCGCCGCGGCGCTTGCACCGCTGCATGGTGCCGGAGCGCGCGGCGCACACAGCCGAGGCGCCACGCAGCCATGCGCGCTGGCACCGCTCTCCGCGCTGCAGGCTGGCTCAGTGGCCACGACAGTGAGGTGCAGTCGCCGTGCAGCTCGAGTAGCCCCCTCAGAGGCTGCGCAGCCCAGCATGGCGGACGTGTGGCGGGGCCCGCACCGGGTGGTGGTCGTACAGCTTCTTGATGGCGGTGTTGGTCAGGCGGTTGAAGCGGCCGTCGGCCTCGTACACAGCCTGGCAGCACTGGCGCAGGCCCGCCGTGCGGCGCACCCACTCGATGATGCCGCAGTCCTCCGTCAGCGGCATCACCATGAACCTGATCGCGCGCCCCAGCCGCGTCGCGCCTCAGCCACAATGCCAGGAACGCTCTGCGGCAGTCTGCAGCTCAGCAACTGATCTCTTTGCAATTCAAGCACGGGCTCCTGCTCGGGCGGCTTGAAGCAGCGCCCCCGGAGCTCTGTGTGCACGGACAGGGAGGCCGACTCTGCTCCTGGCAGCCATGCGCAGAAGCTCCGCTCCCAGCACGCAACCTCATCAGCGGCGCCCACCAATTGCACTGCCACATAGCGTCATGACTTAGACATACAGGCTCATCCTCGAGGTGCACTCCGCCAGACCGCGCGCCCCGGCCGCGTCACGAGACGGAGCACGCCGGCGGCGCGCGCCGGCGCGGCCGCGCGGCACCTGCGCAGGTACAGGTTGCGCCGGCGCGACGCCGGCTGGCTGGCGAACAGGTGGTTGATGACGCCGGCGACCTCCATCATGCGGCTGTCCTTGCGCAGGTCGTCCTGCGGCTTGGCCAGGAACATGTACTCGCGCCCGTCGCTGCCCAGCAGCACGATCTGCGCGTGATGGTAGGGTCAGCCAATCATTTACCAGCAGCACAATCTGCGCGCGCGGCCCCGCGTCTGCTCTAGCGCGCGGACACGGCGGTCTGCCCCCGCTGTGCCGTTGCCGCAGGACGTGACCCTACCCCTGCCCCGACCCTAAGCCACCCTGCCCTACCTTTTTTGTGCGATGGCGTGTCAGACAGGACGCAGGGCTGCGGGAGCCGCCGATGGCGGAGCAGGCCGAAGGCGCTCTGCATAGTGGTGCAGCACTATGTGAGGCGCGCGCATCATGACACAGCTCCGCGGGCGCCCAGTAGCGCGGCCGCGGGGTAGATGGCGCGCCTTCTTGGGCGCCTGCAGCGACTTGAGGACCTCGACCTCGTCCTTGAGGCCCGTGATCGTCACGGCGTCCTCGAACGGCTTGTGGCTGGCGTCGGGCACGCCTGCGCACACACGGCACGCATGCAGCTGCGAGCCACACATGAAGCACGGCTGTCAAGTCCACCAAGCAGCAGAAAAGTGACAGGCAACACAAGTTCTGAGGTCCATACGTGCACATTGATGATACCTAGACGCGACTCGCTCTTTTGAGTCGGCAAAAAAATTGGGAAAAAAAACGTGGAGAGTGCGGACCGCTGGCGGGCAGCGCCAGGGTGAGGCCGCCCGTGGTCGGCACCATCACGTCCACCGGCATCATGCGCACCAGCGCGCTGAATTCGCGCCGCATGGAGAAGCTCTTGCTGCGCGCCCACACGCGGCGCCCGTGAGAGGTGCCATGCTACCTGGCTCGCATGCGAGGCATGCGCGCGCGCGACCCCGCTCCCCAGGTGGCACGACGGCAAGCAGGCCACCAATCTACGTGCCGCTGTGTCAGTAGCTTGTGTCGGGGCAGCGATTTTTGAGCGCTTTGCAGCCGGTCTGCACGCCACAGGCAGCTGGTCAGATGCCCTGGCTGGAGGCCGCACGGCACAGGCGGGCGGGGTGCCCGGCAGCGCGGCAGAATAGGTCCCCGCGCCAGAAAGGCTCCCCGAGCCTGGGGCAGGGGCAACCTGTGCCTGAGCGGCAGCAAGCGGGTCCTGGTGAGAGCAGGCAGGGCTGCGAAGGGTTAGGTTACAGGTTAGGATAGGGCTAGGCCGCGCACGTCTTCTCCTGTCGCTCGCTCGTGTTGTGGTGGCACAGCCGGATGAGCTGGTCGGAAAGCGCGGCAAACTGTTGGAACAGGCGCTGGCCGCCCGCGTCGCCGCGCTCGGCGTGGTGCTTGCGCGCGGACGCCACGATCGCCGCCGCCGCGTCCTTGCGGAAAGGCACGGCGCTCTTGCACACCGCCGCCAGCGCCCACAGCGCCTGCGCGCACGCGCGCGCCGTCCGCGCGGCTCGGCGGGCCACTGTGGGCGCGCGCGCCCACGTCGCCCTGCTGGCTGCGGGGCGTGCGCGCTAACGGCATGCTGCCGGACGTGCTGCGGGTGCACACTGAGCTGCAACACGTGCAGGCATGGCTGTTGTTGCATCTTATCCGAGCACGAGTCACGTACATGGGACATGGGGCTATTTTCCCCCTGATGACGTATTCCGGTGGCCACTGTGCTGCCCTTCCCACTAGATCGCACAGCGCTGCCTCTGCCAAGCGCTGCCAGGTTGCGCGCGGCCGACCGACTGGCCGCCCACCTGACCTGACAGGGGGCCCTGCCGTGCTGCCCGCGACCCAGGGGCAGCGCCTGGGGCCGCCCAGCTAGCCGGCCGCTGACCTGACAGGAGGCCTGCAGCGCTACCCGCGACCCAGGGAGCAGGGCCCTGGGGCCGGGCGCAGCCGCGCGCGCCTGGTGCGGGAAGGCCTGCGTGACGCGCGTGAGGATGTGCTGCGTGAAGCGCTGCGTCTCGCAGTGCGGGTGGCAGATGCGGCTGGTCAGCTGCGGCAGCGCGACCAGCCACACGTACGGCGGCAGGCCGCGCAGCATCTCGCCCATGATGTCCTGCACCGCGCCGCGCGCCTTGCCCTCCTGCGCCGCGGCAGCGCACGCGCGCGCGGCCGGCCGTCAGCCCAGGCTCTCGCTCTCGATCATGCGCGCTTGAAGAGGTCCCCTTGTAGGGGACACACGCGCGTTGCTGCAGGCGTTGCACGCACCAGGCCGCTCCTTGTAACACGGTGCAGAACGGACGACCGTTACGCGGCGGGCCGGCACAGGCAGGGGCCGCAGGTGCGGTCCTCAGGAGCCCGCTCGCTCACACACACCGCAGCCCCAGGCCCTGCATGCAGAGCTGCGCGTCATAAGGCGCGGCCATGGCGCGGCCGGCACCTGCGTCGTGGCCGGCCGCTGGTGCGCGTGGCAGTGCGCGCCATGCTCGAACCAGACGGTGAGCATGCGCGGCAGCGCCTGGTGCACGTGCCGGTGGCCGTGGCGCACGCAGCTGGCGTAGCAGCGCAGCACCTCCGGCAGGATTTCTGTGAACGGCTGGTCCTCGCCCAGGCCCTCCAGCCTGCCGGGGCGCGCGGCGCGGGCTGAGCGTCTGCGCCTGCATCACATGCGCAGGCACCCCCCAGACCACATGCGCGGCAGCTGCGGCGCATACGGCGCCCGTCGGCCGGCCCTGCGGCGCAATACGCCCAGCACCGCAGCCGGCTAGCACGTGCCCTGCTGCAGCCTCCAAACATGTGCCCTGCCTGGCCGCCGCGGACCCGCTGAGCCGGCCATACCCCGGGCGGTAAATCCTGTGGGAACCCTGCAGTCGCGCGCACTTCGCGCGGCCGGCCAGGCGGTCCAGCGGCGCGCCGGGCGCGTCGGCGCCGCCGCGCGCGCGCGCCGCCTTGGCGGCCTGGCGCGTGCGCGCGTCGCGCATCAGGCTGTCCAGGTAGCGCCCAAACTCGAAGAAGCCCTCCTCCGCGCGCCGGTCCAGCGCGATCGCGCGCTCAAACAGGTCTGCGCGCGCGCCGCCGCGCGCGGCGTCAGGGCGGCGCCTTGCGCAGCCTGGGCTCCCATTTAGAGGGTGTGGTGAGGGCTCGCAGCGAGCACGACGTGCAGGCTGGGGCCGGTCACGCCGCGCGCCAGCCGCTCCGGGTTGTGCCCCGGCTGCCGAGCGAGGAGGGCAGGCAGGCGCCGGGGGGCCTTGCCGGGCCTGCCTGTGCCTGGGCTGCTGCGGCCGCACCGCGCCCCGCACAGAATGCTGACGTGCTCGCACAGCTGTGCTGTGTGATGTGCTGGAGAAGTGCTGCATGGACCTGGCGTGCTGCACAATCGTGCGCGCTCCTCACCCGGCCACTATCTTTGCCCTCGTTCGTACTCGAGCAGATGTGTTCCATGCATGCGCGCAGATGCAGAGCACGGCAGCACGGCCGCATGCCTGGGCGGGGCTTGCTGGGCTAGGGTTCGGCCAGCGCACCGCTGACCTCCATGCGCGCGCCCTGCCCGGTCTCGGCCATCCAGCAGGCCAGCTGCAGCAGCGCCTCGGCCTCGCTGCGGCGGGCGCCCTGGCTCAGCTGCGACGTGCGCCCGGCCGCGGCCGGCGACTGCGCCACCGCCTGGCGCGCCCGCGCATGGCTTGCCGCACACCCCGCTCCGGCGGCCGAATGCACAGCGGGTCGGCAGGCGCGTGTGCTGCAGCGGGAACCGCTAAGGGTTCCCCGCACGGCGACCTTGCTGCGCAGACATTTGGGTGCGCGCTAATGGAAGCGCACAGGGGCAGGCACAATTGACCCTATGGGCGGAGCGCGCCAATGCAGATGGGCGTTAGTGGTGCGCTGCTGGCGTTCTAGACCTTTTACATTGTGCAGAAACTGCCGCAGGTTGTCTTGAGCCTGGGAGAGCGGCGCGCCTCCTGCAGGCGCACGATGGCCGCGTGCTGCTGCTCGCGCGCCCAGAGCAGGCGCGCGCGCTCCAGCGCGGCGCCCGGCACGCCGCGCGCCAGCGCCTCCAGGATCGCTGTGCCGGCCGCCTCGGTGTGGCCGCTTGCGCGGCACAGCTGCGCGGCGCACCGCGCACGCTCAGCGCTGCGCAGCCCAGGATGCCGCGCATGCCCTCACGCGTATGCGCAGCAAGTATGCCCTTATGCGCAGATGCGCAGCAGCGCCTCATGCCGCCGCGCCCGCCGCCTCGGCGTGCTCACGTCGGAGCGGCACGGCCGCAGAGCTCACAGGGCATGTCCGGTTGTGCCTTGCGTGCGCGCAGAGCTGCGCTTGCTGCTCAGGCGCTGCCGCTCATCCTAAGCATCACGCATGGGCCGGCGGTGCCCCAGCGCATCGCGCGGTACGGCAGCTGTCAGCATATCGGGCGGCTGTGCATGCGCAGCCGCGCTCTGCAGCTCTATACGTGCGAGGATGAGCGTGGACCTAGCCTTTCTTCCATCATTGCAGACGGCGTGTGACAACGGCCGCGCCAGCGCAGGCCCCACCATGTTTCCGGCACCGCTGACGGCGCACGTCGCAGTACATGCATGCTGTCTGTTGTTTCTGTAGGCTGAAGGTGAGGACAAGCGTGCATGTGGCTGGCACCTGCGCGTGCTGCAGCCAGCACTGCCCGGCGTCGCCCTCCGCGCCGCTTAGCACCGCCAGCTGGCGCCGTAGCGCGAGGATGGGCTCCTGCGCGCGCCAGACGCCGCGCTTGTTTTGACACGGCGCGCGCTGCAGGCATGCCCGCCGAAAGCCAACAGGCGTGCAGACGCGGCAGGCTCGCGGCCGGGCACTTGCAGGCGCTGTCATCCTCCAGCAGCACGCCAGGCCGAACAAGGGCAGAGCAACGGCCCAACGCTCAGCACGCAGTGTGTGCGCTCCAAGCCTGCGGCCCACGCCTGCATGGCCAGCGAGGGCTGCAAGCACCCTGAACCTACCCCCTCAGCCTGCAGCCCGCGCCTGCGTGGCCAGCGAGGGCTGCGTAATGCGCAGGCGCTCCGGCCAGCGCAGGCGGCGCTGGCGCTCGTGCGGGCCCAGGCTGCCGCCGGCCGCGAGCGCCGCCACGTCGGCCGCCTCCTGCAGCATGTGCAGCCGCACCTGCGCGCCCCCGCGCGGCCGGCCTCGCCGCCCTGCGCCTGCGAAAGCCGGCCGCGCCGCTGCGCCTGAAGGCCGGCGCACAACCCATGGTACACCTATGTACCAAGGTGTACAAGTAAAGAGAACATGTGAGCTGCATACCCAGGGCACGCAGGGCGCTGCCGCCATGTGCGGTGCGAGTTGTTAACCTGTGGGGCTTGTGTGCTTGTGTGCCAGTTTGTTTGTTTATGCAAGCAAGTGCAACCCTGAGAAGCAACAGGTTGCGCATCAGTACGGCTGTGGCACCAACTACTCTCTCTCACAACGTCTGCAAGGGCGCCAGCAGGGATGTCAGAGTGCAGGCGTAGCCGGCCAGGACACCCTGAGAGCACCGACACTACCATTCAAGTAATTCAGAAACTACCATTCAAGAAATTGAGAACGGCGCCGAGCCAGGACGCCGGGCACAGGCCGGACCAGGTGCGGGTAGGCGCGCGCGTACGACTCCATGCTGGCCGCGCGCAGCGGCGCGAGCAGCTCCGCGCGCGCCTCCTCCAGCTGCCGCCGCACGGCCTCGCCCTCCCTGGCGCGCGCGCTGCTCTGTGGAGACATGCTCCCGCGCGCGTCTGCGCCAGGTGCCCCTCCAGCGCGCCCCACCGGCCCAGCCGCCACGCGGCGGCCACGCCCAGCGCCGCCAGCTGCCTCCGCGCCAGGCCTGCGCATGGGGACCAGCATGGGGCCATCGCACGTGCAGCCGCTGGCGCATGGTTGGCAGGGTGGCGGCCGGGCCTTTGCATACTCGAGACAGGCCACGGGGCATCGCGCGGCTGCCCGTCTCCCTGGCAAGGACACTGGCGGGCCATGCGCCTCACAGCGCTGCCTAGTCCTTGCAGAGCAAAAAGCAGCATGGTGAAGCGGTTTCTCCAGGCTTTGACCCGTGACGTTCATATTTTGGACAACCAGACAGCCGACATCGTCCGGCACACTATCTTGGGCTCCATGTGCACACGGTCTTGCGGCAGCACACTCTGGGCCGCCATATCAATGGCCAGGCCCGGGAGGGGGGCGCGCCGGCGCTGCCCACGGCCCAGCCGCCCACCTGCGCCAGCATGCCCTGCAGGTGGCCCATCTGCAGCAAGCAGTGCAGGTGGCCGCGCTGCGCGGCGGTCAGCCCCGCGCCGCCGGCGCCCGCGCAGCCGCCCGGCAGCGCCTGCGCCTCGGGGCCGCCGGCGGCGGGCGGCCGCCCGGGGCCCGCCGGCGCGTCGCCGGCGGGCGCCTCGTTCTGCAGCGCCTGCTCGTACAGCGCGAGCGCGTCCGACCAGCAGCCAGCCTTCTCCGCCGCCAGCACCTGTGCGCACCCCGCGGCGTCACGAAAGGGTTGTGTAGGGGTGTTGCGACCTCTCCCAGGGCGAGCCAGAGGGGCCGCCCGTGCGACGCCGGCTGCCTGCTGGAGCGAGCGGCTGAGGCCGCCCTGGCAGGCGGGCGCTGTCTTGGCGGGCGGCGCATCCGGCGCAGCGGCATGGCTTATTTGCGCTCGCCTCGCGGCCGCCCGAGAGGCGCGCCCGGGGCGCGGGGGCGCGCGCCTGGTCCTGCAGGCGCGGCCCACTGACGCGCAGCCGCAGCAGGCCGGCCAGGCCGTCCGGCTCCTCCAGCTTGCCGTACACCTCCTGCGCGGGCGCGGGGCGGGGGCGCATCATGCGGCTGCAGCAGTGGCAGCAGGAGGCAGCGCAGCCGGGCCCTGTCAGAGGCTACGCGTGTGCTTTGCTGGAGCTCGCATGGCAGCGACGGGGTCGTTGGGGACATACGCGGGCATGCAAGCTGTGACGGTGGGCCGCGGCGGGTGGTCCTGCCGAGCAGCTGTTCCACCTCTACCTCACTGCGAGCCGGTCTGGTGTGGTCTAGGGTACCCTTCCCTAACCTACCCTATGCCAGCACGCCTGCAGGAAGCTGACGTCGGCATCGTCGTACACGGCGCTCCGCAGCGCGGCCGGGTTGAGCCCGCCGCCGGCCTTGTCGCGCGCGTGCGCCTCGAAGCCTCGCAGCGCGCGCGCGTGCGCGCCCGCGCGGAACGCCGCGCGCGCCAGCAGCTCCGCCGGCAGCGCGGCCAGCAGCGCGGCGGTGCGCGCGGCCGCCGGCGGCAGGTCCGGCGTCGGCGGCGCCTCGCCGCTGGAGCGCCCGCGGCTCGACCCGGAGCCTGCACGTGCGGCCCGCCAAGGCTGCGCCCCGTCAAGGCCGTGCCGCAGCCCTGCTGCTTGGCATGTAGTGTTGGTTGGGACCCCAGAAGTCGCCGCCAACCGCTCCGACTTTCAACGACGCCGACTCTCCTGCAGGGCACTGGGCTGGCGCCCATCCTTTTTACTAACATCAGAAGTGCGCCATGCCATCCGGGCCGTGCAGCGGCGGAGCCTGCGCACGCATCACAAGGCCGTTCCTGCTTGAAACGCTCTCAGGCGGGGGGGCCGAGCGGGGGGCCGCGCGCCGCCGGCGGCCGCAGCGGCCGCGTCCCGCGCGCCTGACACCCACTTGGCCAGCACGTCCAGCAGGCGGAAGACCGCCTGCACGCACAGCGCGCCCTCGCGGCTGGCCGAGCCGCCCTCCAGCACGGCCGCCAGCTCGGCCGCCAGCGGCGGCGCCTGCGCGCGCGGGCGCGGCGCGTTTGCGGCGGCGCAGTGAAAGAGTCGGGATGCCGCCGGCCCGCTGCAGCCACCGAGCGCCACCGCGAGGCTGCCAGGCGCAAGGCACCAAGTGAGCGGACGTCGCGCTGCGCGCGCCGTGTGCAGGGCCCGTGGGGGACGCGGTGCACCTCTTGCGGCACGCATGGACCCGGTTCTGCCACTGCCAGGCTGCCATGCCGCGCCGTGCTGCTGACCATCTTTGCCTGTGCGCGGCGTGCAGTGCCAAGGTACGCATCTGAGCTGGCACGTCAATGCCAGCTTGCTCGCAGCCAGGGCGCGCCTCCCCGCCGCCGGCCGCCAGGACGTCCTGCACGACGTACGGCAGCAGGAACAGGCTGGTCTGGAAGTCCAGCCGGAACATGAAGAAGCACGCGCGGTACGCCTGCTGCCGCGGCCCTGCACGGGGTAGGGCGAGGGTTAGGGCGCCGCGCTTCAGCCCAACAGCGCCGCGCTCGCGGCCCAGGCCGCTCGCCCGTCCGGCGGCGCATAGCTGGGGCAGGCCCCCTGCCAGCATTCTGGCTCCCGGCGGGCGCGCACCGAGCGCGTGCGGCACGAGCTGGCGCAGCCAGTTGTACAGCCAGCGCGCGAGCGGCTGCCCCGCGCGGAAGACGAGCCCGGCGGGCGGCGGCCGCGCCTGCGTGATCGCGTAGCGCGAGCGCAGGTACGGCCGCGCGACCGCCTGCACCTGCGCGCGCGCGCGCGGCCGCCGGCGTCAGACCGCGCGCGCGCACCGCGCGCCGGACCAAGCGCAGGACCTGGCAGGTGATGTCGGAGGGTGACATGGCGAGCGGACGAACGCAGAGGGTACAAGGTTGCGTTCCCGCCAGGCAGGAGCACAGTCTTACGTAAGTTAACCGTGCTTTCAGGTGCAGAAAGGGGGCGGTCCCGAAGCGGGGTGCGCGCCTCTTCAGGCAAGGCGGCAAAGAGCGCGTTGCCCTCGGCGGACGGCGCCGCGGACGCGCCGGCAGCCGCGCGGGAGCCGCCCGCAAACATGTCCCAGGCGTCCGCGTAGTGCTGCAGGAGCTCCTGGTGGCGCCGCACGCCGCCTCTCGTGCGCAGACCAGCACACGGGCCAACCAGCGCGGCGCACGCCGCACAGAGGCGCGCGGCCCGGCTGCGGCTTGCCGGCCGGCGGTCCGCGGCCCGTGGCAGACGGGCAGGCAGGAGGGGGCCGGGCGCACGCCAGAGGGTGCCGCATGCCCGGCACCACTTGTAAGATTGTGGACCGCGCGGGGCGCGCAGCGCAGGCCGGGGCGCGCGCCTGGATGGCGAACGTGGCCGCGTCCAGCGCCTGCTGCGAGGACGCGGTGCGCAGCACGCGCGCCAGGTGGCGCGTGGCCAGCGCGGCCAGCAGCGGGCCGTCGGCCAGCTGCGGCGCCTCCGCCTCCGCCAGCCGCACGCCCACGGCCGCCTGCCGCGCAGCGGCGGGGTTGGCGCGCGCGGCGCACCGGATGCGGTTAGGGTCTGTTGTCATGGGTGCACTGTGAATTGGTTCTCAACCAGGCTGCGGAGGCAGGCTACGCATGGCAAGTACGCAGACACAGCTACGCGAACACAACCAGGTGACTGGCGCAACGGCGCAAGTGTCTGCGTTGCGGCTCCTGCAGGCCGGCGCCGCGCCGCGCACCGGGTTAATCGCGCCGGCGAGGCCCAGGCACTCGGCGCCCGCCTGCGCCGCCCGGGTCGCCCCCGCGCCGCCCTCCTGGGCCCGCCCGCCCGCCAGCGCAGCGGCGTCCTGGCCGGCAAGGCCCGCCTCGTTCCTCGCAGTGCAGTGGTGCCAGGGCGCGACTTTGCTGCCAGCGCCATCACGCCGCCACGGCAAACCGAGGTTACAGGCAGCCAGCGGGCTGTCCTGGCTGCACCGCGTCTGCCAGTGAACGACTTGCCGCATCCCAGAGCATGCACACCCTGCACCCGGGCGCTCCAAAGCCGGCTGCCCAGCGCTGGCCCGGAAGCCCCGCACCTCTTGCAGACGGTCCAGACCCGCACACGACCGCCGCGCTGCCCGCAAGCACGCGCGCGGCGGCACTGCCAGCCAACCGGCTTCGCACAACAAGACCGCCCCCCGCAGCCGAGACCGCGCGGCCAGCCCGGGGCGCCACGCACCTCCTGCGTCTGCAGGCACTTGAGCAGGCCGGCCAGCAGCGCGGGCAGCGGCGCGGCCTGCTCCGGCCGGCCCGCCTGCTGCGCGGTCGCTGCCTTGCCCGCCCACAGGCCGGCCAGCCACGCGCGGCCGGCCGGGCGGTGCAGGCACTCCCGCAGCTCCTGCCGGGGCGTATAGCCCGCTCGTCGGGCTGGCGGCCACTTCAAAGCGCGCGCAGCTGTACAGCTCGGATGATGGCATTCGGCGCCCATGCGCGCAGCGGCGGGCAGCGCACGAGCTCCGAGCCCGAAGGCAGCCCGACCCGGGGCGAGGTGCGGCGCAGGCAGTTCGCAGCACCACGATGCATGGTGCTCTGCCATACCTGTCACTGTAAAAACGCTCGCCTGCCACAGCAACCCCCTGCGAAGGCTGCACGGCGGCCGCCTGCCCAGCACCCGGGGGAGCTTCCGCGGCCCGCGGGCGCAAGGGCGCGGCGGGCGCCGCGGCCGCGGCCGCGCCTGCAGGGCCGTCGCGCGGACGGCCGCCGAGTCGCTGGCCAGCGACTGCAGCAGCAGGCCGACCTGGTCCTCGAGCGCCAGGCTGCCGCGCTCCTCCTTCAGCACCGCGTTGGCCTGCACGCCCGCGGGCGCCGCCCGAGGCTCAAGCAGTGCGGCCGGGCATGCTGGCATGCACTCGCATGCTGCCACGGCATATGACCCCAGAGCCCGACGCATGGTCCGCCACTGTGGGACTGATGCAACGACCCACACCCGCCCTTGTGCGGGAGCTAGTGGCGCCCGCGCCGCGCAGCGGCAGCACCAGGCTCGCTGGCAACAGCAGTGAGCCACGCCCGTCCGTAGCACGCTGTGTGTGCGTGTGGCCGGCGCGCCGCGGCGGGCGCCGCGACGCCGGGCGGCAGGCGCGGCAGGCGCTTTCCGCACCGAGCCGGGCCGCGCAGGCGCGTCTGCGCGGGCACCCCGCAGGTCCCGGGGCGGCGGCCGGCGCGCGCCTTGGCGAGCGCGTCCACGCCAGGCGGCAGCGGCGGCAGGCGCCGGAGCTGCGCCTGCAGCAGGCCGCGGTTGCCGACCACGAGCTCCTCAACCGCGCGCGCGGCGGCCGCCGCGATCGGCCTGCCCTCCTGCAGCGCCTCCTGCAGCACGACCACCACCTGCGCGTGCGCGCCCATGGGCTCGCGCCCGAGCAGCAGGACGACCGAGCAGCGGACCTACTCTAGCCCTAACCCTAACACTGGGAGGCGCAGCCTGCCCTCGGCCGCGCGGGCCCGGCCTGCGCGGCCTGGCGCAGAGGCGCGCGCGCGCGCGTGGCCGCGATCAAGCGCAGCAGATAGGGGCGGCGCTTACGGCCCCCGCAGAGACCAGAGGTGGCGCGCGCCTGGAAGACGACCTGGCCCAGCTGCGTGGGCGCCTGCGCAGCCATGGCGGCCACGAGCATGCGCCAGCCCTCCAGCGCGGCCAAGCGCCGGTCCGCGGGCCCGGCCGGCCGCACCGCGCTGGTCAGCAGCACCATCATCTGCGGCGCGAAGCGGCCCACGTACGCGCCTGCCGCCAGCCGCGCGCCCGCCGCATCAGCCCGCAGCCGCGGCCGGCGCTGCGGCGCGCCGCACACAGGCGGGCGCGTCCCGCGCCGCGGCCGGCCGGCCGGCCGCGCCAAGAGAGACAGCAGACACCCAGGGTTTCAGCGCAGCGAGCAAGCCGTCAGCTGCGTGCGCATGGACCCTGAACGAGCGCCACATGCTTGCACGTGCGCGGCAGTTAGCTCGCGCTCGCCAGCACGTGATCTCATGTGTCTGGTGCCACATGAACGGCACTAAGCGCAAAGTTCCAAGCGCACGGGCGGGCGGGGTGCTTGCCGGTCAGCTCAACGAGCAGCATGACGCTGCGCACAACGTGCAGCTGCTTCAGCGCGGCCGCCTGCGACGGCGGCGGCCGGTCGGGCGCGGGCTGGTGCCGGTCCAGGAAGTCGCCATACTCCTTCAGGATGCGCGTGACGAGGTCGGTGCCTGCGCGCAGGCGGGCGCGCGCCTTGCACCACTGCACAGCGCGCCTGCAGAGCTGGCCATACCTAAACGTGCTCAGCGACGCATGCGAATCTGTGCAAGTCACCCGGCCGCGCTATTTTACACGCCTGGCTGACAAGCAGACTGTGCGGCGCATGTGCCGTGCTTGTGCAGCATGCAGCTTGACGCGCTCGGCTCGGCTGGTTTGTGGGAGCAGGACCCCGCCCTTTGGCAGGGCCAGCCCCACCTGCGAGCCGCTCGGCGACGTCCAGCGCAGGCGCCGCCGCCGGCGACGCGCCGGACACCTGGAACAGCTCGCGCAGCACGGTGTGCACGCGCGCGGCCACCGCGCGCGGCATCTCGGCGCCCGCGCGCCAGGCCGCCGCCGCGCTCGCCTGCGCATTCGGCCGCTCGCCAGGCCCTCATTGCCTTGCAAGGTCGAGCCAGAGTTTACGCCATCGTGCAGCACGGTCTGCTGCGGGAATGCAGGGCGGTCAGGTGCAGGGCCTGCACTCGGCTCGGCGCGGGAGACGTGGCACTGCTCCGAGCTTAATCACCATACCGTCACTGCAGGAGGGCGCGGCTCAGCGGTGTCTGCTCACCAACATGCCGTGCCTGCGGGGAATGGTGCGCCTGGGCGATAGGGTTTAGGGTCTGCGGGCGAGCGCGCCTGGGCAAACACGTCGGTGATGACGCTGCGCTGGATGGTGTCCAGCAGGCGCAGGAAGGGCTCCTCGATCAGCGACTCGATGAACGCCATGAGCGCCTCGAAGTTGTCGGTGCCTGCGCGAGGGCGCGCGCGGGGCGTCGGCAGGGGCGGCAGCAGCTGCATGGCTTATGCGCAGATATGGCGCTTCTAAAATATGGGTGGGGGGCGCACGTTATTGGGCGGCGGGGGGCCGCGCACCCGCAAACATGACCTTGGCCACGATGTGGTGCACGCGCTCGCGGCACAGCTGCTGCGCCGGCACGCCGACCGCGGCCGCCAGCGCGGCCACCTCGCGCCGCTGCTGCAGCTCGACCAGGCGCGGCAGCGCGGCTGGCAGGATGCGCAGCGCCAGCGCGCGCTCGCCCATGTCCAGCAGCTCCGCGACCTCGCCTGCGGCACATAGGGTTTAGGTAAGAATGCAGGCACTGGCGTCCGTCTCGGGGCCTTTGCGGGCGCGCCAGGCTCAGCTGCCTCGCGCCGCCGCTGCGGCTCGAGCGGGCCAGGGTGTGGCCGCATGCCACGCGTTGATGCGGACGCCGCGCTGCAGAGGCATGCAAAGAGGCTGTGTGCCAGGGCATGTAGTGGGAGGCAGGCGCGCGCCGGGCGCACCCAGCAACGACGGCCGCGCGACCAGGTTGCGGCCCAGGTACTCCACCACGCGCGGCTCGCCCAGCAGCAGCTCCTGCAGCGGCACGCCCTTGGCCTCCGCTATGCCTGCGGGGCGGCACGAGGGGTTAGGGTTTCCACTCCCAGTCAGCAGAGCCACAGCAGCTGCTTGCATGCCCTTGGTTCAGGATGCGGCCTCCTTGAAGGCAGCCACGAGCCAGGTCCACGCCCCTCCTTTGGGGCACGCTGCAGGGGCCAGCGCTGCATGGGCCAAGTGGCCCTGCCGCGCAAGCGCGTGAGGGAGCATGCGCACACGACAAGCTCGCAAACCTGCCATTTGGGCGGGCGTGCCCCGTCCTCAGCAGTGCCTCCAAGCTGCAGCCGTGGTGCTGCAGAACGCAGGCACATGCACGGCTAGAATACGATTGCATCGGACGATAGACGGCCTGGGCACGCAGGTAAGCAGGTTGCGCACTGCAGGCCTGCGAGGTCTGCGACGGAGCGATGGGGCACGCCAGTGAGCGGCATGCGATCTGCAGGGTGTGAAGAGGAGGGCCGGGGCGCGCCGGCAAGCAGCTGCGCAGCGGCGGCGCGCTGGCAGGCGTGTGGGTCGGTCAGGTGCTGCAGCAGCAGCACGCGCGCCACCAGGCCGGCCATGTCGCTGGCCGCGGCCGCGCCCGCGCCCGCGACCGCCTCCAGCAGCGCGCCGCGGCCCTCGCGCGTACGCTCGGCGTCCAGCGCGCCGCGCAGCTCCTGGGCCGCCACACAGGGGATACCTGACGAGGGTGGGGTCCCTCGGCGGGGTTTCCACGCAGGTAGACAGCTGCTCAATTGGCCGGCAAAGGGGCGTGACAGGAGGAGATGGGCGCCTGACCAGCGTGCGAGCACCCACACAGCGCCAATCGCGGCATACCTCGCACATGCTTCCGACGGCCTTCCGGCTGCAGGCCCCTGCATGAATGCCATGTGTTTCACGGCTCACATGTGCGCCTGCCTCTCATGGACCGCCCAGTTCGTTGCGCGAGAGCGTGCGACCGCCCGCGCGCTCAGCAGGCCGCAAGTATATGGAAACCTTGCGCCACATGCGGAAACCTTGCAGCGGCCGCACCCCCGGCGCGCGCGCGCCTGCATGACCTGGATCTCATCGCGGTCGGCGCGCGCGCGCGCCTCCGCTGCGCCGCCGCCGCCGCCGCCTGCCGCTGCCGGCTCGTCCCGCGCGGCCGCCAGTGCCGCCGGGCGCATGCCGCCCGCCGCCAGCGCGCCCGCCGCGCGCCGCGCACCGGGCCGCTCGGACGCGCCCGCGCGCGCGGCCGCCCAGGCCAGCAGCGGCCGAGCGCGACGCAGCTCATCCGCCGGCGCGGCGGCCTGCCAAGCCAGCAGCGCGGCCGCCATGGCCGCCTGCCGGCGCGCGGCGCCCCCTCAGCGCCAGCTGCGCGGCCCCTGCAAGCGGCGGGCCAAGCCGCCGGCGCCGCGCACCGGCCCTCGTCGCTCAGCCCTGTGCCAGGTCACAGGCCAGTGCGTCTTGACCGGCGGCTGGCATCACTCGCATGGAGCGATCCTGCGGGGCCGCACTCCCTGCTGGCCACACACGTGTTGAAAACTGCAGACCCTGCACATCAGGCCTGTCCTTCTGAAGCAAAGCCGTGTGCGCAGCACACGCCCCAGCGAGACCGCCAAGGCCGAGCGGCCGCGCAGCGCAGACCACCTGGACATGCGGCGCGGGCTCCTCGGTGAGCAGCTTCGTACACAGCGCCGCCATGTCCTCGGCGCCGATGCCCACGGCCGGCGCCGCCGCGGCCGCCTCGGCGCCCTGCGCCGCGGCCTCCCGCGCCCCCCGCCAGGGCCGCAGCGCGCCCCAGCCGCCCGGCAGCCGCGCCTGCAGCGCGCCGCAGGCGGCCGCCGCGGCGGCCGCGCGGCCGCCGCGCTCGCGCAGCGCGCCCACGAGCCGCCCGGCCGCGCCCGCCACGGCGCCGCGCACGGCCTCGTCCGCGTCGCCCGCCAGCCGCACCTGCGCGCGCCCGCGCCGCCCTTCCCGAGTGATTACAAAACAAAGAAGTAAAAAACCCTGCATAAAAAGGGAAGAAAATTTGCCAGCGCGCAGCGCACCCGTAACCCAGGACAAAGCGCAAACGCGAATGGCTTGAGGGGGCAGCCGCCGCGCATGGCGCGCTGCGTGTCCGTGCAGGGCGCCGCACCGGGGCCGGCGGCCGGGCGCACCAGGAGCGCGGCCGCCAGCGACGCCGCGCGGGCGGCGCCGCGCGGGCAGCACTCTGCAAACGCGGGCACGGCGGCCGCGGCGGCGGCGCGCACGCGCGCGTCGCCGTCGTCTGCGCAGCGCGCGGCCGGCGCGGCCTTGGCGAAGGGCTGGCCGCGGCCGGCGCCGGGGGCGGGGTTGGCGGCGGCGCCGCCGCCGCGCGGGCCGCGGCCCTCGCCCAGGTCCAGCGCGGCTGCCGCGACCTGCAGCTGCAGCGCCGCCACCTTGGCGGCTGCAAGCGCGTCGCCGCGCTCCCCGGCGCCCGCGCACGCCGGCGGCGGCTCGCTTGCGGGACCTGCGCCCCGCCTGAACAGCGTGAGGCGCCCCGCGGCCGCGCGCCAGCTCCCACCAGGCCCGCCAGCGGCCTCGGCGCAGCGCGAGCGGCCGGGGCGCGTACGAGAGCACCGCACTCCGGCGCCGCATGTGGGAGCAGGGCACGGGCGGGGACGCACCCGGAGCGGCCGCCCACGGGAGCGCGCACAAGGCGCGGACCTGCTCGCGCGTCAGCGGCAGCGCGCGGCACGCGCTGTCGGCCGCCGCCGCCGCGGCGGGCGCGGGCGCGCCCGGCGCGCCGCGCTGCGCGGCCTCCGCCGCGGCCGCCAGCACCGCGATCAGCGCGCCTGCGCCCCACGCCGTGCGCCCGTTGCTGTTCCCGCTCCTGAACTGGCACACCAAGAACTTTTGATCAAACCGCAGTGTCCATTTGCTGCCGTCCATGCAGGATACGGCTGCAGCCGACAGGGTGTGCAGCTGTGCGAACTCAGCATCAGGTCAACTGCGTGCTCCACGCCGTGTGCCCCCAGGCAAGCGCAGCCCGGCCGGCCGCAGCCGCAGCCGCTCACCCTTCTGCGCTGCGCTGCTTTGCAGGCTTACGACTCCTCGAGTCAGCACCGGCGGGCCGTCGGCCGCGCGGCTACGGCAGCGGCACGGCAGCCTCGCCCGGGCCACGCGCAGCTACAACGCAAGAAGGCCCCATCCTGCTGGTTTGAATATCTAAACATCCCTGCGCTTCAGCAGAACGCGCGCGGCAGGCCGCACCCAGCACAAGAGCGATCTCATGCACGCCGCGCGCGCCGCCGCCGCCTGCCGCGCCCGGCTCCGGCGGCGCCAGCGCCCAGGCCGCCCAGCCGGCCGCGGCCGCGCCCAGCGCGCCGAGCAGCGCCGGCGAGGCCGCGCCCAGCCCCGCCGCCAGCGCGGCCAGCGCGCGCAGCCGCGCGGCCGGCCCCGCGAGCGCGCCGCCGGCGGGCGCGTCGGGCGCCAGGCATGCGGCCATGGCCGCCAGCGCCGCCACGGCCGCCTCGCACTCGGCCGCGTCGGGGCTGGAACCATCAGCGCGAGGACTGTCGTCGGCGTGCGGGTGGTCTGCTGCGCGCGGGGGCGTCACGGAGCGCTCGCGGCCGCCGTCGTTCAGGCGACGCCGCTTTGGCGCGGGGCCCTCCGCGGGCGCGCGCGCCTGCCGCGGGCACGCGGGTCGGTCGCGGCGAGCGCGGGGCATACCCGCACACATCACAGACGTGCAACCCTGCCACAGCAGGGCGCAACAGGGTCAGAGAGGCAAAGCGGCGGCGCACCGGTGTGGAGGCGGACGCGCATGAGGCCGCGCGCGCGTGCGCCTCGGCGGGCAGCGCGGCGGCCAGGGCGCGCAGCGCCGGCACGAGCGCGCCGGCCGCGTCCAGGTCAGCGGCGGCCGCCGGCAGCAGCGCCGGCAGCAGCGGCAGCGCGGCCGCCGGGCACGCCGCCGCTGCCTCGCCGAACAGCGCGCACAGCTCCGCCGCGGCGGCGCCCCCGCCCGGCGCCGCCGCCGCCGCCGCCGCGGCCGCCGCCACGCCCGCCGCCAGCCGCGGCGCCGCCACCGCGAGCGCCGCCCCGCCCGCCTCGGCGAGCGCGGCCATGCCGGCGCGCAGCAGCCGCACCGCGGCCGCCAGCTTCGGCGGCAGGCCCGCGCCGCCGCCCGCGCACCGCGCGCCGCCCGCCGCCCAGCCGCCCAGCGCGCCCAGCGCGGCGTCCACCGCCGCGTGTGCCGCGCCGGACGCGCATGCGCCGCCCGCCACCAGGCGCTCCAGGCAGGCCAGCGCGGCCGCCGGCAGGCCCGGCGCCGGCCAGGTCGCCAGTCCGGCGAGCGCGGCGTGCGCGCCCGGCGCGGCCAGCGCCGCGACCGTGCCGGGCGCCTCGTCCAGGCAGGTCTGGAGCAGCGCCAGGCCGGCCGCCGCCAGCAGCTCGCAGTGCTCGGCGCCGGCCAGGCGCACGACCACGCCGGCCGGGAGGTCGCCTGGGGCGCCACGCGGGCTTGCCGCGGCCGCGCCGGGCGGCGGCCCGGCCGCCTGCGGGGGCGCGGCAGCGGGGTAGGCCGCGGGGAAGCACGCCAGCTCGGCGGACGCGCCCGGCGGCAGGCAGCCCGGCGCGCCGAAGCAGCCCAGCAGCTGGTACAGGTCTGCGGCACGCCCGCGCTCAATGCAGCGCACCGCGCAGCGTGCAGCAAGGCTGACGACTAGAAGCCGGGACGGGAGCAGCACGCAAGGCAGTGAGCGAATAGCGGTGCTGACCAGCTGGCATAAGAAGCGTTGCAACCTCATAGCCTGCGTGCGCCGCAGCTTGGCGCTTGGGGCCCCGCAGCCTTGCGCACCAAGCAGCAGGTCAAACACGCCGGACACCAGGCCCCGGAAAGCGCCGCGGTTGGCCCTGGCCAGCAGGGTGGCCAGCGACGCGACGGCGTCAGCCAGCGCGCCGTGAACAGACCTGCGTGGCGCCGTCTCAGCGCCCCGTCGAGCGGAGGGGCGGCGCTCACGCAGCATCTTCTGTTCATGCGCGGCACGTGCGGGGCCGGCTGCGCACCGCAGGCCGCCGCTCGCGAAGAGCGGCCACAGCAGGCGCAGCAGCTTCAGCAGCATCACGCAGCCGTCCTTGACGAACATCGCCGGGTAGTGCTGCAGCGCCATGTCCACCAGCCGCACCACCGACAGCAGCTCGCGCTCCTTGGCTGCTCGCAGCAGAGTCAGCACAGCATCAGCGCGCTCTGCTCTGCTCTGGCAGCCGGTGCTGCCAACAGCAGCGACCAGCAACAGGAGGCAAGCTAGCTTGGGCAGCTACGCTCAGCGTGTGCTCGCCTTGCTTCCCGCTGATGCACTTGTTGAGCAGGTCCAGCAGGAGCGTGCACAGGCGCACGGCGACCGCCTCGCCCTCCGACGCGTGCGGCGTGTTGGGATTGGAGCTGTCATCGGACGCGGCCTGCAGGAGGCTGGTGAACTCTTGCAGCAGCGCTGTCAGCGAGCCCGCCTCCTGCGGCGCTGCGGGCTGAGCGGCGGCGGGCGCCGCGGGCGCCATGCGCTCACGCACCCATCAGCGCTCTACTAAATGCGCTGGCAGAGCCATGCGGAGGTCGTGGGAGCTGTCTTAAGCGCTGGTAGCCATGGCCTGGAGAACAGTCGAGCGCAGCATGCATGCTGTGACTCACGGCCTGCTAGGGAATGCCAATTGGAAGTTTGGCAAGGGCTTGCAAGTTTGGCAAGGGCTGCTCTCTGCATGTGCATGGTGTGCCAAATCGGAGAGTTAACACAGAGTGCTTGGTGAAAGACTACTGAACAAGATTGCTTGGTGAGGGACACCTACAACCGCACCCTGGGATTCCGCCAGGACTGGTGGGAATGTTACACCGACGCTCACGTCCTCGCCTTGCACGCATGGCAGCCTTATCACGCACACCATCATCATGGCAGCCTTATCACGCACACAGATCAGACGCGGCGCCACCCAGGGCAGACACGCAGAAGCCGGCCTGCACGGCGTGCAGGCAAGGCCCTGGCCGGCGCGCTCACGCGCGCGCGCGCTCCAGCGCGGCCACCACCTCCACGTGCCCGGTGTGCGGGAACATGTCCACCGGCTGCACGCTGCGCAGCCGGAACGGCGCGCCGCCGCCGTCGCTCCTGCAGAGCCGGCCCAGGTCGCGCGCCTGCGCAGGGTCCGACGCATGGCGTGATGTGGGCACGTAGCCAAGGTACACGTTCTGGCTGTGGCACAGCAGGCATGCATGACACAGCGCATGCTGCCATCCGGGGCGTCGCCAAGACAAGGGGCGTCGCCGGTGAGGGGCTCCTTGGTGCGCACATGCTCCCCAGGGCCTGCCAGAGCCTGACATATGCAGGTCCGCACAAACAGACTCAGCGCCGCACCTGCGTGGCTGGGTTGCATGACACGTAGAGCAACGTCCGCGCAGTGCACGCCCGCAGCCAGTTCACGACCGCCGTGGACAGGCCGCGCCGTGCAGGGTCTGCGCGTGACCCAGTGTTGGTTTTTGGCAAACTTATGTGCGATTTCATGTGGATAAGGTGTAAAGAAAGCGCGCCCAAAGCCAAGGTTGAACGCGAGCGGTATTTGCCGTGTCCTTTTTACACCAGGCGCCGTGCAGGTGGCAACACAGGCGGAGATGCCAAAATAGCAGCGCTCCTGAGCATACACCTGTTGCCTGATAAGAATGCTGCAGGCGCACCTGCGACCACGACGTCCGGCTTTGGCGCCGCGCGCTGCACCGTCGCCATGCCGCGCGGCGTGTCCAGGTCGGCCTCCAGCAGCCGCACGCGCGCCACGCCGTTGCGCGCCGCATTGGCGGCGCCGTCGCGCACCGCGGCCGCGCACGCGTCGGCGCCGGTGACGGACGCCAGCTCGATGCCTGCGTCGCATGCCGCACGCGCCAGGCCCAGCGCCACGGCGCCCGAGCCGCAGTACAGGTCTACCAGCGCGTCGCCGCTGCGCAAGCCTGCGCGGCAGCGTGCCCTGTCTCTGAGAATGCTTGCAGTGCAACCAGGCCCATGTCCACGCACGTGTGACCCACCTCAAACGTGTTGACCATCTGCCCTCGAGTACACTGCGCTAGACTGCAGGACAGCACTGCAACGGCATTGCTGCCTGCTCGCCCTACTCGCAAGCGCCACCCCTGTCGCCATTGCGCCATACGGTCGCTTTGTGCCTCACAGACCACTGCCCACACACACAGTGATGTTACCCAGGTTACAACTGCACACCCTGCAAAGACATCATCCTCGGGCCTCGCTGCGGAGGCCAGGGATGCGCCTGCCGCGTCAGAGATGAGGCGCAGCAGCACCTCGCCCTGGCGCGGGTTGGTCTGACGGAAGGACTGCGGGCTGACGGTGAAGTCGAGGCCGCCCGCGCGCTCCGTCAGGTGGGGCGCGCCCCAGACCACCACCGGTGCGCCGCCGCCTGCGCCGCCCCAACCCCGTGTTTCTGCAGATCGTGACTGGCAACAGCTCAGACCTGACCGGCGGGCAGCGGCTGGCTGCCTCTCAGCCCCGCCACTCGGCAGCTGGCATGCTGCTTACATGCGGTGCCATGCTTGCGCGCGGGCCTCTTGGGAGCGCACGGGCGGTCGCCCTGGCTGGGGGACTGCGCAGACAACACAAGCAGCCGGCCAGCCTGCCCCAGGCGCGTCACGGCCGACCAGTCCTCGCTCTCCTCCCCGCGCCTGCCCCCGTGCGACAACACCTGCCACATGGCCGCATGCTGCGGCATCCAGGGCAGCGGGCGCACGCGGCAGCAGCACCACGCACGCCAGGCCGGGCACGTCCGCGGCCAGCCGCTCTGCCAGCACGCGCGCGCCGGCCAGCGCCCGCGCGTCCGTGCCCTCAGGCGACTCGCTCGACGCGCCGGCGCCGCCGCCGCGCGGCCCTTTGCCCGCCGCTGCGGACTCCTCCGCCCCAGCTGGAGGCCTGCCGGGCGCAGCGCGCCGGCCGCCGGCCGCGCCGCTGGCAGGCCCGCCGCCGCGGCTCCCAGCGCCTGCGCCCTTCCCAGGGGCCGACGCGGCAGCGCTGCCCGCGCCGCCGCGGGCCGCCTCCGCTGCTGGCCCCCCAGCTCTGTCCCGGGCTTCCCCGCGACCCAGCGACCCTGCGTCCAGCCCCGCATCGCGCCCGCGCCCGGCCGCCGCGCCCGCGCGCGCCGGCGGCCCCGTCTGCAGGACCGCCATGTAGGCAGGGCCCCCGGCCGCGTCCACCCCCCGCCGGACGACCAGGCCGA
>JAABUY010001170.1_pt1 | contig 37112 bp, 64 predicted proteins | sample 5560271 | NCBI WGS metagenome assembly JAABUY01 (sample SAMN10711886, study PRJNA513374) | rock metagenome | isolation source: Antarctica rocks | place: Antarctica: Victoria Land, University Valley
AGGGGTGGCAGGGGAAGTGGAGTATCGAGAGTCCCGTGGAGAGGGGGGTTTCATCAGTTCAAGCCGAACGGGAAGGAAGGGCAAGAGATATGTCAAGGAGAGAAGAGGAGATCGAAGAGGGAATGGGCATTGGCGAATGGGGAGGTATGATTACAATATCCGAGTAGGAGAGTATGGGGACGTACAGGAGACATCCCAAACAGCGACCATCGACCCGGCCGAAGACGACTTGCAGCCCGAGACAAGGACGTGCGGGTCAACTGGAGAAAATGCCAGCGCAGCTATTCCCCTCAGCCCCACACCCCCTATGTTCCGAAAGATCTGACAAACCGACGTGACCATTATGTGGACTAGGCTTCGAAGCCCCCGGCAAACTGAACGAAGCCCCCGGATCCATCTGCCTCCTTCAGTTTCACCTCAGCCGGGATGTAGAATTGGACGGACGGTAGATTTGACCTCCCATATCCGTAAACCCTTGTACTCCGTCCCCGTAGCTACTCTTCGACCATCGCATGACCAAGCGATACTTCGGACTGGACGGGAGATACCGCCTTTGACCTCTTGAGGGCGGCCGAAGCGGGGGATCTGGGCATATCAGCTAAGCCACGAGACATAGCTTATACAAAAGAGGGGCGAGGAAGGTAGTGGCGTACAGGGAGGTCTCGAGCCGAGTATTGGAGGTGGGGGAAGTAGTTTGGGTCAGTCTCGTTGATCATGACGAGGTGAGGTGGGGATAGGGGACAAAGAAATGTAATAAAATAAAATACCGGTTTGATCCGGCGGAATCTCGGGATGACGGCACGTGGCTCTCTGCTCTTCTCTTGGGTTTCAGGGGTCAAGCTGGGCCCATTGGGCTGATCACTGCTGTTCCAGCTCCTCTTCCATAGAAGAAACACCATGTCTATCCGCACCTCATGCCATCCCATGTCGTACACCTTTCGAGCCCTCCACCCATCCACTTCATCCCTCCCCCATCGAACCCGCCAGCGACCCTTCACCACCTCCCCCGTCCCCCGCCTGTCCTCAGTGAGCGAGACCATCGATAATATGATCTCCAAGATCCACGCTTCCCTCTCACAGTCACATCCCGAGCAATCTGAGGCGGTCCCGCAGAGCGGGTTGAGGATGCTCGTTTTTGGCAAACCGGGTTCGGGAAAGGTGGGTCGCCCCGCCCACCTTCTTCATCCACCTTATCTCTCGAGTGCAGCTGATGAGAGTAGGGAACGCTTAGTGCTAGGTAAGCCGGGTTGTGTCCCTGAGATTGGTGGGATCTGAGTGATTGACGAGGTGATTGACAGGTTGGTCCAGCAATATGACATTTCGTTCGTCTCGACCGGCGATGTGCTCAGGAAGGAGATCGCGGCGAGGTCCGAGGTGGGGAAGAAGGCGGAAGCGGTGGTGGCGAGCGGAGGTGGGTGTCTGTCACCTCCTTACCTACTACCTCCAAACCTCTTTGTTTTCTCTTCTATGTCTCGCTGTAGCCGTTTTCGCTTCGCTGATGTGTTTGTCGGGCGATCAGGGCTGGTATCGGATGAATTGATGGTGGAGATCGTGATGGCCGAGCTCGACAGATTACGAGGCAAGGTCCGTCCACTCCTCAGACTCTCAAGCTCCTCCCCCGAGCTATTGTAGCCTGTGAGAAGCTGACTAGACGTTGTGTATCGCAGAGCTGGATCGTCGATGGCTTTCCCCGGACATTGCATCAAGGCGAGCTACTCGATACAGTCCTCAACGAAGAAGTGTGCCCTGCTATCTCCCCTCGGAATGATAGATTAACGACCGCGTCAGGGCCGACCGCTCAACATGATCGTCCACCTAAATGTCCCCGATTCCGTCATCATGGCCCGCATAGCCGGTACGTCCCGTCCCGTCGCCCGAACTTCCGCTTGCTCCCATTCCTATCACCTAGGCACATGTCGGTCCGACTGATACGCCCCTCGCTGACGCTCGGGGCAGCCCGATGGGTCCACCTTCCCTCTGGCCGAGTCTACAACTCGACCTACTCCGCGCCGAAGGTGGAAGGGCGAGACGACGTGACGGGTGAACCCTTATCGAAGAGGCCGGACGATACGCCGGTGCGTCCTCGTGCCTCTCAAATTGACGGGAAAACTGGCTGATTGGGCTGGGCGGTAGGAGACGTTCTCGAAACGGCTGCAGGCTTATTACGAGTCGACGGCGCCTTTGTTACAGGTGAGTGGGACGTCAAGCCCTTCATCATTCGCTCTTGTTCCACTCCTCAGTGCTTTAAGAGCGGACTTGCCTGTGTCCGAGCTGTGTAGCGGGGATCGCGACTGAAGCATTTTGCCGATCCCATTGGATGAGCTTTATCGCAGACCTCAAAATCATCCGCTTTGAACCCTTTCTCCTCCTATCTTGGTATTATAGCTCCCTCATTCTTGGCCTCCTCTCCTCCTTCCTCGCTCCCTTTCTGCGATTCTTTGAACCCATTCTTAACCATCCGGCCTGCTCACCCGCCTCCCCTGCCCTCTCCCTCACCCACCGCCGCTTCGCCCCGCGATCGCTCGCTAACGCTCGCACGCTCGCAGTACTTTGCCCAAACCTACCCCGACTCCCTAATCTCGCTAAGTGGCTCCTCCTCCGACCAAGTGATCCTACCTGCCCCGCCTCCGCCTCCACACGTGCCTGACGACCTTTCCGTCGTGGATCAGCTCTGGCCCCAACTCCAACGACTCGTCGAGCCTTATGGCCTCTTACGGCGGCCTGGCGAGCTGGGACGGAAGGTTGCGGATAGCATCCGGGAGGAGGCGGATGATCTCCGGGATCCAGAAGAGGGGGTCAAGGAGACTACGTAGCTGTATTTAAAACATAGCATGCATGATATCGTGAAATGCATTGCAAGAGTTCCTATATTACATGATTGTTGGGAGGTGGCCCGGGTCATAAGGAGAGCCGCGAGAAGAAGTGGAAGAAATCAACGTTGGACGCCGTCATTGAGCACTCGTAGATGTAATTCGAGCTGACCCAAGCGGACCATACCGCTCGTTGATACTAGTCAACCCATCAGCCACAGTCTAGTAAGGTCTGGCACTGCTCACCTGCTCGGGTAACCGCTGCATGAGACTATCCAGCCCGACCTTGTCCACCAGGGTCCGCGGGATTGCCCTAGCAAGAACGTGTTTCCGCGATTGGATGTTCTCGTACAGATCAGACACTTCCAGCTCGTTCTGAAGGTCGTTAAGAGACGACGAGAGCTGGTCCGAGATGGTCGTGCGAGATTTAGATCCTTTGTTCCGTTGCCATTCTTTGCTGATGCTGCGGCGCACAACATTCATGGAAATGAGCAGACGTCGCGGTGAATCGGGAGTGGAGAAGAAGGAGAGGGCGACGGTCAGTACGTGGCTGATTCACCAGAGCATTGCACGTACCATATGAATTCCGCCGCAGCATTTTCGCATATCTTCTGCTGGATATCCTTCACGTAGCTCTGGTCTAGCCATTTCTCAACAAGACGATGCGATGACGTAGATGCGACTCACAGAACGGCGAAGGCTTTTCATCCTTGAAGATCATCAAATCCAAGTACTCCGAATCTGAAAGCCCTAGTCCCGCAAGTACTTCAAGAGAGGACGAGGTCACGCCACCCTGGCTCAATCGTCAGCCGGAGTCTGACTATAATAAGGCAGCGGACCTTGTTCGTACTCGAATCCTTGAAGAGCACGACGCCCTTCTTCTCCAGCCAAAAGCGCGCTTGCTGCGTGAAGAAAAGGTTGGCGCCTTCGATGACGTACTTAAAGTGCGATTTCCCCTCTGCGTCGACTAGATTGGACACATTCGAGATGTTGACGGCTTCAGGCCTGTTTGGGCCATGCATCAGGCGAAAAACAAGGCTGAGGTAAGAGGGAACACACCGCCCACCACACGGGACAAACAAGTCGGCTTTGACGCGGAAATGGAACGTGTTCCGAAACTCGGTACCCTCTGGTACGATCTCACCAGCTACAGGGACATCAGCTTGAACGATCCCCTAGACTGGAAAGCTGCTGACTGGGGAGCTGCACATCTTGCTCATCCACCAAGACCCGATACCCGTCCGGTCCAAGCTTGTCCTTGCTGAAGTGAGAAACGGGCTTTCGCGCCTTGGCCAGCCGGATCAATTCCGAGCGATCGAGACCAGCGGGATCGAATAGAACACCTGAACCATCGATGATGGCGATCGTCTTGTCCTTACTGAGCAGTATTTCGTCTGCGCCGGCTCAGCAACAGACGGGCAGGCTAGAGGATAACGTACTAGATCCTAGATCGCCATCCGGTCCGCCGGTCTGGAACTGTGCATACCGTCAGCCACGTCAGAAGAGCGAAAGCGAAGGCGATCTCACCTTAGTGACTTCCTTCTCGTTCAGCCCATGTGCCTTCAAGACGCCCAGAATGTATTGCCGCACAGACAGCGATGTCATTCCATCTAGCATCGTGAGTGTCCCGCTTAGACTCCCCGCACTCACAGAGATCATGGGGAATACCACCAAGCATTTCGGCGCTCTTGCCAGTAGTGAAGCTCTTCCACCAACTCGCTCCTCGAGCTCGGGCATGCTCGGCCGCCCAGTCCATAAGGTCTGCAGTATTCTGTGAATCTCAGCATGGTTGAATGGAGGCGGACGGTGAAGAGGTACCTCGTCTGGGCCGAAGAACAGGATCTCTGGGTCGGTGCGGCGAGAAATGTCCACAATTGGGCCTTTGATTCCCGGCGTCTTGCCCGGGAGCAGGAGGTCAATGATCGACTGTCATGAGCTCAGTGGAATATGCTTCATTAGGATGGCGACGCACGTCAACGTATTTCTCAAAGCATCGATGGTAGTTTGCCGTCAGACCAGGTAGGATCGTCCCTTTCGCCCCCCCCTCAGGAATATCTTTGTTCTCTAAGCACCTCTTAGCTCCTTACACCGCATCGGGCTGCTATACGTACTGAGATTCTGCGTCGCAGCCAATGCATAATTCTCGTCAAACAGTGTCCGGACATTCGAAGCGTAGTTCCTGCTCGGGTGTTAGGCTGTGAATTTTAGGCTGTATTATGGGGCTCACTCCTTGCCTCGTGAACGGATGATCCTGATCCCACCTCGAGCAACATCGCGAAAACGAACATGGAAGCCCCTAAACTCGGCCCCAGCAACGAAGAACATGCCATATGCTTTCTTCGGGTATTCGACTTCCGGCAAGAAGCTCGGATCCAGTCGGAACGACAAAGCCACCTCTGCGCGTTCATCAGATCTTCCGCTCGCTGAGGTGTGGAAGGACCTACTCGTCGGCTGATAGAAATTGCATTTCAGCACATGCTTGTTAAAGATGAGTAGCGCTTCGAGAATCTGAACGGCATGCTGATTTGAAGCCGATTTTCGGATCTTGAGGTACAATTCCTCATCGGACAGGGGTTGTTCGGTCTTGAGGCGTTGGAATGAAAGAGTCGGTGTGAGATGGGAGGCTTCATCTGCGGCGGGATCTGGGCGAGACTTCAGCTGAGCTATTTCAGGGTGCGATAGGGAGACCCACAGTGGACCATAGCGAAATTTATGTATAGCATGCGAATCTGGCGGACAGTCAATTTGGGAGCCGGCAATCTAATGCTAGCTCACAAGATCTGGGTGTCGATGGATGACCTCTCGGATGCTCTCGCGCGTAAAAGTCTCCTCTCTGAATCGAGTCTTGATCTTGTTGAGGACCTCGGCATGATCGGGATTCGTGTCATCCAGAACTGCACGTCAATCCTGCCTTCTATATTTACACACCATTCTTGAGAGCCAGAAAGGCCGGACCCAGGCGATTGCAGAAATGTTGAGCGAAGATCCACCCGACGTAAGCGTATGTCGCTTCTTGCACCGCGTGAGGGCTGTCGTCATCGTCCTCTACGGTGAACTGCACACGAGTTCAGCTGGCTCCAGGCTGTAACAGGCAATATGGACGAAGGGGTTGTCCGGAAGACAGTAAAGGAGCGATGCTTCGCGAACGACCTGATGGATTGAGTGCTCGATCGGCGGCGCTCGTGTGTTTGGCACAGGGTTGAGGTACATTGCTGTAGAGCGTCAGCCCACTCTGCTTCCGAACGACATGGCACAGAATGCCGATGGCGGTTAGAATGGTCGCACAAATGATGGTGATCCCGTTGGCGAATTGCTCGACATATTTCCGCGCCGAGCTGTGAGAATCAGCCTAGTCCCGCGGAGAAGGTAGCATGAGCTTACAATAGGCCATAGAAGTGGTACAGATCACTCAAAGCGGAGAAGAACTTGCTTGTCCCGCCCATCCTGGTCGCGTGTAAGCGAACGTCAAGCATGGCGCAGGTCCCAAGACCTAACCGGGCGATTCAGCTCACTTGTACCCAATGACCAATCTCCTCTCTCTACTCTCCTCAACCTCATACATCTCGATCACCGGTCCGTCCCGTCTCTCCACCTCGTCCATCACCGTCTGATAGATGTCCATCGTATTCTCGCTCGCCTTCTCGATGAAGCTGGAATCCGAAACGGTCCGGATATCCGTAGTTCCCGAGCTAGTCTTCTTTGGACCGGAGCTCGGGAAGACGCAGCGGGCCACGAAGTAGCAGCGTAGCTGTTGTGAGATGGTGGAGGAGATGGCTCCAGCGGATCGGTAGGTCTCAAGGCGGTAAGCTTTGGCCGGTTTCGAGTCATTAAGGAAGAGCTCATCGATCCTGTCAAGATGTCAGCCCTGATTAATTCCGGCGCGAAGCTAGTTTAGTAGCAAAGGCAGAATGACGGCCCCTCACCGTTTCTCCACCGTCGATCCAGGACCCTCGGTCACTGTTACCCCAGCCTTGGACGTATGGATGAACACCGCTCCCTCCTTGCCCTTCTCCTTTCCCTCTCCTTCTGGCGTGATTTTCTCGAGGTCGATCACGAACTTCTCGGGATCATGCTTGGTATAGGCGAGGAGTTTCGCGGAATACAGGGCAAGAATATGGTCGGCAATAGCTTCCGGTGTCTCGCTCAAGCTGCGAGAATCATGGTCTCAGTGCCGAACTAACAAATGAGATAACGGGACTCACAAGTAGGTATTGTCTATCCCAAGATGGTTGTAGAACCAGTCCACCTCGCCGTTGACCAGCTCGTTCGGCATGAAGCCCGATTCGGCCAGGATCCGGGCGACCGAAGACTGCTGATTCGCTTTGAGCGGGAAGGGGGAACTTTTGTAGCCGCTGTGAACGGAGTCAGCCAAGCACAAGGTGACCCATGCCGGCAACTGCGGTAAGGCGGTATAAGGGCAAGGGATATGAGGATCAGGATGTGGCGGAAAGAGACCGATCATATGCGATGCGAGGCGTCCACTCACATCGTATCCTTCCTGATCCTGCCAATCGAAGTATCCGACCCCGTCCTGGATAGTTTTCCGGGAGTGAGCGAACCATTGAGGACGCTGGTCACCTGTGCAGGTAAGGGAAGAGGATGATGGAGCTGTAAGTATGCTCCTTCAGCTCGAGAACATCCTAGACGCAGCGGGCCGTACCATTTCGGGCTCCTGGACTATAGGTGCGGACATGATGAGGGATGCGGTGCTTCAAACGAGCTTCTATTGGGGACAATCAGTCATGATACGAGCTTCATGAGGAGAGAGGATCTGGGGCACAAGTCGTCACATGACGCGAGATAGCCAAAGGACCCCTCATTCCGGGCTAGGGACGTCACAGGGGAAGCACGGGTACCTAGCGATCTGTGCGTAGGTCATGGAAGTGTGTGGATGCAGCAATGAGAGCTCGCCCGTAGGCAGGCGGGAGAGCTCGACAACGATATGATTGAAAGGCGATGTGGTGAAAGATCAGGCGGATCCGACTGGAATGGGTGGAAGAGGGAAGGACATCGTAGAAATTCCGAATTTGTAAAAGGGGACGGTCTGGAGCTCGGAGACAACCGGAGGGGATGCGTGGAGGTGCGCGAACAAGAGGAAAGCATGTGGAAGATTTTGCTCACCGAGAAGTATCTTCTCTGGCTGTCCTTATTGTGGGGAACAGTATTGTGTGGAGGGGAGTTGTTGCGAAGGTAGGTATGTGGCCGTCGTACTGGCCAACCGAGGGATTTGGCTGGTGTTGTAATAAGGTGCTACTGACAAGGGTCCTTTGAAGTCATAGCTCGAGTCCGGACAGGCGAAACGGCATTGGCTTCAAAAAAGACTGAATTCGAAAACAGCATAACCGAATGGAATTGCATCTATTACGGCATCCCGTTGATAGCTGCGAAAAACGAACCGGACAGCTGTCCCACAAGGGCCATACAAACCGTCAAGAAGACCCTCAACATCCTGAAATTTTCTGGTTGCTTTGTGCAACCACACGGACGACTGGTATATTGGCTCCAGGTGGAAATCCATCGAATCCCCTAAGTGAATGATTGGTAGGTCTGAAATTGTTAAAGTGGGAGCCACAAGTCTTCAAGTCTTCCGCTTTAACCTTCCTCATTGCTTCACAATCTGATTGCAGACCATTGTCAACAGTTCTTAACTTCCACTTACCACTCTTCGAACTGAACCGAGTTGGAAGCCCCTGATCTTCACTGACTGATGAAGTAACGTCACTCCGAAACCGCGGATTTTGCTTGAGCATCGGGATGATATTTGGATCCCCGGTATACTCGTCCATACCGAGTAGACGATAAGACCGGGAAGAACGTGTCGGCGATTCAATACAGGTGTAACTACTATACTCCCGAGAAAGGATTGGTTCGAGCAGGGTTGTTATGCTGGGATATTCCGATTCAATGGGTTTGGAGAGGTGCGTCTGGTTATATCCTTGTGTCCATCGGTGTCAACTCCGATTGATTTGCGTTGGGATTCAATCTCATGCTGATGGAGATGGTTCCTTTAGACTCGGGCATCTACGAATACGCGGCACGGGAGTACCCGAACCCCTCCAGCCTCCTCCCCGTTATCGGCGAAACCTTAGACGGTCATCTGAACGATATCGGTGCCATGCCCGTCACAGCCCCTTTGCATGATCTTCTCAACCTCTTCATGGCTCAAGACGTCAAACCATGAATGTCAGGATGTTATGGAGGATGCAAGCCGCTTGGATGAACCCATGAGCTCGAGCTTCGTCTTTGAGCAACTTGTCTTTCAAGCGGAGGTAGCGGAGGCTAGACCAGCGAGCTTTAAGTATGCCAAATGCGTGCTCGACCCTGACACGCGGTGTAGCTGCTTTACTATCAAAAGAGGCCTACAAGATCAACGCTCAAGTCTCAAGCTTGTACTTACCGGTCCCCCCTTCAGGTCTGCCTCTCCCCTCAGGCGAGTGAACATGGTGATGAGAAGTATCGAGGAGTTTCTCGTCGCTGCCTTGGTCCAAACGAATTTCGGGAAGAAGGACGATCTCAGGCGTGTACAGGTGAAGCCTGAGTCTCCCAGGACGTATTTCCCATTATCAAGTAATCGTCTGGATCGGTATGGAGTCGCATTGACCTCTGAACACGCTTGTCGCTGGCGGATGCGCTGAAGCCCCAATGCAGGTAGCGAATACGCTTCCTATCGTCCACAACGGCTACAATGTTGAATCCGTAGCACTCCTTGCGACTGTGGAAGGATCCAGCCGTCTTTGTAGGCCGAGTGGGAGCATGTTTGAGGTTGATATGGGAGCCATGAATGAAATCGACACAGTTGGGTAGCGCATCACGAGACTTGATGAGGTCGTAGCGCTCGTTGACCGTAACGCCAGCGAACGTGGGAAGACAGCTGTCGGATGATAGCTTGGATAGAGTTATCGGTCCAACGTTCGACCGTCCCAGCTGCTTCCAAATCTGCAGGGCGCATAGCGGAAGGAAACCGAATCTGAGACGCCAAATAGGCGCGATATAGCGCGTTTCTCGTCCCCAGCCTGTAGATGAACAGAGCTAGCTGATACTTTGGAATGGCTTGTTCCCTCTTGGATGGAGCTTGGAAGATGATATCGTGGCCGAATCGTTGAACGAGTCGAAGGAATTCATGCTGGCTCATGCGGAAGAGCAATTTGAACTCGTGCGTCGATGAGGACAGCAGGCAATCAATGCTGGATGCGTAGCGGGCCTTCCGGTAAGTCTTGGGACGCATTGCTATTCTCGGCCTGGGATCCCGCTCGGGACCGAGCACGTGGTTCCCGATTCCGGGCGCTTTGCCCCAACAAGGTGGTTGCTCAAAATAGCTCATTCCTGTTTGTCACATACGGTTCCTCGGATACTCTCTCGACACCCCATATTTTGATCCGCGACTTCAAAAATCAGCATTCGGCGGGGAGAAGGGATAATAATCTTGGCAGATCGACAACGACCGGGAGTGGAGATTGCGAGAGATTGCGATTGCGGGAGTTGCGAGAGCAAAGCCATCATCCGCCATCAACTAAAAACATCATCATCGAGGCAGTCTGGCGCGATCAGAAGACGGTGAGTCTCTTGGTATCTAACGGGAGTGGTGCCGATCGTCGAGCATGGGTCGCCTTGATTGAGGGGACTCGCCTTCGAAACAAGGGGGATTGCGGGTTCCTTTCTGAACGATCCATCGTTTTCTCACCGCATTTATCCCTCTCCTGCGTGCATCGCTGACTGTGCTTCAGACATTCTTCTCTTGACTGCGGTGTCAAGTAGACCACCTTGACCGTCGGATCCATACGGTGCGAGTTGTCGGCAATCTGAGAAAAGCTGTGAGTGAGAATGGTATTCCTGTACACTTCATGCTAAAACTATCCGTCATCAGCAAACCCCACCTTGACGAGTCGAACTTCCCCCGTTTCCTCCATCCAACCCTTTCAGAGCATCCCGTCGACATCCGTGGTTCCTCCCATTCTATTCCACCCCATCGCCATCCCAATGCAGCCCACCCCGCTCCGCCTCCCCGAGAAATCTACCGCCTTCTTCTCCTCCCCCTACCACCCCTCCTCATCCCACCTATCACCCATCCCCGACAACTCACCACCCAACAAAGAAGCATCCTTATCGTCTTCCCCATCCATTACAGACTCGCATACCCCGCTCCTCCCAACGCCTGGGACTGTGGAAGGCGGGAGTTTCCCGTTCCCGCTCCGCGGGGGCCGACAGGGATTTTGGACGAGGGTGCGGGTCGCGATGGGGGTGAAGGGTGTGGGGAAGGGTGGGGCTGTGAAGAGGTTGTTGTGGGTGGCGGTGCTGGGAGGAGTGCTTCTCCTGGTGTATCATCATCAGCGAGGAGTGAGTGCTTCTGTCGGGCTAGCGGCCATGCTGATGAGGTACAGCTGTTACCTTCTCACCGACACGATGCCAGCTCAACCGGCTCTCGAAGACCCAATGAGTCCTCATCCGCCCAATCGACAGGCAGTTCCTACCACTTCCCTTCACTTCTCCCATTCGGATCTTCCCACCGATCCTCAGCCCCATCAGAATCGCCAGACGGTCGGCGGCTGATCGACTGTTCCTCGGACTCGCTGCCGGTCGACGCGAGTCTGCGCGAGAGACTGGACGTATGGCGCGACGCGCCTGGTGGGAGGGGTGAGATACCGGGTGAGGTGGAGTTGGGGGGTTTCAATGCGTGGAATCTCGAGGTGAGTCACCCCCTACAAGAGCTAGAAATTGAGCAGAGCTGAGATCCCGCAGCAATGCGACGAATCGATACACGAACAACGGAATACACATATGATCCAGAAATCGGCGAATGTCTGGTCGACGATGAACCGGACCACCCTTCACCAATACCGCTCCGAGCTCATCGAACACATGGAGGGTGTCCTTCAGCAGGGGCTTACGGAGTACTACGGAGAGGGACGGGGTATTGTCATGGTCGCCGGCAATGCGGATACGCTGCAGCGGGTGAAGTGGACGCTGAAGATGCTGCGGTCTTACGAGAGTACATTGCCTGTTCAGATTGTCTGTCCATTAGTCATGGGTGTTGTCATCGCTGATGTGATCAGTATCATTTCCCGTCGGAACGGCCGAGCGACGATGATTCGGTATGGCAGGAGATGAAGGAGCTTGGCGCGGAGTTGGTCGAGGCGAAGGGTCAGGCGAAGGATAAGGGGAAGACCAAGAGCTATCACCTAAAGGCGCTCGCTGTTGTACAGTGCCCATGGAGAGAGGTATTGTACCTCGTAAGTCCTTCCGAAACCCCGTGGAAGTATTGAACCGGCTAATGCCTGCTAGGATTCCGACTCTGTCCCGACCCGGGATCCAGAGTACATGTTCGACGCCGCAAACTACCAACGTCTTGGTCTCTGGGCGACTCCCGATTACTGGAAGACATCCGCGAACAACCCGATCTGGGCGATCATGGGTGTGAAGTGTCGGAATGAGTGGGAGATGGAGACGGGTCAGATGTTCATCGACAAGAAATTGCATCTCGACGTTTTCCTGTTGATCAACTATATGCTCGAACGCCATGAATGGGTCGGTCCACCTTTTCGATTCGTGCGCTTGCTGATGGTCGTGCAGTGGTTCTACTTTTCGGACGGCGACAAGGACATCTTCCGCTGGGCTATGCTCGCTCTTCGTAAACGATGGGGTGTTCCCGGACGATGGGTCGGCGCAGGCGCGCTCCCTTCCGGCACGGCATCCGGTGACTTCTGCGCGCACACGATGGTCCAACACGATTCATGGGGTGATCCGCTCTTCGTGCACTACAATCTCCTCAAGCAGATCCCATCCGGGGTTGGTCGAGGGTTCTCGTGGGGCCGGACGAAACAATTGCCTCTGTTCAACACATGGCCAGCGTTGCCTAGTACCGCCAGACTTGGGGAGCCGGAGGAGAAGCCGAATGATGATGCGTTCCCGGGAGCAGGGGATGTGGATTGTGATATGTTGGCGGATGCGGATGAGTATGGAAGAGCGAGGAGTCCGGCTAAGGAGATGATCATGCGACGAGCGGTTAGGGAACATGGCGTGAAGGTGAAATATCATGGAGGATGGATCTCGGCGCTCTGGTATGTCCCTGCGCCTTTCAAACTTCCTGCTTCTTGTGTTCCTGCTGTGTTCCTTCTTCTTTCAATCAAGGGGTGACTGGGGCTGATCGGAGCAGTATCGATCTGGAGTACATCGACCCTCGACCCGAAGAACGAAAAGAAGCGGATGCGATCCTGAAAGAGCGAGAAGACCGGGATAAGGAGCAGCGGGATCGAGAATGGGACGAGGTGGTGGATTCAGCAAAGGCAGCGGGGTTGGCCGAGCCGTTGAAGCCTGAGGAGGTTGTCAGGCCGGATTGGGGACAATCGCCTCTCGAGGTGAGTTCCGCACTAAGACAAGAGGAGACAGATCTGATGGGAATGCTTAGGTTGTGCAGTGGTGGCAGGATGCCAACCTCAATACCTTTGAGCAGACGTTGTACGATTTCGGCTTCGTCCCCAGCGGGCCCGGGTTCTGAGGGGAATGTGCGGAGTCGGTGTGCATAACGAACATGACGAAGGAGAACAGGGAGCTTTTGTTCTCATATACACGTAGGACAATCAATCACACACGTAGAGATGTAGACGGTCGTTCGATGTAGCATTTCTTACAAGGACGTACTCTGGAGCTCAGCAGAGAGTAATGACATTCTGCGGCGGTACCTCTTTCCACGAGACGAGATTTCGTGTTGAAGGCGTAATGACCAGCTCGCCTATCCAGCTAGCCAGCAGGCCTAATTGGCAGCTTCCCCATCACCTCGGACATTCATACCTACATTCATTTTGTATATGAACGTCTTGCATCTTCACTACAGCTTCGAATCTCAACAAGAATCAGGACGGTCTCAGGAACCTTGCCCGATCATGCGGGCGGGATTAAGAATTATTGGAGATTTGTTTACCCGGCCTTGTCCGCTATATCGACCTTGTGTCTTGAGTGTGTTCGATTCCGGTGAATGCTGGCAAGCATGGATCCGCTCACATGGTACGTCCTTTTAATCGTACATAGCAGACGTTACTGATACCATGATTCCGTAGGGATTAGTAAGTCCTCTAACCCTCCCTCTGCCGCTCTACTCTCTCCTCCTCTCTTTCGCATAGCTCTCCCCTCTCCACCCTCTTTCCTCCTCTTTCACCTATCCCTCCTCATCTCCAACCCTGATCGGTATCCCCAGTATCCTGAAATACGTCATCGTTGGCGACTCGTCCGTCGGGAAATCCTCCCTCCTCATCCGACTGACCGACGACCGTTTCGCCTCAACCGAACCGACCCTGGGCGTAGAATTCGGCAGTCGGATCCTGTCCGTCGGTGAGGGGCGGCGGGTCAAGGTTCAGTGTGAGTTTGCCCCTGATTTTCGTCTGGCTGGAGCAGCTCATGCTTCGATGCTGCTGAGACGGTGAAGCTTGGCTGATGCGTGGATTGGGTGGACATGAAGGTTGGGATACGGCGGGTACGGAGAGCTTTCGGAGTATCACACGGAGCTACTTCCGCGGTGCCGCCGGGGCTTTGCTGGTGTACGACGTGACGAGGCGGGAATGTGAGTCCTCTTCGTTACCTTCATCCTGTATCCCTTCAACCAATTTGGGGAGCGGGATTGGAGGACAAAAGTGGAGGTTGAGGCTGATGAGTGGTAGCGTTCGAGCATGTCACTTCGTGGTTGAAGGATCTCCGAGCGCATGCGGATGAGAACGTGTCTATCATCCGTGGGTTCATCCTTGCTGCTGGTACCAATTCGGCAAGGCTGATTGGGGGACGTAGTGGTGGCCAATAAGACCGATCTCTGCTCGTCGACCCCTCCTCAGCTGCCCGAAATATCGTTCGGCCAGGCTGTCCCTTCCGCCTCCCCTTCAGATCACCCTCCATCATCACCTGACTCGGCCGATGTGATCTCACCAGGTCCGGAGTCCGCCGAAACCACTTCCCCTCCCCCAGCTGAATCTACAAAACCCGCGCTCCCGCCCCCCAATTCCCCCGAACCCGGCCTCAAATCTCGAGCCATCACATCCCTCGAAGGCGCCCTCTTCGCAAAGCAGCATAACCTGCTATACGTCGAGACGAGCGCGAAGGAGGGATGGGGGATCGTCGAGGCGTTCGAGTGGACGGCGAGGGAGGTGCTAGGGCGGTTCAGTAGGCAGGAGCTAGAGCGGAGAAAGGTGATTTTCACCTTGTATTGTAGTAATATGTATTGAGCTGATGAAGGATATTAGCCGAAGGGGGTCAAGGTTGATGGGAAGCGGGAGAGGGAGAGGGAGAAGGGGGGATGTTGTTGATCTGTCGGATTTCGGGACTATCTTGGTTACGGATTGTATGGCTGACCACGATCAAGCGAGCATGTATAAACATCGCAGGACGTCATGGCTGAATCTGGCACTGACGATCCTCGGCATGACCCCAGAACAGGGCATAATGCGATGTCAATTATAGATGCCGGACAGACTGATTCTATCATTGTATTATGCCCCATGCAATGAAACTGCCTCCTTCTTTTACGTGCCACCGATCGCTCGAATCCGCACGACGTGATGAAGAGCGCTCGAGGTTCTGTCGTTTTATCGTACCTGACCGTTCCCGACCGATGATTTGTCGACAAGGACTATTGAATCGGCCTCATCATCGAGTGACGCCGTGCTTTTCCTCATAAACGTCGCCATCTGCATCCGACCCGGATCCTTCCTGCTCGGGATATGATATTTCGGTCGATCCTTCTGTGCCCAAGATCAGCCCCATCCCCCATCCCCTATGAGTGGAAGGAGAAAGCGACCTACACGGTATATCCGGTACCCACGAGATTGATACCACCCGATCGAGCTCCCGACTTGATCTCGGACTTCGTACTGCTGCCCATCGGCCCTGATCTCGAGAGGGTGAGCACCCGTATCGAGCGTTATCCATTTCGCGTGGAAACGGGTTAGGGCGACATGTTCGAGTATGTCCATCGCGAGGTTACCGAGTCCAAGGTTCTGACATCGTTGTCGAATAAACAATGATGCTATCGACGTGAGCTCTTGACGCGGGACGATGGGGTATACTGGGAATCGTGGCCTCTGGTACACTTACAGAGCTGGACAGAGCCGTATTCCCGACTGGCAGCCTCCCCATCATCCTCCAACTCCAAGATCCAACCTCCCATACCCACGTCCTTCGCTCTTCCCCCTTGGTCGACGATGCTGAAAACACACAACGGTCGATCGGGACTCCCCCAGAATCGCTCGAGTCGCTCCAGTCCCCAACCACATTCGAGTCGATAATCTCGTAGCTGGTCAAGATCTCCGTCTACGGCCAGGCGATAGCTCAGGTTCGCTGGTAAGGCCAAGATATGTTCGCGATCTAGTGTGACCATGCTTGGGAGTGAAAGGGATAGCGGGTGGTAGAGGATTTTGAGTCACCATGCTTGGGCATAAACGAGATCTGAAGGGTGAGAGGGAATCCGAAAGAAATTCGGCTAGGCACCGAGGTCGATGGACGAAGTTGAATGTGAGTGACGGACACACATGCATGACTCGACTCCGCAAACCGAGCATATTGCGATGAATCTGGGCTTCTTTGATAGCTCTCCTGTCTGAGATGCAAGGATGGCCCGGGCCATCAGGTTGTGGTTCACTGGGGATGTTGAAATGCTTCTCAAGCCAAATTCCTTCCATTCTCACGCCCAGATCCTCTCATGATCGGACTCTACCTCAAGTAGGGATCGCGTAGCGTATACTTTGTCAACGCCAGGCTCTTTACCCATAAAACACCTGCCCACACATTCTACACCGGAACTCACTCGTCACCGCGTACACTGTCGTCAGTTGAGAGGTTGGTAGAGGGGATATTATTAGGTGAAATAAGGTAACTGCAACTAGACACAATGTCAAATGAAGTTCAATAGTGTCACGAAGATAGCAACAAGTTAGAACAATGAAATAATACAGATATTACTGCTTAAGCTGTGGGGACGGTGAGCAAAGCGCTTATGGGATGTTGAGTACGTATGTCAGGACCCGACACGATCTCACGTCTCGGACAAGCCAGCGACTTGAGACTAGTCCACACCTTTTCCTGGAATCCGCAAGAAAGATGTATCGATGAAAAGAAAGATGCTGATATGAAACAGACGACGAAGACTATACCGATGGTTTCCCGTTGTTTTGAGCTGACTGGCAACTGAATTGTCCCAAAATGCAAGAGCTCCGAGGTAGAAATCTGAGATGGTTCCAGACGCAAGTCGGATTCTCACTCGACTTTGCAACAAGAAGCTGATACGGTGGATCAGGATGCTGTTGTATGGGCTTCTTTCTCCTTGGGTACGACCAGGGAGTCATGTCCGGTCCCATGTGCGGGCGCCTCACGACTTGCCTCCTTGCCAAAATTCGGTGACGAGGACAAGTGGTGACATGACGCAGCGGTGCCACCAACCGATTCGGCCAAGATTTCAACTCCCCCTCGATGACACTGCAGGGCGTCATCACCTCGTTGTACGACATCGGCTGCGCGTTCGGAGCTTTGTTGACTTTCTTCGTCGGTGAGAAGGTGGGACGGAGCAAGATGATCTTCATGGGTGGGGATATCATGATCATCGGCAGTGATCGGCAGTGAGTGACACCCCACCGAATGCGTACGGAAACAAGGGAAGTTTACTGATGAGGTTGGGTTACTCAGCTGTACTGCTCGGATCGGCGACTACTTTGGCTCAACTCCTGGTCGGCCGATTGGTTACTGGTTTCGCGAATGGTTTCGATTGCTCTTTCCATCCCGATGTCCGTGCATCCCGTTGCTGAATACGAAACTGACGATCGAGCCCCAGGTACTGAGCGGAGAGCTGTTCCCCTCGTATCCGAGGCGCCCTCGTCTGCCTCCAATCCACCATGACCATCGCCGATCTCGTCATAGCCTACTACCTCGACATCGGATTCTCCTACATCGACGGACCCATCCGATGGCGATTCCCAATCTCCTTCCAAGCTCTCTTCGCAATCTTCCTACTCAAAATGGTATGCTTCGTTCCAAACACCGCACGATGGTCACTCGAGCAAGGGCGATCCGATGAGGCGATCGTCGTCCTCGCTCGAATCGCCGGGACGGGGATCGATGATGAGGGGGTGGTGGGGCAGAGGGATGAGATTGTTAGTTCGTTGGAGGTGGAGAGGGCTGCGGCGGGGCCGGAGGAGTTTAGGGTCTCGGAGCTTTGGCAAGGGGGGAAGACGGGAATTCGAGGGAGGGTGGCGCTGAGTTGTGCGGTGGTTTGGTCATGCAGCAGGCTACGGGCGCCAATATGATCAGTGGGTCACCTTCCCCTTCTCCCCCCGTCCCCAATAGAATCCCTTTCGTGATGATGTTGCACGTTTTGGACTCGTACTGATTGGGTGAGACAGACTACTACGCGCCGGTGGTGTACGTAAACGCGATCGACGTCTCCCGCTCCGTATCTCTCCAACTAGGCGGCGGCACCTCCCTAAACTACCTGGCCGCATCCTTCATCTACCTCTTCACAGTCGACCGTTTCCGTCGTCGAGCACTCATGATGTTCGCATCTGCCGGTCTGGCATTCTGATTTCTTCATGACGGCTCTCCTCGTCCGGATCTGGACAGTCCAAGGGTCCGGCTCAGGCGAAATCGCTGGATGCGGCTGGCGCGGCGTTCGTCTTGCACCTTCTAGATATTCCTGGGCATCGGCTGGCTTGGAATCCCGTTCCGTTATCCGACGGAGGTGACTACAACACGCGTACGAAAGCAAGGCCGCCGCGCTGACAACATTCTGCAACTGGATGGTCAGTCCTCCCCACCTCTCTTCCGACTTTTCTTCCTTTGACACTCAAGCTGGGTGACTCGGGCGGGATTTATAGTAGTGATGGTAGGCCCCGGAGCAGTCGGCAATATCGGCTGGAAGGTCTTCCCAATCCTCGGTTCCTTCAACCTAGCCTTCATCCCCATCATCTACTGCTTCTTCCCCGAGACTGCGAATCTCACGCTCGAGGAGGTCGATCGGATGTTCGAGAAGGGTGGGGTCTATAGCAGTAAAGTTGGGAGGACAGTGGATCCGGGTTCTGGGCTTGGTACGGAGAGGGTAGACGTAAGCGAGGTCAAGGTGGTTGAGGTGAAGAAGTAGAGCACAAATGTATCTGTCGAAGATAAGCGAACATGTATCTATAGAGAGACAACAATGTTTCATCGAGTCGGGGTGTGGCTCGGATGTCCCAAGAAAGCCTAGAAATATAGGATGAATTCGTGCCCCGCCTGCTGCTACAACAATGCGTTCCCTCTGTCCCACAAGATGCCCCTTGCACTCCACCATGACCCTTCCCAGATGGTCCCATGATCTGAACCCTCACCCGTGCTCCCTCTCGACCCCCTCGCTCCGCCCTTCTCTCTGTCCCCCATCCCTTCCCCCTACAGTTTCGAACAATCCAAAAACTCCGGACCCAGCTCATCCAGGTGTTTCACACCCAACAACCGCATCCCAATCTCCATCTCCTCCTTCAACACTTTCTCGCACAATGTCAGCACCTTGTGTGGTCTCGCCTTCGTATTCTCTGCCTCCTTCTCCTTCTCCGTCCCTATCTGCTTCACCGCACCAGAGTAATAAAAACTCACGTAAAATCGCCTTCTCCACACCCTCCGGTCCCCAACCCGTAGCAGCCCAGATAAACGGTCTGCCCAATCCCACACCCTTGGCGCCGAGACATAGCGCTTTGAGTATGTCCGTCCCGCGCCGCACGCCGCCGTCAACGAATATCGAGAAACCTTCTTGCTTCAATAATTCGGGAGCGTGCCGGTTCAGGTCGTAGAGTGTTTCTAAGGGTGCTTTGGCACTAGAACCCTGTCAGTGGGATGGGGTGGGAAGGGGAGAAAAGCGTACTAGTCTAATTGACGCCCACCGTGGTTTGATAGCACTACTGCGTCCACACCGTGCTTCTGCGCTAGCACGACGTCCTGCGCACCTTATCAGCGCTGATCTAAAGCACGAAACCGGATGACTGACCTCCCACCGCCCGATTCCCTTCAGCACAATCGGCAAACCCGGCGCGAGGGACTTGAGCCATCCCACGTCGGCCCAAGTAAGGCCAGGATCATGATTCCTGCTCGCAAGTACGTAAGTAAAGCCTGGAACAGGATTTCGTGAATTCTTGACCTACATGTATGTCTTATTCAAAGATCGGTCGAGGGGTGTTCCGTGTGGTACCTACTCAAACATAAGTTCATATACAAAGACTTGGTGCGAGGGCTAACGGGTCGGGCCTGAGCGACCGCTTTTCGTTCTCGCTCCCTCTTACCCAGCTGCACCACGTCAGCCTCAATCGCTTTGTCCAGTGATGGGCTTACAGCAACGGTATCCACAGTCAACCAGATCGAGTGCGCTCCCAATTTCACCGCATTCCGCACCGCTTCCTCCGACAACGCCCTATGCGCGGTCAACCTCAGCAGTTGTTCCCCGAGCTGCCAACCTGTTCAGAGTCGACTCACCTGTCCGCCTTCATGTACAGCTGATACCCGACCTTCTGGTCCTCTCTCGCCGCCTCCATGACCTCCTTGAACGACCTCGATGCGACGTGCGAGACGACCTGCATGATACCCTGTTCGCCTGCTCCCATCGTCACCGCCACTTCCCCCTGGTCTCATCAGCCGATCGCACTACATCTAGCTCGGGAAGGGAGGTACAAGTGGCTGACCGAGCCCATTTCGAGCTGTGGGTGATACGTAGACTGGAATTGACGAGTTCACGCCCAGGATCTTGGTGCTGGTGTCGACGTCGGTGACGTCGATCATCACTTTTGGCCGGAACCAAACCCGGTTATACGCGTCCGAGTTGTTATACAATGCTGTTCAAATCATCAGCCGAGATCCATAGATGAGTAGGGAGAAGGCATTCACAGTGCTCCGAATCCGCTCCCGTTGAGTAATACCACCACGCCCCCTTCGGACAAACGTCCTGTGCATATTGCTGCGCCTGATCAGCGATGTCTCATAGCTGAACGAGGGGGAGAAAGAGCTCACCTCGAAATCGAGGATAGATTGTATGGAATCCACCCCGAACAACTCATTCCGCTTCTTCTGGATCTGCACTTCCTCCTCGTCGAGGTCGTTGGTAAAGTCATCCAACGCTAGTCCACCATCAATGATCTCTCCATCTCAAGAGCAAGGTAAGGCACCTCACCCTTCTGATCTAAGCGCCCGACTTTCTGCTCGAGCACGAGGTTATGCTCCAATGTCCCAGTCGGATGGATCGCTTTGAACAATCTTCCGGCCCTCATCAGCGAGCTTCGCGCGCCAGGTGGAGTGGGGACTCACTTGGTGACGTCCGTCCCCGCATGTTGGAGAAGGATGTCCGTCCCTCCCGGCTGTCTGAATCAGCTCATACCCACCTCTCAGGCAGTACCTACATGATTCTCGGCAAACTGCGTCAAGCTACTCATATCAGCTCACTTTCAAGTGGGCATCTCGTCAAGACAATGATTTCGCGAAGCCAAGATATAGGGTGCACGGCACCACATAGGTAGGGGTGAAGGGGTCTAGTTGAGAAGGAGGAGCAAGGTCAAGAAAAGTGGAACTCAACGCACTCCCAGACATCCCCATCAACAGCCACCCACAAACTCCCCAGACTCGTATGTCCCTTCAACATATCCATCGAGATCTCCCCCGCATCTTCCGCGTCATCGGCCTTTCGACGCTGTTCGAGCGCCTCGGGGGCGGCGGGGCTGTCTGCGTGGATTGCGGGGCGGAGGTGATAGCTTAGGAGCGCGATTGTCACGGCAACCTGAAGACTTCATGAGTAGCTGCTCGAGATAGCGAATGGAAGGTGAGAAAGGAGGAAGGCGGGGAAGAGGAACTGACCGTTCCGCCTAAGGTGAGGGTGTATCTGCTGTTTCTGCATGTAGAGGGAGGGAAGAAAGGCGTGGAGATTTTCCGGCATTGTCGGAGCGGTTTTCGGGGTTGGGCAAATCGGGCAGGTCGGGATAGTGCGGTCCGAAGAAGGGAGGAAGATCGATATGACATGTTGGGAAAGTGACGCAGCTCCCAGAATGATCGATCAAAGACGGCAGAGCGATGTGAGTCAAGAAGGTCGACGGCGAAACTCAACTGGTCGCTCAAAAAGATCGGTATGAGACGGCACCTTTGAACCGGACATCGCCGCCACGGAGGCCCTTTCAGCTGTGTCCGGTCGACATGCAAAGGACAAGCTGCATCATGCATTCGCGGCTGATTCCTCATCGAACTCCACCCCGGCCGCTTTCGCAGCAAACGCCGCTCCGTCATCGACTTCCCCGTCGTCTTTGACTTCCTCCACTTCCTCTTCAGCCTTCGCCTCCTCCGCCTTCTTGCTCGCTGGCTGTTTGCAGATGTCCTCTCCAAACGTCCGCAATGACAACATGCTACAGATTCAGCCATGTCCCGCTTCGAGGTGCTCACCTCTTCTCTCGTTTGTCTACCAGGAGCGACAAGGACGTTCTCGCCTTCCAGACAGGTAGGTACAAGGGTAGCGCCAAACTGGTCCACATCAGGAACCGACTGCGAAATGGCATATGACTACTCACTGTCCACCCGACATCTCCCCTTTCTCAAAGCGCACCAATGTATTGCCAAGCCGCAGATCTCGCAACCATCCCTGCCCATCCGGATCAAATTTCTCTACCTGCTAGACATAAGCGATGTGTCAGGTGTTCTGATGAGAGCTCACGGGAGGATATTGCTCTTCCACCAATACTCGCAGCTCCCGGATGGTCGATTCCCGCACGACACCTTCTCCGACATGCGGCAAGATCTCGCTGATCCCATCAGACGGCACTCGCCATTTACATTCGATCTCCGTTCGGTTCTGCGAGTCTTGTCGAACCAAAGCCTTGACTCCCGCTGAGATCACCCGAAGACGGGTGTAGTCGTTATTCTCGATGATGGACTGTGATCTTTGAGTCACGGACTCGTTTAATTTAAAGGTCGGCTCACTTTAACGATATCGTTGGTCATGTACAATGTTCTTAACGGATCCCCATACGCATTCCGAACCAGTAGATTATCCCTCGGGAAGGTATCCTTCAACTTGAACCAGTCGCTACCAACTGCCTATCAGATCTGCGGGGAAGGGTTGTGAAGTAGGACTCACGAGATACTCGCTACTTCCACGTGATTCGGATCGACGAAAGAGTAAGGATCCTCTCTGAATCCCAGATCCCGCTTCGGCTTCTTCGTTTCCTGCTTGGGACGCTTGGATTCGGAAGGGCCAGATGGCGTAGGCGGAGAAGCGGCGCGTTTTAGCGAAGAGCACCCGGATTCGTCGGCCACTATGACATCGTCCAATGGAGGGACCGCAGGCAGCTCATGAGGTGGATCGGGAATCGGCGGTGCGTCCGTCTTCTGGCCGGCCTTCTCCAAGACGCATACGAAGAAGCCGCCGGTATCTTGGTCGTGCGGTAGTAATCGCATGCTGTACCTTTCTTTAGTGACTCATCGCTTGCGAAGGCAGGTCGACTCACCATCGTTCCAAGCCAAGTTCCGCTGCATTTGGCGGCGCCCACGCAGTCGCCCCTATACCCTTGATTTTATCCCTTTCCCGTTCGTTCCCACTGTCGACCTCTTTCCGGTACGACTCGTGGTCATCGTGGAATACCAGTTCTCGCCCAGCGGACTCTGGCTGGGTGGCGATCTTCCAGCTGGTTACACCTGGACGTCGCTTGAGACCAGGGAGAGAAGCTGAAAGATCGAGAATGGTGTATTTACCTGATGGCTGTCTACATCATGATCGTCTCTGTGGGACTGATCACTCACCGGGATGTGCATTGATGGCGGCTGCGATGACAGCCTCGTTCTCAATGGGATTGAAGGAGCAGGTGGAATAGACGAGTCGGCCGCCCGGCTTCAGGAGATTAAGCCCTCGTTCAAGAATTCGTAATTGCAAGCTGTTCCGAGATCAGCAGCTTGTCGCCAAAAAGAGAGATTGACGGACCTATGAAGGCTGTTGGCATCCATCGCACCCCACTTTCTCCATATTTCCACATTCTTCCGCAGCGTGCCATCCCCACTACAACTGAAAGGCATCGTCAGCGCAGTCTATTCTCGGTTGTAGGGAGACCTACGGTACATCCGCTAGTACCCGATCAAACTGTAGGGTCTTCTCTCGACCGAGGCTGACATTGGGAATGGCCGCTGCTCTCATTAACCGGACTCACTCAGTCAGAATGATACGCACTGGCGTCGAGATTGGTAACGATCAAGCCCTTGCTCGGCATCCGCCCAGTCTGGTGAACAAGCATGTGCGTACGCTTGTAGTCTGAGTCATTGGCGATGAGGAGGCCGGAGGAGGTGGTGTGATGAGGATTGAGAGCTTCTATGATTTGTGCAGTCTGCGGAAAGTCATTTCAGCCCAGCGGACATCTTGGCGAGACCGCCTGATGTCCCAATCCTGTTTCACGAGCTCACTTTCGATCCTGGGGCTGCGCACATGTCTAGACACTGTCTAGATCAGCGTCGGATTCATTTTGCCTCAGCGGATATGGCAAACCTGATGATGCGGTTGAACATCTAAAACCAACGGTGGTATCATCGAAACCGCTTCCTGCCGACTGAGGTTTCCCTTTAACACCCTGTCAGTGGTGAACAATAATCGGTCTCTTCACTTACCACTTCAGTCTCTCCGACTAAGAACCGCTGAAACCGCTTGAAGGGCTCGGACTTCCGCACGACTCGCTTTGGTGCTGAGACCTGCCACGCGAGTTCATAGGGATACCTGAAACCGCTCGTGTTTAGCACGAAGCGGTGTCGGGTAGGGAAAGACGGACCAGGGTATTTGGCTGGGTGGACCATATGTCTTCTCGTCGACTTCCACCTTCTGCATGGTGGGAACGTAGGCATCCTTGATGATGGCGTTGATCGTTTCGGCGTGTCTAGATGTGGAGTTAAGACCTGTACAAAGGAGTTGATGGAGACCTACGCCCGAGAGCCGGTCACACGGAAGGTAAGGGGTAGATCCTTCCTCAAACTTTCTAGGAAGGTGGGCCATTCCTCTTCAGGAAGGATTTCTTGTGCCTACGCCAAGATCGTCAATCAGCAAAGGCTCTTCTTCAATGACAATGATCATGCTGCTGGATCGCAGGGCGTGGCGTCTGACTTACCCTATAGTACTCCTCGAAACCGGCGTTGACCTTGTCCTCCGAGGCAAGGGTGCTCCAAGGTACATTGGTCCGTCCCTCTCGTCCATCGCTTCGACCTCCTCGCTACGTGATTCGCGGCGGATCAATATTTCGATCGGGTGGATCATCAATCGTTTGAGCTTACCTGCGGCCGACGACCACCCCTGTTCTTGCCCATGATAGACGCTCCTGCTAATGAACGACAGGAACGATCCTGAAGATACTTGCATGCCAAGGGACTGTCCAAAAAAAGCAGATATACACAAGAGCCAGACATCTATGTTCGTCTGAACTGCACCGCCTATCTAGCCAGCTGGCAGGCCTATTTGGCAGCTTCCCCATACTACAATGAAATCCAAACAAAAAATCAAAGACCACGTGGAAAGCACGCCGTCGAAGAGTGGAGGAAAACGCGCTGAGTTCGACATTTTCTGACTATATACAGGGGTTCAACGTAGTCTCATCGCTCCAAACAACGTCCGATGCAACGAGACGATCGGCTATCCATCAGATCTAATAACAGGCATGATGGCGGATGAGAGACGATTGGAGAAGCGGCGCACTCTGAATCTTCTCGACAGCCGCTCACCCTCTCTGGGCCCTAACAGTCTCGCTCTACCTCCGACACACCACAGAGCGTCCACGAGCAGAGCCGCACCATCTCAGCCGATCGTCATCTACAGCGATGATGAGATGGAGGAGGTCAAGCTTGTGCCTCATGGTTATATGGCAAATGGCGAACGAAGAGCTGCAAAGGCCGGAAATGGAGAAGTTGGAGGTCTGGATATGGGGGCAAGGGACGCGATCAAGGTGGCCTTGGCTAAGCTTGACGCCGAGGTACGTAACTTGCATCATCCCCATCAGCTAGCTCAGCTGAAATCCTTGTAGATCAAATCGGTTGTTGCTCAGCTAGAGCCACTTCAAGCGCTTCACACCTCCCTTATCGCAGAGCGAGCAGCTCTCGAGACCCAACTCACCTCGATGACGAGACACCGACCCAACGCGACGCCCACAGCTGGTCCTTCGACTTTAAGGAAGTCGTCCAACCTGATCGACTACCAATCCAGCACCTTCCCATGGTCCAGCGCCATCATCTCCACCCTCAAATTCACATTCCACCTCCAGTCCTTTCGACTCTGTCAAGAAGGCGTCATCAACGCCGCCATGGATGATCGGGATATCGTCTGTGTCATGCCGACGGGAGGCGGGAAGAGCTTGACGTACCAGCTTCCGGCGATCATGGGTCGGAAGGGATTGACGATGGTCATCAGTCCGCTACTGGCTTTGATTTGGGATCAGGTCAGGGCGATGAGGGAGGTCGGAGTGGAATGTGTGGTACGTGTGATCAGTGTGCCGAGAGAGGATTGTTGATGAGATTGGTCGGACAGATGATGACGGGTTCGACAGGGAAGGCGGAGCAGAATGAGATGTATCGGAGGATGGAGGAGGGCGGAGGGCACGATGGGAGGGACATAAGGGTCTGCCTTTCTGCGTTTAGCCGAGTGCGAGCTAACCTGACATTAGCTCTGCTATGTGACTGTTCGCAACTGCTTCTCGCCGATGGGGAAAATGCTGATCGCCAATCAAGCCGGAGAAGATATCAAAGTCGAAGCGACTGATGTCGGTTTTGGAGAACGTCAATTCGGACGGGCGATTGAGTGAGCCAAAACATTTTCGCTGACGTTTGCTGACTGGCGATACACAGCTCGCTTTGTCATTGGTGAGCGGTTCTGTTTAGATGTCAAGCCTTGTCTAACCGGGATTCTAGATGAGGCGCACTGCTGTAGTCAGCTAGGGCATGGTCCGTTTGGTGGTGAAAACCCTGTTCTCATGATTGACATCTTGTGCAGACTTCCGACCAGACTACAAAAAGCTTTCTCTGCTCAAGACCCTCTTCCCTCGTGTTCCAATACAAGCTGTTGTAAGCGTATCCCCTCTTCAAAATGCAGTCATTGACCACAGGCTCCAGACCGCAACGCTGAGCACCAAGACCATGCCGGACCTCCTTCAGATCCTTCGACTCCCACCCATATGCGACGGCCAAGGTAAATCGTCACCTCCTGAGAAGCTCCCAACTCGCTGAACAGTCTGCAAGCTGCCAATGCAACCGGCTCGGTCTTCTTCTCCGCTCCGCTCTTCCGCCCCAACCTGCACTACCGAGTGATCACGAAGCCATCCGGCTCAAAGGCTGCAATCGAGGTGATGGGGAAGTGGATAAAACAGCATCACCCGTTCGTCCGAAGCTTTTCTTACTTTATCTTTACTCATTTTTGAGAAACAGGGGAGAAAGCGGGATCATCTACTGCCTGAGTAAGAAGGTGAGCCATTCGCTGCGGTCGCTTGAAGTGTGCTAATTGATCACAGGACGCCGAGACAGTCGCGGACTCACTCATTGTGTGGTCCGAGGGAGCCATCAAGGTGGGCTTTGCCTGTCTTAGCACGTGTCGAGGACTGATCGAAGCGAAGACTGGTGTATATCACGCAGGTATCGGCGACTACGAGAAGGAGCGAATCCATGTGAACTGGAGGAAAGGCAAGGTCAAGTACGTCCGATAGTCGGAGTCGGCTGAGGACCAATAGCTGTATCTGCGCGACGATCGCCTTCGGCCTGGGTATTGACAAGGGCGATGTCCGATACGTGATACGTCAGTCCTCTTGCTTATGACCCTCATGAGGATACTTATTACGCCGCAGACCATTCCGTAAACCACCAGCCGTGGAATTGATTCGTCACTGACCTTAGCGGTATGCAGATGTCAAAATCCCTCGATGGATATTACCAAGAGACCGGAAGAGCCGGAAGAGACGGCAAGGACAGCGACTGTGTGCTCTTCTATCGGGGCCAGGATGCTTCCCGCCTCACTTCACTCATCTGTGGCGATGTCGATGGGGTTACCAAGCGTCAGTGATATTGCCCATTTTTGTTGAGCAAAATTGACAAGGTGCAGTCCAGGAGATGGTCCGCTTTGCGCATCAGCTAAAAACGTGCCGCAAAGTGGCTTTTGCCAAGGTCGGCCAATCCCTGGTAGAAATGTGTTCTTTGGACTCTGACCCCTTGCCAGTACTTCTCCGCCAGCAGCCACCTCTCGACAGCTGCATGGGATCATCCCGATGCTCTGTCTACCTCCACTTCTGGATCACTCACAACCTGTGGGATCTGCGACAACTGCACACGCGATGCTGCTTCCATCATCACCAAGGACGTCACGATCGAAGCGTGGCGGATACTTAGGGTGCTCACCGAAGTCCAGAGAGAAGGTGGACGGGTGACGTTGGCGACTCTGGCGGATCTTGTAAGGGGTCTGGGAGGAGGGAGTTTCGCAGTGGCCATTGGGAAGGGGAGGAAACGGAAGGTCACGAATGAGAAAATGAGCGTGGATCTAGTCGGAATCGCGGGAGGGAAGGTCGAGTTAAACAAGGAGGTGAGATTCACCGCGCCAACTGCTTATAGCCAGACTGACGAGACCATTTCGCAGGACACTGAGTCGCTGCTCATCCACTTGACCTTGTTGGGCTATGTCGAGGAATGTACGTGACGTTTGGTGACCCAACTAGATGACCAGCTGCTGACCAATTACCTTTGCAGCATATCACGCCACGGCCTGTGAGTGGCCCGTAATCCCACCCCATTCTGCTGACATATCTTAGACGCGGTCAACGTGTATCTCATCCCCTCTTCCAGATCCCTCCGTCTCTCCCGCCTCTCCCGATCTGAGGTGGAAGCAGGCAACGCCCCTTCCGCCATCGAGTGTACTTTTTCGAACCCGAAAGCGCGGAAATCATCAGCCCCGCGGCAAAAGGGGGTTATGGAGCAATTGGTACATCTGTCCGATGGGGGAAAGGAGGTGAAGCTGGACGAGCTTGAGCCTGAGGATGTCCGGAAGTTGAGCGAATGGGATAAGAGCGATGGTCCCGAAGAAGCCCTCGGTGACGAGGAGGAGGAGGACAGTGATGGGATTGGGGAGAATGAGAATGGGTGGAAGGTCATACGTGGGAAGGGCAGTCAGGTTGGACCGCCTGTGAAGGAGTCGACGAAGCGCGCAGTCGTTCTGTCCGAGAGCGAGTGAGATTCGGTCATCATACTATTTGTATACATATCCAGCATGTACACATCCCATATCAGCATGTTCATATCAGCATGTATATATCACATTCATATCAGCGGGAGAGAGCTGAGCCGAGGTGACGGGAATCGGTCGGGATGAGGGGCGCGATGGAGTCAAGAGCGCGGGTCTGGGTGGTGGCTCGGTGCCCGGTTGGGATGAATGGCGCGATGTTGGTCTGAGAGGGCCTCGGTGGGACGGGAGAGCGGGCCGTTTGGTGGTTGGTGTCGGGTGAAGGGGATGGGAGAAGCGGGCCGAGGGGATCATCACCACCACACGTAAACGCCTTCCACATCCTACCATCCACGCGTCAGTCAGATCACCAGTACCTTCGTGAGGGAGGTAGCGGTAGGAGCAACTCAATCGTCACGGTCTCGCCATTCGTCGAGAGCGCTCCACCCGATGGAGCAACGTACGAACTTCTCGACCATCCTCTCGACGCTTGGAGCGGGGCGAGCCGGGTGGGTGGCGTTGAGGTGGGTGTTGCTGTGCGTACAGGCTGGAGTCTTGCCTTCAATCACCTGAGAGCATACCATCAGCGAGGAGATCAGACAATCTAAGTAGATGCTGAGTGAAAAAAAGAGGAGAATAGGTCGCGCTCGGATGGATTGGGTGAAGGGGGTTAGCTGGGAGAGGATGGGGGGAGAGGGAGAGATAGAGGGAAGGTCAGAGAAACGTACCTGCTCTTGAGCCCAGATGAGGACGCAGAGACCACAGAGGATCGCGCCACAGCATGGCATCGAGGTGGGGCCGACCCTAAGACACATCACATCAGCCCGACAATCAGTCGCGCGGTAGTGACGAGGATGAAGGACGCGACCACGATGACAGGTCTTGGAACGGAGGGTGGGAGAAGGGAAGAGACGATTCACATGAGGCACGAGCATACCGGACAGGTCAATTCCTCCTCAAACACGCCGACAGTCGGTTCGGTCCACTCCACCGTGGGAGGGATAACTCGTTGGGTCGGAGAGGAGACGGCTCGATCGGTCTCGAGGCCTTCTGGGAAGAGGATCTCGCGGAGTAGGGCCGAAGGGAGGAGGTAATTCGTCGGATTCTCCTCGGTCTCGATCTCGGTCTTTGGTCGTCTCGTTCGCCGGACTCTCATTTAGGGTCACCGTCATATCAACCTCACTAATATCTCATCAGCTCGACTGGTCTCTATCCTTGTCTTGGTCTGAGTAGGTAAACTGACCTAGGGATCCGCGGGAAGCGCCCTCAGATCCCCCGGCTTAGAAGAGCTTGTCATACGGGATGATCTCGAATTGGGGGAATAGCAGTTGGAACTGGATCATCTCGATCTCGGTCTGCGAAAGCTCGCGATGGGTAGGGATAGGGTAGGTCGTCGGGGTGGAAGTACCAGGAGTCTTTGGGCTGGGAGTCGTGGGACTCGCGGTGAGCTTTGGGGAGGGTGGGACGGCGATGCGGGGGGATCGGCGGAAGATGTGTGGGATCGGCATGGTAAGAGGGAAGCTGATGATTTGGTAGGTAGATATGTTCGAGTAGTCAGAGAAGTCCAGGGTGTCTGGATGAGAGAGTAGATGACTTCGAAAAGAGCGAGGGAGTACCATATCCCCATCCCCTTGGCATTTCCACTTTCTTGGGGAGATCGTACTGAATTGCATAGGTACGGTCGACATTAAAACAGGTTCCTGGGCCCGACCTGACGCGTCGGATACAATGTCGTATTCGATTGAAACAGTCGTGATGATTCCGCCGGGTCTCGGGAGGGATGAGACATCCAGCCAGCGAGTCGTTCGTAGAATTGGCGGTGCCACCAATGTACCCTTTCCGCACGGTCTTCCCGATTTCCTCGGAAAAGTCGAATGCAATATTTGACAGTGTCTACCCGAACCCAAGATATGCATGATACAACCCGATCATCTCCGATCACTACTACGCCGCCCTTCCCGCATCCGGATCCTTCCATACTCTCAACGCCTGCAACTCTCCCACCACCCTATCTCTCCTCTCTACATCATCCAGACATCCCTTTCGTCCCTCTCCCTCTCCCTCCGCACCATCCCTTGACCCCTTAAATTCCCCCACACTTCCTTCATCCCCATCCCGCCCGTCGAATCGCGCCGTCTCGATCCGTAAACCTTCCTCATTGGCGAGGTGAAGGAGACAGATGAAGCAGAATGACGTGGAGATCTCGGACATCTTGTCTTGAGGGTAGGTCGTTCGGAGATCTTGGATGATCGCGTCGAAGGTCCTGACGGGAGCTTCTTCCGCTGGAGTGGTCGGGACCTAGAGTGACTCTCGTTACGAGATACTTTTGAGTGACCTGGAAGACATACCTCGTCTTCGTCCGACCCCTTATCTGGGACAAGTGTCCGCAGTCCACTCCAGATATCATCCTTTAACCGCTTCACATCCACCCTCTTCGCCTTCTTCGCGAAATTGACATTCTCCGGCCGACTCTTCTTCAACTCCTTGCCTTGCGTTCCCTGCCAGAGATCGTCCGCATCGCCATCGCCATTCGCTGCGGGACCGATCGCGTCGTCCACGAAAGCGTCGTCTGGATCATCGTGGAAGAACTGCGATTCGAAGGGTATGGGCGCGGAGTCATGATCTGGGAACTTCTTTAGCCGAAGAATGCGAGAGACAGTTGGGAAACGCACCCATAGCGATGGAGTCATCAGGGAGATCGGCACGCTCGGCAGCTGCTTGTGCCCAGAAGTTCTCGTCGATCTCGCCATTGGGGTTTTCTGCGACTTTCAGCGGGATTTCCCGTCTGCAGGATAGGGGTGCTCACCAGCCATTCGAGCAGCAGTAGCATTCCGTCGCATCCGGAGCTACTCTTCATCAGCATTCTGCCCATCTGTCCAAGGGTAGACCCACCGAGAATTGAGGTTTCAAGAACAACCGCAACAGCTGTCGACTGCTAAAATGCATATCATCAGGCAACAACCACTCCTCTCTCCGATTCTTCGCGTCATTCTTCTTCGAAGATCTCCGAGGGCCTTTTGATGAAGATGGGAGGCAGAGGGATGAGCGGGGTGCAGAGGCGAAGAGGGTTTTGGAGGATTGTGCGGCTGAGGGATTGAGGAAGTCGATCTGGAACGGTGTTTTGGCGGTCCTGGCTACTTTCGTCGCGGGAGCTGCGGTATCTGAGCTCCGTCAGTGGGATACCGTTTACAAAGTAATCCGATTTACCTTTTCGTGAGACCTTCCGCAACTTCCAGTGTTCCGCCCCCGCCCAAGCTTTGCCCAATCCCCGATCGAAATAGTCAAACATCCCTTCCTCGTCGTCCCCGGCCACAACCGCTATCACCAGCTGCTGTCCCACACGTCTCGGATCGAACGGTGCATGTCGGTCACCGGGTGCCACCATGCCTACTCCACCACCACCATAATGATCTCCAACAACGCCTTCTTCGTCCCCAGCGGCTGACATCACATCGTCGAAGCCCACCGGGCCACCCATATCGAAGTCCTCATCGCCAAAGAAGTCTTGTACATCGCCAGTCGGAGCGGGTGTGCCCTCAAAACCATGCGCTAGACGAGGATCGTCGTCGAAGGAGTCTCTGAGGCTGACCAGGGTGGAGAAGTCTGGCATCGAGTTCGGGTCGGCTGAGAATCGAAAGGTGGAGAGTGTATCTGAGATGTTGAGCTCCATGGTCTTCTCCAACGAAGGGATGAATTCTGCTCTATATCAGCATCTCTGCATCAGGTTGAATAAGGACAGACCTCTCAGCTTGGTAAGATCCACCATCTCCTCCTCCTCCTCCTGCACCTCCTCCTGATCCTCCTCAACCCCCGCGTCCCCAGCATCAAATACCACTCTCCCCTTGCCGTCCACTCCAAGATGGTTCATCAACAACCCCATCGCTCCACCTTCGTCGAAATCCGCGCACGTCTTCTTAAAGAGCGGATCGACGGTGAATTCCAGGTCGAACTTCTTGACCTGGAGCGCGGCGAAAGATTTGGCTAGTGTGGCCTCAGAGCGATGCGATGTGGTCTGTGGCTGTCAGCTTGGGATTGAGGTGGGGTAGCAAGCGTACTTTCCGCTTGACGGGACCTTCAGCGCTGGCCTCCTCCTCGTCGCCTTCTACGCCCTCATCACGCTCCTCCTCTGTACCGCCTGCAAATCCAGCATCAGCGAGTACATACCACACAGGATATCACCCCAGCGGGTTACATGGTGGTCGGACTGACCTCCTCCAGTCAAACCACTCAACAAACGCCCAGTCTCCGTCGCCACGCTATCCACTCTCGAAGTCCAGACCTTGACACACCCATCCAAAGTCGCCGAGGCTTTCTGGAAATTGATGCCTATTCGCTCATCAGTACCCAGACCAGTTGCCAAGTACAGCAGACGAGCTGCTGAAGTAGGCAGAGTTGCGGCGGGGTATCACTTACTCTGATCATCCGGTCCATTCCTCAACAAAGTCAAATCCGCAAAATAGTCGATCAACGCAAATTTCCAGGTATTGGTCGCCGTGATTTTCTGCATCAACATAAGCCTGTCATCTCCGTTCCGATTGCCATAGTCATCGAGACTGTTCCTCCGGGCTGGCGAGACGACTCACATTATCCGTCGCCAACTTCATCCACTCTTCGAAATTATTGTTCATAACCTCCATACTGACCATCGGCGCCGACGTCGACCCGATATTCACTCCCACCGCACTCAATCTTTTCCCCTTCTTGGCGCCAGCTTGTACAGCCAGAGCCGAGACGACCCGTTTCGCCGGCTGTTTCTCAGGTGGTCCTCCTTGAACGCCCACATCGCCGAATTTCGGCATGTTGGTCCGTTGGGAAGGCTGGAGCGGGGATATGGGAGCGGTTGAGGAGATCGCTGTCGGCATTGTTATGATGATGAGATGAGACGGGATTGGTGAGATTGGAGGAATCTGATGTACGGGTTTGATGATTTGTTTTGGGCTTTTACGAACGCGTCGGTTACGTAAGTGGTTGTTTTGCCCACACGGATTGGTTTTGTAAGGGGGGTTGTCCAACGGAGACGACAGGGTTCCTTCCTTTGGTTTGCTTTCGTTTTGAAGTGCATGGGCTGGGTATAGAGGGAGACGTGTTCTGGGGGATCGAGATGGGCTAGACTTGTGCAACCTGCCGTCCTTACCATGTCGTTACGGAGAGAGTCGGTCTCAAGTGAAAAGCCGAGGTCGAGGTTCGAGCGTTTGGCGAGTAAGATCCCCCTGTTCCGTGAGTCTCTCGTCGAGCTGCCTTGTCTGGTACGCGACTGCTGACCTGTGCTCTGCAGTGAGTTACGGTATACTTATCGCCACTTGGGTCGCGTTCACCTACGTGATATCGATTCACGAGTTCTTTATCCGACGGCATGAGACATGGCACTTTGTCGAGCGGTGAGTGCTTTGAGCTCCCAAACGCTTGATCTCCATTCCCCGTCCAGTCAAGGGACGCGGGGTGGATGCCACAGGCCCTCGAGCTGACATATGAATCGTCAAGGCTGGTCCTATTCCTCGGATTGATAGGCCTTACTCTCCTCTCCCTTCTAATCGCCTCCACCCGCTCGCCAACCCGTCCCGACCAGTCCCTCGCACCGGCTTCAGCCAATCCCACTTCGGTACCTGCCGAAAGAGCCGAAGACGCGGACGACGACGACGTCCCGCTCCGATACCTTCGGAACTCCCAATGGGTGACCTCTCGAGTCAGCAAAGATCGCCCATCCCCATTGCCCCTCACAAGCAGACCTCGATCCTCCAGTCCACCTTCAGCCGATTCCGATCGTTCAACCTTCGGCATATCAGCTATCTCGCCATTCCCCTTCGCGGCGAGCCCGTTCGTTCCCGCTTCTACCGAGGCTGCGGGGGAAGATGAGGATGAGGCTATCGACGAGGAGAAGGAGGACCTCCGCCTAGAGGGTGAGACCGAGGGGATGGAGGGGGATGTCGACACCGATCGCCTGCTACCCCCGAGGAAAGCTGGTCGGCGCAAAGTGAGCCAACAGGAAGCGTGTTTCGCGAAGAGCAATACCGGCGGACCGAGGTGGTGCAAGAAGTGCGATGGGTGGAAGCCAGATCGATGCCATCATTGTCGATGGTGTCAGCGTTGCGTGCTCAAGAGTGAGCGTCACTGCTCATCCAGACCTATTGCCTCTTTGGTGCACCACTTTTGAAGCGCTGCTGACGACCGTCTCAGTGGATCATCATTGCGTCTGGCTTGGCTCGTGCGTCGGACACCACAACTGTACGAGTCACGGCAACAAGGCCACAGCGTTGACTGATGGACTACTAGACAAGCCTTTCCTGCTCTTCGTCACCTACGGTACTCTTCTCTCCGTCTACACCACCCTCGAAGCGGGATATGAATCTCTGCGCTTCTTCCAGGAGCCCGACGCCTTCATCTCCTCAGCCCAACCACCTCCGCAGTACACGAATGGAACGCTTGCATGTCAAGAGGGGCAGATATGTGGGGACACCGCCTCGGCGGATCCGGAGGTAATCGTGAGTCCAAGTCAGCCATTCGAGAGCAGATGTTGACGGGAGTAGCAGCTTGATTTCGCACCTGTGGTGTTCATGCTCCTCGCCATCCTCGGTGTATTCTTCACCCTCTCTATGGGCAGTCTGGCGGGATATCACTTGTGGCTCGCCTCGTTCGTCCATCCGGATGCCCTCGATGCAGCCATAATAGCTGACGGCCTAGCTTTATAGCCACAATATGACTACGCTCGAGAACATAACCCACTCATACCCCTCCGCTCTGCTGCCCGATAATGCGTTGCAGTCGACACGGGAATGGAAGCCAGACCATATGCTCACTCGGTCCGAACGGTTCCGACTGAGGAATGAGGCGAGCGAGATCAATGTCTACGATCTGGGATGGAGGCGGAATGTCCGGGATATTCTCGTCGGGCCAAGAGGGAGCCTTTGGCGAGCCTTTTGGCCGCTGGCGAACGCCAGGTCTAGGTGTGTCCGCCACATTGAGACAGTTTAGGTAGCTGATGAGAGTAGGGATGATGCTCAGGCCGGCCATTTCTTTGAATACGATGCGGCGGCACTGGAGAAGCTACGCGGTCTGACGTACGAGCTCAGGCTCATGACGACGCGAGGAGAGACTGAGGATGAAGACGAGAGCGAAGGAGACGATGATGAGGATGAGATTGCGGATGATGAGATAGGAGAAGGAGAGTGTGATGAATATCACGCAGTCGGTGATATGGAAGAAGTGATAGAGTTGTTTGAGTAGATCGCTGGTTGGACTCAGTTGACGTAAGCGATGAGTCCACGGATTTATGGAATTACGAATTAAAGAGGCAGTGTGGCGATTCGGGAGTGTTTATGCTTCGATATTCGACAGAGTGAGCAGTGAGGGGATGGAGGGAAGGTGCCTTGGTTCGAGGCGTGACCTCACCTGTGGAAGGGTGGATGGACATGTTGTGTGCATGTACCAAACGATCTGCGTTGCGGGAGCGTAGACCATATGTTTTCGATATTCGGTTTGCGAGCTTGCATCATCACAGATAAGGGCGCATTGCCATGTTGTTTCAGATGGCCTGACCTGGACAGATCTAGCCAAGAATAGCCTTAAACTGACATTCATGAGCCAACACTCAATTAAAGGTCATGACATAGTTGCAGCCAGAGTCTTGCACTGGGACCTTGGGGGCAGTCATACACATGATCACAAATAGGCCCGTGTCACGATCGCATATCGAACAACGACGGCAAAACCACGTTTCGCCAACTATCGCCGAGAGTCGCACATCACAGGACGCCCAAAAACGGCAACGCGCGCGTTTGTTCGGCCTCATTGCGTTCCGAACCCCAAGATTGCCGAGATTCACCTTTTGCGCCACTGCAGAGATCGAGACGTGATGTTTGGAAGACGAGAAATGGAACACAAAGCTACGGAAGTATATAGGTACTATAGATCGCTGAGGGATAGCCTCAGCGATTCGAGATTGAAGTCATTGAAGTCATTGAAGTCATTGAAGTCATTTCGTGGTATACCCTTGTCTTAGTATTTGCATCGATAGCGCTACCCGACCAGTGCCTACTTCGGCTACGTTCTCATACGTCCCCGACAGTACCTTTGACGCTGGAATCTCTTTGCCTAATCGCCACCTTCGGCCACGATCGCCAGTCGTAGGAGTTGGA
>JAABUY010001171.1_pt1 | contig 37083 bp, 37 predicted proteins | sample 5560271 | NCBI WGS metagenome assembly JAABUY01 (sample SAMN10711886, study PRJNA513374) | rock metagenome | isolation source: Antarctica rocks | place: Antarctica: Victoria Land, University Valley
ACAAATCATAGTTGAGAGCAAATACAATTGATAGAAGCAATTTACAAGAAAAGTGCAAAAGAATTTGATATAAAGTCTGTTAAATAATGATGACTTTGCATGTGATCAAATATGTATTAATTGAATATTATAACATCAATTAATATGAAAAGATTCTTCAAGATAGATTTTACGCAAGAATTATAACAAATGTATTGATTTAAAAGTTTTACTGCAAAGTCAGAGATGAAATAGCATATCAAGAATATACAAAGATATTTTTTGATTCACTTTCTACTAATATCATTTTCATTACAGTGACAATGATTATTTATTGTATACAAGAATATGAATCAGAAGAGCATAAATTAAACAAGTTTGAAAAATTAAATGTAAAGAATAAGTAAACATTTGCATATATTAATAATTAAAGTGATTGAAGCGAAGCTGAAATTTATAACATGCAGCAATATGAATGTGCATTAACATGATATAAAATCAACAAGTTTGCAATCATTAACAAGTAATATTGAAAATTTTGTTATGTTGTATCAAGCAACAAATTAATAATAATGATATCAAGATAATTATTGACATTCAAGCTGTACTTAAAATATACATTAATTATCTTAATGATTTCTCATTATATGAGTTAAAAAATAACATGCAACTTAATTTAAATGCAAATTATAAGAAAATACTCTTTCATCAAGAAAGTATTTTCATCTTTCAATCTAGTCAGTGATGAAACTCATCTGTACATGATGCTGACTACAAATTTACTGTCTAGCTACAGTAAAGTCTAAAGATTATCAAAAGTTTGAATGACATTGAGATGCTGCGTGATGATGAAGCGCTGTGCGTTGATCACATGCAGAGTTTTCATGATCATGCAAACTTCAATAATCTCAATGCGCATGCTACAAAGCAATCTGCATGCAAATGAGAAAGTCAAATAGAATGCAGAACTATGAGAGAAATCGCTTATGAAAATCATTCAATTCAGCATCTCGTTGTCATGATGATGAGAACTGAGACAGAACACTCTTGCATTTGATCTGTTGAAAGTGATTAGCAGAAAGAACTTGAATCATGAACATTCTTTAAATTTACATGCTAACTATGTATAGATCTTGTTAAGACTGCGTGTCTGTTATTACAACATAAGCAACTCATCAGTCTCATTAAGTTCAACATGAATAAACTTGAAAGTCTCATTAATATCGTTTAACAGACATTCAGATATAAACATTCTATACATAAATGATACGCTGACAAGAAAACTTCGTTAAGAAAAGAGAAATACAAGCGAGTTAATAAAGAATGATTGAACTACGCTGTCTGATTAAAAGTGTAATATATGAACATTTTTGTAAAACATAATCAATCTGCACAAGAAAAATCTTTACAGATAACATGAAATAGATGAGTTGCACACTTTACAAGCGAAGTAAGCATCTGTGAAGCATGATATACAATGATGACAACTGTTGATCTTGAGAATTTCATCTCTTCACTGAGCTTTAACTCTTAAATGTCTTGATGATAAAATTAATTTCTAGTCAAAAACATCATTTGTATAGTTTGAAAGAACAGTAACATATGTTGATGTGATTAAAGAAGAAATTAACTGCGATATACATATGTATTGCAGACGAAACATCTGCAACTTATGCTTAAGAAGTAAACTGTCAAAATCTGAGCAGTGAGAGATCTCATTTCTCTTGAACTGTGAATCTGTCGCGAGAAAACTCTCTGAGTAATCTCTCAAGTTTAAGAGAAAAACCAGCATAGAAGTTGTGCTCTATGTATGTTGCATGCAACATATACAACATATTTTCAATAGATGAGTCTTGCAGAACTGATCTCAGTACTGACGAGTTTATTCAATGCATGCATAATACACAAGTATCATTCAAAGCAGTTTAAAAAGACTCAGACAATAGTATTATGCAAATTGAAGAAAAGCAACTATATTGATTCAAAGATGTATTGACTCATTGCTTTGCTTGATATCATGAGCAAAGCGCTGAAGTCGATCATGATCAAAAGACTGAGTGACATAATCAAGACTTATCACATGCTATCAAATGTTTAAATGAAAGTGAGATGTAATAGATTAAGTTCACACAGTGTAAGACTGTGAAATCAAATATGTGATCTTGATGCTAAACTTAAACATTGTTGAAGCATTCAATCAAGTCTCACACATCAGATTTCTGCATACACTGAAAATGAAAAGAATGTTGAGCTACATAATTGAATGAACACGCAGCTTTCTAAAGAATCGAGAGATGTCACTAATATTTGATGAACAAATGAGTAACATACGCGAGATAAACGCAGACATATCACAGAGATCTTTTATTTCATCGATTCTCTTTTTATTCTTCAACGCAAGTTTAATTGAAAAATGCGAAGCACTGAAAATTAAAATTGAAGTGCTTAACTTTGTAAATAATATTAACATTCTAGTCTACAACAGATTCACTGAAGAAATTTGCAGAACATTGAGCAAAGCACACGACATCTGCGCGAAATGAGCTTGCACTCATGACGTAATGTTCGCATCAGAAAAGTATGAGCTTACGCATTTCACTAGAAAATCGAAAAGATTCAACATGATGACTAGCATACAAATAGAAAACTTAGTTATCAAATTAAAATCAGATGTACGAGTTCTAGAAGTGCAACTGAACATGAAACTGTGATAAGACGCGCATCTTCAACAAATAAAGATGAATCACGTCATAAAAATGCTGACACTTAGTTATCTTGAAGTCTTTACATGAGAAGCTATCTTCATAAAAGTGAGACAAGTATACTCAGCAATAGTGAGATCAGAAATTGCATTCAAAGCATCAGTCTGACATCAGCGTGACAAGAAAGATGAATTATTAAGCAAAGAATGCAAACTAGAAACACTTCAGAATCAGACTTTGCATCACGTAGCAGAAGCATTCAAAAGAGTAAGCATTGAAACTTTAAAAACAGAAACATACATAAGCTCACTACATGTTCATTTGAACATGCTACAGAACAAGATCATGTTACACAATTAAGTTAATGATTGAATGCAAGAGATCAGACAAGCATGTGAACTAATACGCGTTCGTTTGACGAGAGTTAATCACGTCATTTCTCACTTACTCATCATTAAGAAAATAATACTTCTGAATGTCTTCATTCAAGAAGATGTGAAAATACAGTTGAGATGCAGATGATGCATTCTCTTCTTCACAATGATTTCAACAAGCTATAGCATCGTAATAGCGCAGTATCACAAAGATCAATGAAATCAATGATGAAAAAAGTACAGAGAATGCGTTGCAAATGTCAACGTAATCTCAGCACAAAGATTGCATCTGAGCAATAAGATGATAAAGATGCATGATGATTTTCAGAAAGCAGAAAGCACTCTTGCAATGCACATCAGAATTGAACGCATAGATCTGAATGTTTATCTGCACTCTAGAAACATTTCAGACATGAATAGCTTACAATGTGATTGCAAATAAAGTCATCAGACAATGAAGCATGTACTCATGCATTGCTTGAACTGATTGCATCTGCAATCAAGAATGTTACAAGATGCTGACTTCTTGAACTATTGAATAATCATTGTCATTACAAAGAGTTTCAGAGCAATAGCAAAGATGATGATGAAAACGAAGCTCTTGAAGCAATTTAGAGTGACTAGAACACTCATTCTTTAACATGCAATCAACGCGAACAAATTTGATACATAGTTTCAAAACTCATTGTTTCAACTGCATGAAGCAGTTGTATAAACTGCGAGTGATTTTCTATCTCAAAGAGTTTTGTTCACTTGATACAAATAGCATAAAATCTTTCATGAGTCAATCTAATCAATGTCACAAAAGTGTATGAATTTATTATTATTTTATCTTTCAATCTTCAAAACTATCATCATTCATCTTGAAAATAATATTATCAAATAAAATGATAAATATTGCAATTTATAATAAAATCTTTAATCATTAATGTTATGTAAAAGAGATTGATTGAATTGAACGCAAAGAACAAATCATCAACTGATGATATTTAAATCAACAACAGATAAATTCTTAATTAAAGATTTCACTTAACATCACAGATTAAAAATTCATCACATATTACATTGCAAAGCAATAAATATAAACTCATAATAGCATGATTAGACTAATTACGTCAAGTCAAGTACTTGAGTTCAAGTCAAGTACTTAACTCAAAAAGTATCAAGTTGAGTTGAATTTTTTTTGAAAAAGTGTTGAGTCAAATTGAGAAGTTGAACTTAAACACTTGAATCAAGTTGAGAAGCTTAACTTGATAATTCAACTCAAAAATTCAACTTGACTCGACAAGATATTAAATAGATGTAAATAACTTGATTGAACAGTCTTCATGATTTTCTTCATGACTTTCTACCATGTTTTTTCGTCATGACTTTCTATCAAAGTCAAATGATCTTCATGTTTTTTCTTCATGTTTCTCTTTATATTTCTCTTCATGTTTCTCTTCATGTTTCTCATCATGACTCTCTTTATGTTTCTCTTCATTTTTCCCTTCATGTTTCCCTTCATGTTTCTCTTCATGTTTCTCTTCATGTTCTTCTTCATGTTTTTCTTCATGTTTTTCTTCATGTTTTTCTTCATGTTTTTCTTCATGTTTATCTTCATGTTTCTCTTTATAACTTTCTATCAAATGATCTTCATGTTTCTCTTTATGACTTTTTATTAAAAGATAATGCAAAAAGATAATGCACAAGTCAAAAACCGAAATTTTTTCTATATTTAACTCTCTTCACATCAAGCTTAAGTTCTTGATGAGTTGAGTTGAATTGACTCAATTCTCAGTTGAATTGAGTTGCATTGAGTTAAAAATATGAGCAATTCAACTCAATCTCGATTCAAGTTCAAAATGTTAACTTGAAACTTGACTTGATGATCAGTTTAAGCATGATAGAAAGATGATGAGTTAATAATGATTAAGATCAACTGAGAATAAAAGTTTAATAACTTGTAAAATGCTTTAAACATAAAGAGAATAAATGTTTGTGATATAAAGTAAATAAGACAAAGAAGATTTTAAGTGATGAGATGAAATATAAGAACTTCATATACAGAATGAGAAAGAAAAGTATTGTGAACATAATTTGTAAAAAGAAAGAAATTAAAAAAGAATAAAACTTAAGCACAATAATTACTATAATCAAATGATTTGAAAACAACAAATATTTTGCTTAATACTGTAAAAGTGTTTGTGCTGCATGTATTTACATGAAAGAACATAGTTTTTTTTTAATTCTTACTTGATTCAACACTCATTATGAGTCTATGCAAGATTTTATATACTGTAGCGAGCGCTGCGCTAGCGCAGCGTTCTTTTCGCATCAAAAATTACTTCTTTCTGCATTTTATATTATAACTGTTTTCAATGCAAGAACTTTATGAGTTTATTTCTTCTTTATTTCTTCTTTCTTTCATCTGATTCTTCAATGATGTCACAGCTTGAAATTGATTCAATATGCTCATTGAGAGTATCATTTGAATAATCATCATTGCTGCGCTCACAATTTCTAAGAGCTTTCTCAAGTTTGTAATGTTCTTTTCTCATTGCATTGCTTTTCATTCTACTTTTCATCTGAGACATGTTAATAGAATGTGCTTGATCAACATTCAATCTCTGTTACACTTGCACATCATTATAGCAACATTGAATACTCATCTCTCATGTAGAAATTGATTGAAGTCAATTTTTCTCATGCATAGCTGTGTCAATAATGCGCTGTGAGACTTTGCATGATTTTTATGCAGTTGCAAATATCGATGTATCATCTCTGATATCAAATATTGAAAATGAGCTGTATTGAATTTCTCTTTTTAAACTATTCTTCATGTTTATCTGATCTGTTTCTGTATAAATGTCAATTTTGTCATCATTTCAGTGCATTGATGCTCAGTCAGTAATAAAGACAAATCATGTGCATCATTAATTATTTTATTCATTGCTTCATTTTTGAGTACTTTTGCATGTTTTGTCACTCAATATAGCTTCAGCATGACTTCTTGAAATTAAATGCTCTTATGTGCAATCTGAACTCATTGCAGACGTGTCTGATCTTTTGTTGATATCATAACTTTCACTGTTTTCAGAGAAGTCTGACTATCACTGTATACTTTATATATCTTTTCATGATACTTTCAATTCTCTGTTACTACATCTGCAAGATGTTTCACTCTTGCAATCAATTCTTTCAGTTCTTCATGATGAGTGATGATTAAAGTTGATTTTCTCAGTCTTTTATTTAACTCTCAGTTAATTCTCATTGCAATCATCATAACATTCTTTCTACTGTTACTATCATTCAAGTAAACTTTTTGCTTCAACGTGAATGTATCAAGATGATCTTGATTTATTGACATTTTCTTGTTTGTAACTATAACTATTCTTAATGACTCTGATCAGAGAATCATCATGTAGAAATGACTTTGCTTCATCTTCATTTATTCAAATGTTTCTTTCATTCACTTTTGCTTCAGCTGCAAAGACATCTTATGCAACTTTGACTTTCAATCTCTTTTGAGTATCAAGTCATTGCAAATTCAACACATCATCATCTCAATAACTTCATCTGATTTTCGAAAGTTCATGTTTATTATCAACTTTTGTATCAGCTTTCATAAATGAATATTTATTGATGCTGTGTTTATTTCTATCTGTAAAATCTTTGTTAATATTACACAATAAATGTTAATGATTTGTCACAATGCTCTTTCTTGTACTGATCTTAGCTTGATGTTTAAATCTTTTCAATGACTTTTCATTCTTTGTGACATGTATCATATGATGACTTCGTGACTAAGCAAAGAGCGCGTCATCGTGAAGTATATTTACTTTCTCGTCATCATTGATGAATCTCAAGTAAACTCAATGATTGTCTGTATGATCTTTTGTTTAATCACTAGTTTTGCTTCAACATAATGCATGTGAATTACTCATTTCAGCTTGAAGTTCAGTTGAACTTTCAAAACTCTAATATTTAATTTCAAGTTAATTTGATGTTTCATCAACTTTACATTAATATTCATATTGAATCACTTAAAGATTCTTGTAAAGTGAATCAGCTCATGCTTTGTCTTTAAAAACTTGATGTCGTGCATTTTTGATCATTGTTTGTATCTATCATAAATTTCGCTAAAAATTCTGCAATTGCGCTTCATAAACTTTTTGTATGTTAAAATATTGACATCGAATATAAAATTTGTAAAGCTTATTTTCAATCTGATGTCATCACATGCTTTTAGCAAGTTCACGTTGTAGAACAAATATAATATTAATGATAATAAAGAATTTTATGATATGTCAACGTTCATGCTGCGTTTCATCATCATGTAATCATTAATTGTGATCGTAATGCGTCGATTTCTCAGAAAGTTCTTCACAAATTTGAGAAGCAGTTTGAGAACTCTTCTCTTTTTCATGTCATGCAAGAGTCTGCTATGTGTTACATTGTTGAACGCACTTTTCTCATTCAGACTCAGCAGTGAAATTACTCTTTTTCTTGTGTCACTTCATACAATGTGTATTTTTTCTGTAATCAGTTGCAAAGTTATATTTATTGATCTGTGTTTGCAAATCTTTATTTGAATGTTCAATATTAAGTTGCACACTTTTACAATGTTTTACAGACGTTCAAATATGATAAACTTTAATATTTTGCTCAGCATGTTGAATAACACAATTGATTTATATATTTTTGCATTAAAATAGTTTTTCTTGTCTGATTTTTACATCATTATTGTGATCGTGCTTTTGAACTGAGTTGACTGTATTCTCTTTTGCAAACATTTTTTAAAAAAAGAATGTATTTATTTTGATGTGTTGTCAACGAGTCTGCGCATTATTTTATTTATGTATTCTGTGTATCTTGAAATCTTGTTGAACATCATCTTGTAGATGACTTTCTTAATTTTATGATGCATCAATGAAGCATCATTCTCAATCAAGAGCGAGTACTTGAAATCTTCTGTGTTCAGCATGAGAATCTTTGAAAATGATGAAAAGTGAGTTTAAAACATCATCTTCATCTTATTTTGCATTGTCGTAGCGATGTTGAAGCACTCTGACTTAATCAGAAGAAAAATTGTCGTTTGAATCAATGTGTTTGCAATTGCATTTCTTACTCATTTTGTAGTTTTGAACAGTTCTTTTGAAAATTGTTCAACGTTCTGCATGATCTCTTGATATTCACTGCATTTCTGTTTTCTGATGATCTTACTCTTTTTATCACATGCTTGAATGTATTCTGTTCAGTCATTGATGATTCAACAGCTTCTTCTCATTCATTGCATGCTTTTAATGATTTTCATACACTTCTTCGTTCATTCTGCTTTGATCATTTTATGTGATCTTGCTCAGAAAGTGAAAATCTCGATGATTTTCTTCAATGCATTCAGCAATTACTTAGTGTACTCATTTATGTATTGATGCTTCATCTCATGATTCAACAGTGATTTCAACATTTGTTCTTTCAAAGTATTAATGAATTTCTCTTCATTCATTGTTTTTCAGTTGCAACGCAATTTTCGCGCTGACTCTTTGCAGATTCTGAAATCTATAATTGTCTGTATTGACAGATGATTTAAGAAGTTTTTCATTTCTTCGTTGATTTCACATTATATTAATCAATTCATAATGTCATCTGTTGTGAAAATCAAATTTATTGTTGTTTGAGATCTTTGATAATCTCTCATAATCATGTCTTAAAATAATGTCAGTGATGCATTAATATTTATGATCATTTCAATTAAATTATTTGACAATAAATGCTGTTTTAAGTAGAATGATCTCTTTCATGTGAGATAATGCAGATTGAAGTCTTCTACAAGAATGCATTCTTTCGACATGTGTAATGTTTTTTCGATGTTTGAAAGACTTTCTTTTTCATGAATAACTTCATGATTTCTGAGTGACAAATTGTATACTTCATGAATGTGTATAGCTTTCTGAATCATTTGTGTGTCATTTATTAATGTTTATAATGTAATCATGTTTACATCTTTGAAGTATCATGTTGAGTATCAGATGTTGCTGTTAATTCTCTTGTTTATGTAGAAACAGATTTTATTCTCATTATTCTTCAGCGTGAAGTTGACAGTTGCTGAGCAGTATGCTCTGAAATTCTCATCAAATCATCAGAGTTCTTAAAGAATCAAAATATCATAATTCTTTATTTTTTTCTTATGTAATAACATTATCATCATCTTTTCTCTGAACTTGTAAACGTTGTACTGTAGTATTTAAAGCTTCTTTTGCTGAAACATTAAATTTTACATTCAAAGCTGTTTAATATTTTCTTGAGCATCTGCAATGTGCTTACTTCTCTTGTAAAATCTTCAAAAAAAGATGATACTGAAATTGATGTGATTGATGTTGACTTCAACTTATTTGTTTTTAACTTCTTGACTAAATGATTCAATATAGTGTTTTTGAATGTGATGATCACACTGAGCAGATGACTTTCATTTGTTGAACATCTTTATTTTCTCTTCAAGTCATTGTTTATCAATGATTTCAGACTGATAAATGTTGCTGTGAATGTCTTTGACATCATCGCTTTGAGTTTTTTCTGCTCTCATACGACGTGATATAAAAATCTGTGTTTCATGACTCTCTATATTCTTTCTTTTTCGATCTGTTGTTTATGACATTGAGAATCAAAGACTCTGTGTATATCTTGACACATTTCACATTTTCACATGTCTCAAGTCTGTTTATGAGAACAATGCTTCAAGCGATGATTTAGTGCGCAGTAAATGCATCTTTACTTATTTCTGCATTCATATGTTTTATGATCATAGTTTTGACACTTTAAACATTGATGTGTTTTACAACTTAAATCATAAAACTGCGTGATTTTTATGTTGATTTCATGATATACTTTCTCATCAATTAGCTTGTTTATCATCTCAGCACTGACTATGCATATCATCAGCAAAACATTTCTCTTCTGTTCACTATTCTTTGTGAGTCACTCAACTTTCTCAATCATCATTTTCAAGTATATGTCTTTGTTGATCTTGATGAGTGCTTTCACTCTTTTCTTCTTTATGTTTTTAAACATTTCTTCAACTTTAATTTTATGTATCATTATCTTGAAACTGACTTCACACAGACTTGCATTCAATGAAATCTTTTTGATTCAAAAATCATTTTTCTTCAGTATTTTCTTACTGTCTTTGATCTTGACTCAAAATATCAGTAAATTTGATCATCTTTTCATAGTCTTTATGTTCTTGCACGTCAATAGCATCTCGTTGACATCAATCTTTCTCACTCATTTTACTATGTTTTCTGTTATTATCATCATGGTTCTCTTGATTTTCTCTTTCTCTTTAATGAAGATTTTAATCTTAAATTTCTTGCAATGATTTTGCATTGACGACGCAACATTGATACTAAGAACAAGATGATTCTCAAATGACGTTGTTGACTTCTCGTTCACTCTTTTCACTCAGTTGTCAATGCATCTCTTCTTCTTCACAAACTTCTTTTCAAGTTTATTCATTATCTTTTTCAATTTCTTTAGCTGATTCTTCATGCATTGATTAACAGTCAATGCAACGACACATTGATGCATTAACTTTTCTATCATCTCTGTCAATCTTTTCATCTTCTCTTAGAGCATCAGCTCGTTGTTTCTACATTCATTGAGTTCATAGAGTACTCGCAGCTTGTTCAATTTCTCATGTATATTCTTCATCTTAATTGAATTCTTTTGCGAGATAGTGATATTCATCTTTCGCTCACTCATTGATGTCACATCAATGATACTCATCATTTGTTTCTGATGATTAGAATGAAATGCAAGCATCATGTTGATGATGTTTTATTGTTAAAAGAGATTGATGTCAATTTAAATTATTCATTGAATTGTTTCAATCATTTGATTAACAAGTATTAACAAAGTAAATAAACTTAAACAAGAACTTAAGTAAAAGAGTATAAATAAGATTCAAGTAATCAAATAGAAGTACATATGAGAACATAGTATTGATAATGATGCAAATGCATTAATCAAATACTTTAAACATTTTGCTCAAGAATGCAAAAGTGCTTATGTCACAAGTGCTGACATAAGAAAACATAGTGCTAAAAGTGATGCAAGTGCACAATAAGAAAAGAGTGACAAGATTGAGAAAAATGATGAAAATATATATAATGACATTAATTATTAAAGAAAAGAAGATGCATTAAACATTGTAATCAGTTTGTGTGATTTTAAAACTATGTTTGCAATAAATGATGATTATGCTATTAATAACTTAATCATATTCAATGAATTTAATAAAAATCACAATGCATGCAAAATGATAATCAAATCATTTTGATAATGCATTGATTGAACAATTGTTGAAATAATTAAAATTTACATTAATCTTTTTTGATAATAAAACATCATCAACATGATGCTTGCACTTCATTCTGATCATCAAGAGCAAATGATGAACATCATTAATGTGATGTTAGCGAGTAAGCGAAAAGCAAGTATTATTATCTCACAGAAGAATTTAATCAAGACAAAGAATATACATGAGAAATTGAACAAGCTGCGAGTACTTTATGAGCTCAACGAACGTAGAAACAACAAGCTAATGCTTTGAAAAGAGATAAGAAGATTGACAAAGATGATAAAAAAGTTGATGCATCAACATGTCGTTGCGTTGACTGTCAATCAACATATGAAGAATTAGTTGAAGAAATTGAAAAAAATAATAAGCAAACTTAAAAAGAAGTTTGCAAAGAAGAAGAGATGCGTTGACAACTGAGTGAAGAAAGTGAACGAAAAGTCAATGACATCATTTGAGAATCATCTTGTCTTCAGCGCTGACGTTGTGTCATCAATGCAAAATCATTGTAAGAAATTTGAGATTAAAATCTTCATTAAAGAGAAAGAAAAGATCAAGAAAATCATGACAACAACAATAAAAAACATAGTGAAATGAGCGAGAAAGATTAACGTCAATAAGATGCTATCAATGTGCAAAAACATAAAAACTATGAAAAGATGATCAAATTTATTGATATTTTAAATTAAGATAAAAGACAATAAAAGAATATTGAAGAAAAACGATTTTTGAATCAAAGAGATTTCATTGAACATAATTCTGCATGAAGTTAATTTCAAGATAATAATACATGAAATTAAAGTTGAAGAAATGTTTAAAGACATAAAGAAGAAGAAGATAAAAGCACTCATCAAGATTAATAAAGATATATACTTGAAGATGATGATTGAGAAAGTTGAGTGATTCACAAAGAATAGTGAACAGAAAAGATACATCTTGCTGATGATATGCATAGTCAGTGCTGAAATGATGAACAAGTCAATTAATGAGAAAGTATATCATGAAATCAACATAAAAATCACGCAGTTCTATGATTCAAATTGTAAAACACATCAATGTTTAAAGTATCAAGACTATGATCATAGAACATATGAATGCAAAAATAAGCAAAGATGCATTTACTGTATGTTAAATCATTGCTTGAAGCACTGTTTTCATAAACAGACTCAAGACATGTAAAAATGTGAAATATGTTAAAATATATACAGAGTTTTTGATTCTCAATGTCATAAACGACAGACTGAAAAAGAGAGAATAAAGAAAGTCATAAAACATAGATTTTTATATCACGTCGTATGAGAGCAGAAAAAACTCAAAGCGATGATGTTAAAGACATTCACAGCAACATTTATCAGTCTGAAATCATTGATAAACAATGACTTGAAGAGAAAATAAAGATGTTCAACAAATGAAAGTCATCTGCTCAGTGTGATTATCACATTCAAAAACACTATATTGAATCATTTAGTTAAGAAGTCAAAAACAAATGAGTTGAAGTCAACATTAATCATGTTAATTTCAGTATCATCTTTTTTTGAAAATCTTATAAGTGAAGCAAGCACATTGCAGATGCTCAAGAGAACATCAATCAGCTTTGAATGTAAATTTTAATGTTTCAGCAAAAGAAGCTTTGAATACTACAGTACAACGTTCACAAGTTCAGAGAAAAGATGATGATAACATTACTATATGAGAAAAAGATAAAGAATTATGACATTTTAATTCTTCAAGAACTCTAATGATTTGATGAGAATTTCAGAATGTACTGTTCAGCAATTGTTAACTTCATACTGAAGAATAATGAGAATAAAATCTGTTTCTACGTAAACAAGAAAATTGACAGCAACATCTGATATTCAACATGACACTTTAAAGATGTAAACATGATTACATTATAAATATTAACAGATAACACACAGATGATTCAGAAAGCTATACACATTCATGAAGCATACAATTTATCACTCAAAGATCATGAAGTTATTCATGAAAAAGAAAGTCTTTCAAACATTGAAAAGACATTACACATGTCAAAAGAATGCATTCTTGTAAAGAATTTCAATCTGCATCATTTCACATGAGAAGAATCATTCTATTCAAGACAACATTTATTGTCAAATGATTTAATTAAAATGATCACAAATATCAATGCATCATTGATATTATCTTAAAACATGATTACGAGAAATTATCAGAGATTTCAAATGACAATAAATCTGATCTTCACAATAAATGACATTATGAATTGATTAATACGATGCAAAATCAACAAAGAAATGAAAAACTTCTCAAATCATTTATTAATACAAACAATTATAGATTTCAAAGTTTGCAAAGAATCAGCATGAAAATCACGTTGCAACTGAAAGATAGTGAATGAAGAGAAGTTCATCAATATTCTGAGAGAACAAATGTCAAAATCATTATTGAATCATGAGATGAAGTGTCAATGCATAAATGAGTACACTAAGCAACTGCTGAATGCACTGAAGAAGATCATTGAGATTTCTACTCTTTGAGCGAGATCACATGAAATGATCAAAGCAGAATGAACGAAGAAGTGTATGAAGATCATCAAGAGTGTGCAATAAATGAGAAGAAGTTATCAAATCATTAATAACTGAACAGAGTACATTTGAGCATGTGACAAGAAGAGCAAAATCATCAGAAAACAGAAACGCAGTGAATATCAAAAGATCATGCAGAACATTGAACAATTCTTGAGAGAACTGTTCAAAACTGCGAAATGAGTAAGAAATGCAGTCATAAACACATTGATTCAAGCGACAATTTTTCTTCTGATCAAGTCAAAATGCTTTGACATCGCTACGACAGTGCAAAATAAGATGAAAATGATGTTTCAGACTCACTTTTCATCATTTTCAGAGATTTTCATGCTGAACACAGAAGACTTTAAGTATTTGCTCTCGATTAAGAATGATGCTTCATTGATGCATCACAAGATTAAAAGAGTTATTTACAAAATGATACTTAACAAAACTTTAAAATACACAAAATACATAAATAGAATAATGCGCAGACTTGTTGACAATACATCAGAATAAAAACGCTCTCTTTTTGAAAAATGTTTGCAAAAGAAAATACAGTCAACTCAGTTTAAGAGCGTGATCACAATAATGATATAAAAGTCAAACAAGAAGAATTACTTTAATGCAAAAATATATAAATCAATTGTGTTACTCAACATGCTGAGTAAAATATTGAAGTTCATCATATTTGAACATTTGTAAAACATTATAAAAGTGTGCAACTTAATATTAAATATTCAGATGAAAGTTTGTAAACACAAATCAACAGATATGACTTTGCAACTGATTATAAAAAAGATACATACTGTATAAAGTGATACAAGAAGAAGAGTAGTTTCATTGTTGAATTTGAATGAAAAGAATACATTTAACAATGTAGCACATAACAGACTTTTGCATGACATGAAAAAAAGAAAAGTTCTTAGACTGCTTCTTGAATTTGTAAAGAACTTTCTGAGAAATCAATGCATCATGATCACAATCAATGATTACATGATGATGAAATGCAGCATGAACGTTGACATATCACAAAATTCTTTACTATCATCAATATTATATTTGTTTTACAACGTGAACTTATTAAAAGCATGTGATGACATCAGATTAAGAATAAGCTTCACAGATTTCATAAATGATGTCAATATTTTAATATATAAAGAGTTCATGAAATGTAATTGCAAAGTTCTTAGCAAGATTTATGATAGATGCAAACAGTGATCAAAAATGTACAACATCAAGTTTTTAAAGACAAAGCATGAGTTAATTCACTTTACGAAAATCTCTAAGTAATTTAATATGAATGTTGATGTAAAGTTGATGAAATATCAGATTAACTTGAAATTAAATATCAGAGTTTTGAAAGTTCAACTGAACTTCAAGCTGAAATGAGTGATTCACATGTATTATGTCAAAGCAAAACTAGTGATTAAACAAAAGATCATGCAAACAATCATTGAATCTACTTGAGACTCATCAATGATGACAAGAAAGCAAATATACTTCGTGATGATATACTCTTTGCTTAGTCATGAAGTTATCATATGATACATGTCACAGACAATGAAGAATCATTAAAAAGATCTGAACATTAAGCTGAAATCAGTACAAGAAAGAGCATTATAACAAATTATTAACATTTATCATGTGATATCAATAAAGATTCTACAGATAGAAATAAACACAGCATCAATAAATATTCATTTATGAAAGCTGATATAAAAGTTGATAATGAACATGAACTTTTAAAAATCAGATGAAGTTATTGAGATGATGATACGTTGAATTTGTAATGACTTGATATTCAAAAGAAATTGAAAATCAAAGTTACATAAAATGTTTCTGCAACTGAAGCAAAAGTGAATGAAAGAAATACTTGAATAAATGAAGATGAAGCAAAGTCATCTTTAAATGATGATTTTCTGATCAAAGTCATCGAGAGTAATTATAGTTGCAAACAAGAAAATGTTAATAAGTCAACATCATTTCAACACATTTGCATTGAAGTCAAAAGTTTACTCAAATGATAATAATAATAAAAAGAATGTTATGATGATTGTAATGAAAATTAACTGAGAGTTAAATAAAAGATTAAAAGATTAAAAGAGTCAACTTTAATCATTACTCATCATGAAGAACTGAAAGAATTGATTGCAAAGATAAAACATTTCATAAATATAATGACAAAGAATTGAGAATGTCATAAAAAGATATACAAAGTATACAATGATAGTTAAACTTCTTTGAAAACAGTGAAAGTTATGATATCAACAAAAGATCAGACACGTTTGCAATGAGTTCAAATTGCACATAAAAGCATTCAATCTTAAGAAGTCATGCTAAAGTTACATTAAGTGATAAAACATGCAAAAGTACTTGAAAATGAAGCAATGAACAAAATGATTAATGATGCATATGATTTGTTTTTATTACTGACTGAGTGTTAACACATTGAAGTAATGATGAGATTGATGCTCATACAGAAACAGATCAAATAAACATGAAGAGTAGTTTGAAAAAAGAGATTCAACATAATTTATTTTTGATATTTAACATCAAAGATGACACATTGATATCTGCAACTGCACAAGAATCATGCAAAGTCTTACAGCGCATTATTGATGCAGTTACATATAAGAAAAATTGATTTCAATCAATTTTTACATGAGAACTGAATACTTGATGTTGCTATGATGACATGTGAGTATGACAAAGATTAAATGTCGATCAAGCACATTTTATTAACATGTCTCAGATGAAAAGTAGAATGAAAAGCAATGCAATAAGAAGAGAACATCACGAACTTGAGAAAGCTTTTAGAAATCATGAGCGCAACAACGATGATCATTTAAATGATATTCTCAACAAGCATATTGAATTAATTTCAAGCTGTGACATCATCAAAGAATCAAATGAAAGAAAGAGAAAATAAAAAAGAAACAAATTCATAAAGTTCTTGCATTGAAAACAATTATAGTATAAAGCGCAAAAAGAAGTGATTTTTGATGTAAAAAGAGCGCTGCGCTAACGCAGCGCTCACTACAGTATATAGAATCTTGCATAAATTCATAATGAGTATTAAATCAAGTAAGAATAAAAAAAAATTTAATTTAATAAAGAAAAAATATGCAGAGATAATAGTGAATTGCATGTCTTAATGATATTATTTGACATCACGACTATCAATGTTATAAATATTAAGATCATGTTTATTGAATTAAATGACAAAGATACATAGTGCACTCATAGAAATTCTAAAGATTTTAGCACTTTTATGAATATATTTCAACTAAAATCAACGCAAATCTGAGACATGAAATTGAATGAATATTTGAAATATTGATTGCTAAAAGTATTAAAATCTGTCTCTGTCACTCTTTACAAACTGTTGATGCAAATTAAAAAGTTGAACTTAAAAACTTAAATTGAGTTGAAAAGTTAAATTTAACAATTTGATTCAACAACTTGACTTAACTTAACAAAAAGTAAATAAATGAATGTAAATAACTTAATTAAACAGTTTTCATTATTTTTCATCATGATTCTCTATCAAATCTTTCTATTAAACAATCTTCATGTTTCTCATCATGACTTTCTATCAAATCTTTCTATCAAACAATCTTTATGTTTCTCATCATGACTTTTTATCAAATGCAAAAAGATAATGCAAAAAAGCGAAAAAATTTCTATATTTAACTTTCTTAACATTAAGTTTAAATTCTTAACAAGTCAAGTTAAATTGACTTAATTTCTAGTTGAGTTGAATCACATTAAATTAAAAATATGTTTAACTCAACTTAAATTAAATTAAAAATGTAAGCAATTTAACTTTAAATTGAATTGAATTCAAAATGTTAACTTTAAACTTAACTCAATGATTAATCTACTTTTACTTATAATGTTTTTTCAAAAATTTATTTTACATACATTGTAATTATTTCTTAAATAAATGTTATAAAATTTGTATAAATATTTAAACATTTAAGCATTTATTATTAAATTGCAAGCATTATAAATTGAAGTAAATAAAGTTTAAGAAAAAAGTTTAACTCAAAAATACAAACATAATATTAATATTATTTAATATTAAAATTAATAAAATTATTATATTAAAGTATTTAAAAAACACTCAAATTGATTAATAATAAGATTCATTTATATGTAATGTTGATTATAAATCTTTTGATTCTATTCTGTGTTTGAATAGAAGTCAGAAGAGTCAAGAAATTTCAATTTAATGCAGTTTGAATGATGTTAAAACATTGCATAATCAGAAAAATCATCATGCAGAGTTTTCACTTATGTGACAACACTCTCTCTAATAATCACAATCAATTTATGAAGAAGATTAATGACATGTCAATGTCAGTAAAAGATGAGAAGATACTACTAGTGAAAAAGACAACTTAAATGAAGAGTCTGCAAGTTGTGATTACAAGTGATCAAAGAATTTGCAACTCATTAATTGCATCAATATCAAAACATTTTCATCACATTGATAATGTCATTGAGTAATTGATAAAAAGATATCAGATAAAATAATCATCTCAAGTATTGAAAAATGTGATTACAATGCTCAAAGAAGTAGTGACTTGTCAATCACGCTGATATATTGAGAAAGCTTAAGCTCATCTTTTTTACTTGACATTAAGTCATTCATTTAATCACATGAAAAATTGAGAGCTCAAAAGAATGATTAGAACACATTCTTTTTCATTGATCAGAGTCAAACATTGAATGATTGCAATCACATGTTTATATTAACAATTCATTCAACGTCTACGTGACATAAATTAAATCAAGAGAAGAAAAGAATTACTCAATACAATCACACTTTATCTTCTTATCATATGCATCTTTCTTTCATCACATATTTCTCTGCTCAATGAATAACAATTATTAAGTAAAAGAATACAGCTCTATGTATGTTATAATCATGAGCATCATAAATGCAAAGAAAACATCTTTCATCTTTGAATTGAGAATCAAATCAAAACATCATTGTATAAAATATCATCAATGAAAAGCAAAGCAAAGATGATGCATCATAATCAAACAGCATAGACATTCTCATCAAGAGTTTACTTGAGCATCACATGCTGAATAGAAGTTATAGATTTATTACTTGATAACACAATGTCAATCTCATTGTTTCGACTGCATGAAGCAATCATATAGACAACAAGTGATTCTCTTTCTCAGAGAGTTTTGTTCACTCGATATAAATAGCATAGAGTTTCTCATGAGTCGAGTCTAAATCAATGTCACAAGAATGTATGAATTACAATCACAATCAATTACAATTACAATTACAATCACTCAAATTATAATCAAAAAGTGACTTTTAAAAATGAAAGAATAAAGTATGAAAAGAGAAATAAAAAAAGAGAAATGAAGATACTTGAGAACTTTGAACTATCGCGCTCGTATGCATATTTTATTGATGTGACTGCTCAATGAGAAGATATAAAGCGACATGTAATTTAGCATACATACAGCGTCTAAATAGTGTCATAGTCATAGACTGCATGCACTTAATAAAGAAAAAAAAAGCTCGAAGCGAAGAATAAGCTTAGAGCGAGGTATGAATAACTTCTTTGTTAATGTTTGAACGTTTAAATAGCATTAACTTTTTTTGAACTCTCAGACACTGTTTGATTTCTGTTTTACTGTCTTTACATCTCACTCTTCGAGAACTTTGCTTCTGCGTTGAGCTTCTAGCGACGACTGTTGCAATCTTCACGGCATTTTCTACGGCTTCACCCAAATTTCTTCGCTTTGGAACCGTGCTTTCAGCCGAGGTATTTGGTTGCTCTCTTCAGCCTTTCCGCCAAGGTTTCGCAAATGGCAGCCGCTTCTAGTACGCAGTCGCTCAAGGTAGGACTCAGATTACAGAGCGTATTGCCGTGCAAGAACACATCGTGCTGACTATGATGCTCATCAAGTGTGTAGTGACTGGAGATGGCGCTGTCGGAAAGGTTCGAATACTGCTCTAACGTTGCTTTGCGAACGACATCCGCTGATTTCCACCGTAGACATGTCTTCTCATATCATATACTACAAATGCCTTCCCAGGAGAATATATACCTACTGTGTAAGGCACAAATCCCTGACTCTACCAGCAGTGTTCATTGATACCCATCCGCAGCTTCGACAATTACACGGCAAGTGTCATGGTCGATGGAAAGCCTATAAGCCTTGGACTATGGGATACAGCGGGGCAAGAAGACTACGATAGACTCCGACCATTATCATACCCACAAACGGATGTTTTTTTGATATGTTTCTCCATTGTCAGCCCACCTTCGTTCGATAATGTGAAAGCGAAATGGTTTCCGGAAATCGAACACCATGCACCCAGCGTTCCTATCATTCTAGTTGGAACGAAATTAGACTTAAGAGAAGATAAAGCGACGATGGACTCGCTAAGGCAGAAGAGGATGGAGCCGGTTTCATACGAGCAGGCGCTTCAGGTGGCTAAAGAAATCAGAGCACACAAATACCTGGAATGCTCTGCACTAACGCAAAGGAACTTGAAGAGTGTCTTCGACGAGGCCATTCGGTAGGTTGTCGCTATCCTAAAGACACCAACGCCAGGCTGACCAGACATAGGGCCGTATTGAATCCACGGCCTCTAGGGAAACCTTCGAAAAGGGGGACAAAGTGCGTGATTCTATGATTATTTATGCGATATATGCTTCTGGGCTCTAGCGGGATTTTGACTAGATGGGCTTCACATAGCTTCTCGTCTTCATTTTGGGGCGAAGCGTTAGAAGGGACTTGTGACGTTCGTTGTGAAGCGTACATGCTATTCAGCGCATGGCTCGGTGACTCTCGGGAATTTGGACGGTATAACCCACAATGTGAGTCGTTCCCGATGATGGGACGTAACTATATCATTTTTGGGACTGCTTCTCTGAGTTCCTCATTTTTGGCGTACAACAAACTATATAACGGGGAGAATGATCAGAAGGGAGTCAAATGCGGGACTGAGGGTGTCTTTGCAACGTTAGGAGACTCCGCTTTGATATTCTGTGGATTATGGGATTATGCTCATCCATTTTGCTCAATTGGAAAGGCACGGACAAAACTGTTATGTTGGTATACGCACATGATGATCTCTGGAGTACCAGTTAATCATTCGCTACCCTACTTCTTCTACTGGGGTGGATGCTCGAATCGGTGTCTATCATCCCAGTATCCTTAACCGTTCCTAGATCTTTCGTCTTGTTACTCTGCTTCTCATCTTGAGCCCTCTGCTTCCGTTCCTCGTTCAAATTCTCGTTCTTGGCTTGCAATTTCAGCCTTCTGTCTTTACTTTTCGATCCGCCACCACCGACACTACGCGTGCTATTAGAGATTCAACTCGGAGAGGTGGTGGGTAGTTTGGGGCTCTTACGTAAGTTCGACATTCAATTTCCTCGGAGGAGACTCCCCGTCGTCGAAAGTAGAGTGGTGGTATAGCTTCAAGCATGTTTTCATTCGGTCGTAATTCTGAAATTCCAGAAAGGCAAAACCTTTGGACTTCCCTGTATCTTTCTGTGTACGGTGACGGATTGAGCGCGGCTTTACTTTGGCAAAGTGCTGCCATATGGATTGGTCTGTTGCTGAGAAGGGCAGATTGCCTATTGCGGGTTGAATTAGTGACCTAGTGATTACTTGCCACAGATTTAACGCCTTGCGTACCAATAAATACAATGAACCGGTGAGACTTAGAAGACTCGTCTTGTATATTTTGATATTGATGTAATTCCGTACCATGGCTGACGTCCTCACGATTTGTTGTTGACCCACGCTCCGATTCCTTCTGTTTCTTTCTTGGTCTTGTAGACGGTGACGCGCCACTCAAATGTTGCCTAAATCTCCTTTTTCTGGCCTCCTTCCGCTTAGTATCTGAAACACCACCCCGGAGGCCCAGGATTGGTATGTGTCCATTAATTGCGTTTGTGGCTTGCATTCTTGATATTCGTAGAATATCATTTACGCTCGTTGTGCTCTGGCTACCCGTATGGGAATCCACGCCGAAATTTTGAATGCTTTGGCTTCTTTCTAATACATATCGAACAGGCTAGATGGGTTTCTCAATTCTACAACCGGCAAAGTTCAAATCCGCCGTTGACGGTGGAATTATGCCGTAAGTTTTCAGAAATCTAGCCACCTCGGCTATTTAAGCGCTTTGGTTCAGCCCTGAGTTTGTTTACCTCATACCTTGATGGGCAAACATATCAAATGGACCGTATTTGCATCCTCAGCATTGCTAAACCTGCAACGACATATTGGCATTTGTTGATCACCTCATAAAGTATTGAATGATGTCATTCCCGTCATATTGCATCTCAACCCATTTGTTGACATAGGGAGGAGCTGAATTTGGATAACTACCTAGTCACGTGTTTAGTGCACATGAGGGTACTGGTGCCATTAACTAGAAACTACCAACTATCTGAGCAAGCCGCACATCCCAATATGGAACTACATCAGAGCTTGAAGACTGTCTAATATTCGCCAATAAACCCCCTGAGCAGCTAGGTTGCACAATGAAGCGATACCGAAATCGGAGTAATTTCTGAATATCGCGCTCGCATATAACATACTTGGCGAGATGCGAAGATAGGATGCTGAGAATTGGACCGCTATGGTGTACCATAGGTGAGTATTGCCGAGGATGTTCTGTCACCCCATTAAGAACCCGGGTGCTGATATTTATGTCGTTAAATCCAGTGTAGCGTAGGCCGAACTCTGCAAAATCCATATTGCGGTAACAGTGTTAGTAAATAAGCCGATCCCTTGTCACTTCAGCGTGGGCTTAAACTTCCAGCAACCATGGACCCCAGTACATTCTTCTAAAGTTGCCTAAGCACCGTACCGTCGGTACTAGCAACGCTCAGAGCCGATGTAAGAGTGGTTGGCGTCAGAAAGGGGACTGAAGGAGTTGGAGTGGGCCCGTAGACGGCGCTCCGCGTTGAATGAGGGTTGCTACCAGCTGAAACGCTGGCGTACCGACGAGATACTGAATGGGTGGCGGAAGCGGAGGCTGTAGAGTACACAGCATCAAGGCTTGCGCGTCTCCGAAGGCCTTGATGGCGGATGAGGGGTGGCAAGAAGTTGGAAGTATTCAATCCATAGTCGGAGCACTCGGACAAGGTACAATGAAGAGCAGAGCCGAACTGAGTAGTCTGGCACTGGGAATAGAGGCACTGTAGCACCACCTGCAATTTCATTAGTCGAGCTATCCAGCTCGAAGTCAACAAATCGTGGTGCTATGCTCACGCTTTGAAAGTGGGAGTCTTGGCAGAGGCATTTGACCTCATTGTCGCAGGTACTGACGTACTTCGAGTTACTCCAACATTTAGGTACACAATCTGTACCCACCATCAGCATACAATCGCTAGGGGATTTGCTTGATGGGCTTCGAGCTTACCTGGTGAAGTCAGACCATCAAGGCTGATGACACACTGTACTAAGCTGAAGAGGATGATGACCACATGGAGCTTCATGATGCCTGAAGGAGCTAGCTGTTCGACGTATTTGACGTGGGTGAGAACAGGAACCAAGGGGTTGATGTTGGATGACTGGAGAAGTCTATGTGGTAACGACAGACAGGTTTTGGATACTGACTGAGTGGTTGTTCAAGCCAAGGTACACCAGTTCTAGGATCAAGGAGTCGTCAAAATTAGGAGAAGGATGTACTTTAATCAATTGGTAGGTGAGGGAGGTGCGTAGGACAAAGGTGTAATGATGAGTATGGCGGAAACTCTAAGTGCGACCCAGTAGCTTCCTTGGTAGACGGGGGTTTTGTTTTAGATATACCCAAAGTGTTGGGGTGGAAGGTGCATATTCCTACTACAGAAAGTAGGAAAGTCGTTTTCTGTAACGAGAATCTGCGGGTTGTGCTAGAGAAGGTACGGTATAGTATGGTAGGCAGGTAGACACGTTCGAAGCCCGATAGGTAGCTTACCTTAGGGTAAGGCAGTTCTCGGTTTCTCTCTTGCCCTCCATGGCGTCTTGCCTTGCATGATATTTACGCGCCGAATCACACCCCATTCAAAGGGGATTTTTGAAGCATGTGCAATCAAGGCACAGGTTTTTGACTTGGAGGTTTTATGTTCTGGTTTACTTTCAGTATCTCCTCGTTTCTGACGTGGCTATGAGGCTACCAGCCATGTCACTCGACGACTCGATGGGGTGATTGGGATAAGGCAAGGTATTAAAGCTGCTTTAGAAAAGCAAAAGAGATATCCCATGATCATGCGTGCCATAGCGATGCTTTATGTCATCCCTATTAAGCAGCTGCATGAGAGGTTGTTGTGTCTCGCGCATATCAAAGATCCCTCGTTTCTTCCGGTCAAGATGTGAACAATCCACAACTACGCGCTTAAGTTTCTCGGATGACAAAGCTCCTGGAATAATTAGTAGCTGTTTACTGATGATGAAAAAACACGTCGAAATCAAGAGAGCCCAAACTTACCTGCGTTCAAGAGATCAATAATCCTCGAGGGTGTTCCAACCCCAATACCAACCCTTTTATAGTTAGTAAACGACGAAGGAATGCTGTCTCTACAGTGGAAGTGGTAGGAGGATGCACCTTGTTTTCTTAACATAATCAATGGCGTCTGTAAGCTTGATGTGCTTTGCAAAGAGCTTAGCCACAATGGCCTCTTTGGTCTGGAACGTTCGTAGAACCCTTGACAAAGCCTCAGCACTGACTGATAGACCCGTTCGAAAGATATACCTTGTGATGTCTGCTGCACGGAGCCCAGCAGAAGTGACAACAATGGTATGTGGGGCACCTGTTTTTTTGGAAGCCAATGACATTTTGTTCCTTTGTCCTGGCTTAGAAACGTATCGGTCGAGAAAATTTGGCATATCTGGAAGAAGCCTTGGCTTGCCCCAATCGCTAGTATCTACAAAGGCTTTCTCTATTCCTCTTTTCAATATACAGCTGCATACCAGATAGTAGATGGGCTGGCGTACCTGGTATACGTCGGTCTTCTGTCTCGAGAGAGCTCAAATGTTTTCCATATCGCTTATCCTGCTGAGCGATATAGTCTGCAATTAAGTGGCTGTCTAGATGTCCAATAGCTGTGTTGAGCCCCTGCTCCAAGTCAAGATATCCATCGTCACCCGGCCTTGACTTCTTGCTTTTTTTCTTCGTAGCTGCCTTGTACACCGACAGATCCTCGTTTTCACCGCGTTCTCGTTTCCTCTTCAAAAGCTGAGAAGGTGGTTGAAAGTCGAAACGGGTGGCGGCTAAGTTAGCATCAGAGCCCCTTCCTGGAGAGGGAGTCATCGGGCAAGGCATGATCACTTTGCCGAGCTCGAAGACATTGTGAAGGTAGGATCTACGGTGTTCTCCTTGATGATATGATGATAAAGTACGTCTAAGATGACCTCAAGTGGCCGCATTACCTCACAAATTAGCATTCCCGCTACCCGCTCTCGTTTAAATAGCCGACGAGATCCTATGAATCCCTGTTTATTCATTGTTTACACAGGAGTACCACTACCATGTCCCCTCAGGATTGACTTGGCAAGGCGCGAACCAACACGCCATGTCAGTTAAAGGTATAGGCACTCGTGGATACAATGGAAAAGACACAGGAGCGGACTCTGAGATTGAAGATGAGCTTTCTACTCCAACGCTACCACGTACAACACCTCGCCAATCCATCTCCGGGCGGGCTAAGGAAGCAGAGTCAATGCAGACGCCGTATGCTAATGTAAGTATAGCCCCCAATCTGTGGGGATTGGGCTTGGACTGAATTTCAGTTGTCGAAGCTACAGCAACTTGCTGGGATCATCGAGAAGCCCTTAACACCGTTCAGCCGCGATTCTGTTTCTGGGCCAGCTTCGGTACGAAGAGCTGCAATACGTTCGACGCAACCCCGGTCGCACATATCTGGGGCTCGCAAGATACCGCAACCTGTCTCTGCTAAGAGAGGTGCCCCAACAACCCCGCATGCAATCAAAGCTTTGCTGCGACGGGCCGCAAAGCTCACCCCTGCGCGCGATAGGCGAAGAAGTGGGCGCATGCAGCGCGAGACGCCCAGAGACGCGCTTAGAAATCTCAGCAGGAGTATGTACTGGAATTACCTGAAAGTTGCTGGATAGAGCGGCTGACAAGAAATCCGCCCCAAGTTCTTGCTCATACGACTCAACCCACAGAACCTTCGCCCCTGTCTCATCGAGAAGGTCAGGACCAAGAGGACGAGCTGGGAGATGATATAATTATGCATAAGCCGAGGTTTTCGCTGAATTTCGAGTCAAGAGGAGAGGATGATGAAGATGATAGCTTCCACATGCAGCCGCCTCGACTTTCCTTGCCCCTTGACGACAATGACCATACCGGAAGATCTCTTGAATTAGGCCGACGTCTGATTAGCGAAAACCCTAGTGGAAGACTGTCAACAGGGAGTCTTGGAGCTCTGAGAATGAGCGATCGCTTTGGTGATACGACCGAGCTACAGCTGGAAACTATCGCTGAGGCTCCTGCTGACGACGGTACACTGCGGTACCAAATGGACAACTCTGACGACGATCTCGGGGATCTAGATGGACAAGTAGAACCAGGGTTAGTGGTATTTCTCTAAATCTTGAGCCATAAAACTGACGCCACGAAGGGGTGACACTCAGGACTTACGGCGGGCGATCATTGAGCGTTCGGCTGTCGATCAGAATCGTCGGAGCGATTTGGGTCCATGGGATCTGCTTGAGCACACTGTCGATACAACATTCGGTCTTGTCCCACCATCTAACCGCATTCCACTACCACATGGTGAGACAATCGATGCGTACGATGACCTGGATCACTTGCAGACTGCAACTGTCTTGGCTAGATCGCTTAGCATTGCACCTAACCAGGAAAGCAGGCCCAGAGTACCCAAGCCCTTGAAAACGTCGCGCCGAGGTATACCATATCCGTCTCTTCCCATAGGGGTGATCAAGAGCCTCTCTTCGACTTTCGCTAGGTCGGCAGGACTCAAGAAAACAAACATGAGTAAGGAGATTTTAGAAGCTATCGTGGATGCGAGCGATTGGTTCTTTGAACAACTTGGCGAAGATCTAGGAACATACGCGGGGCATGCGGGCCGAAGAATAATCGATGAAAAAGATATTTCTACTGTCATGAAGCGGTAAGCAATTCTTTTGACTTGACTCTCATCTGTGCCGCTTTTTCTCTGATTGCTGGATGCTGTGAAAAGGCAACGTCAAGTGACGACTAGTACAACGCTATTTTCTCTGGCCCGTACAAATCTTCCGCGAGAATTACTCCAAGTTATCCGCATGACTCCTGAATAAGGGACTGAAATCGTGGAGGATATATTTTCAGATAGGGACGGGCAACAAGCAGGTTGGGACCTATCGAGTCATGGCTGCAGCATTACCAATTTGTGTCCCTACGAACCCTTCTCACAATATCCGAGGGTGGCCTTCGCACAACCATCCATAACATAATCGCAGTTGCAGTTGATAACGCATACCTGTTGAGTAACTGGTGAGCTTTCTCTTTGGTCTTTAGGGAAGAATTTCGGGAAAGCGGGCGATTTTGAGTCAAGATACCCTGGAGCGCTTACCATGTAAATATATATTGCGTATGATTGTTCCTGAGATTTACCTCGGCTGGACGACCAATAGGAATGCCCTTTGCTTCTCTATCGTAAGACTTCAAGAGGTCGGGTTCTATGGCTATGTTAGAAATCCTGTCTGGTCATCATGCTCCAAGTGATTTCTCAAATACCCATGGTTTCCTCAATCCAGACGGCATCGCTTCCCGTTAGCCTTGCCATTTGCTGAACATCCGGAAAATAAAATTCTCCCAGCTCTGGGTTGTTAGCCGGTGTGAAGAAATTCTTCTTCCATGGCTCTCTAAGCAAGCCCTCCACAGTGACTTGACCCATAGGTAAGCCGTCCTTTCTGTCAACCTGCCTAATGAATGTCTTAGGAATCCAACCCCTATTTACCAATACTGTAGAGCCCTCGTCATCTCGTTCTAAGGGTGTTACGACTAAGTACCCGTTGTTGCCATTGCGTATCCGCGGACCAATGAGCATCTCTTGATCATGTCTCAGATGGCCGGTGGTGTAGACTCTTCGGTAATCAAAATCTTTGATAGCGGATGGGTCTATTCGAGGTGGTAAAGGCAGAGGGTCCCTGACTAAACGATCTTCAAATTTGGCGATCATCTCTGTTTTCCAACCAAGCCGAAAAACCTGCCACGTTCCAAGGGCGAAGGCGGTAATGGGGATCAGGGCTTGGTCACGGTCAGCCATGACTTCAGATTTTCCGCAAAACTAGCCATTGGTACCTAGTATTATGAGACCGGGGCCATACTGCTTGCCACTCTTTACCAGAGTAGGAGGGTTGTCAACAATAGATAGAAAACTCGGGTCCTCCGCCGGGGTATGGGCAAACCGTCGAGGGAATGCTTGCCGTCCACATTGGAAACAAGGTAAGTTTCGTAGATGTTTTCGGGAACTCGGTGCATTCCATCTCATCTGCCGTATATATAACGACGACGATCTCATGTTGAAGACTGTAATGAATCCAAAGCCACAGGACAAGCAAACAGAGGGAAAGCGTGGGTGCGTGGGTAGGCGGGCCGAGCTGCCGGGCGGAACGATTTCCGAACACCCTGCCCGCTTCAACCAACTACCTACTTGCTCACAACAACTCTGATATTTCCGAGTATCCTAGCTCTAATACTAGCTAAGATGTTTTTTCACGGTGACCTACAATCTGGAATCGCCCTAGCTGTGCGAGAATCAAAATGCGTGGTCTGTTTTGTACGAGGTCTGTGCTAGAATCTTACTCTAACATGGGCTCCTTGTTAACGACCATTGCCGTCGCCAGGCACTGACTCTCAGAGCAAGCTATGGGAAGACGTTTTCCTTCAGGATCTCGAGGTAAGAAACGTCCAAACCAGCATCGGGTAAGAATGCTAAGCCGTAGCTGTCAGGTCTCTCAAGTATTGGCTACGGAAGCCATTACTCTCCGCATGGATGCTGAATCACAAGAGGCCGGATTTTTATCAGCATATCACCCCATTCCAGTCACACCATCGGTGGTGATCATCCGGTGAGCAGTTTTAGCTGGGATTTGGACGCAGCAACTACACAATTCTAATGACAAGGTTGTAGCGCGGGTCAGTTGATTCTCGATATTCGCGCTGGTGTGACAAAAGAGCGATTTGAGGAAGCCATTGTTCGAACCCTGAGCAACGATATCCATTCTCAGGAGCCTCCAGGCTCTTCACCTGCCGGAAATATCACTGTGAACGCTGGAACAACCGATGCGCAGCCAGCTTTTGGTACACAAGCTTCAGCCCCACGAGACCAGACTACCATACCGGTACCTTCCTCAACTGGGGCGACGACGCCGGGAACGACCTCTACAGTTCAGGATTTGCTAGCGGACCGTCGCCGAAGACTCGAAATTGACAAAATGGAGAAAGAAGCTGTTGAAAAGGCCGAGCGAAGGATGAAAGCAGAGGCCCGACGTGAAGTCATGAAGACTTCACCCGACTCCGCCCAAGCTAAACAAGCCAGCTATGCGCAGCAGCAGCGAAAACGGCAGCAAGAAGCGAGGCTAGAACGAGAAAGGATTATGGGAGAGATAGAAAGCAACAAGCGAGACCGCAGAGAGAAAGAGGAGCGGCGGAAGGCACTTGTGAAGGCAGTGTCTGAAGGTAATGATGGCGCCGGTGGGCTTGTTGATCGGCAAATATCTCGTGAAGTGGCAGAACCTAGACCAACAATGTCCAAGTACTGCGCTATACAAGTGCGTCTTCTGGATGGGAGTACCATTCGTTCCAAATTCCCTCCGCATCGAACTCTACGTACAGATGTCAGAGCCTGGGTTGATGAGCAGAGGCAAGACGAAGATACCCCTTACACGTTCAAGCAGATCCTCACGCCCCTACCTCATCGAACGATTACCATCTTTGAAGAAGAGGAAAGCCTGCGTTCACTAGGTCTCTCGCCGAGTGCAAATCTTGTCATGTTACCTGTGCAAAGCTATACGACAGCTTACAGAGGAGACTCGGGTATGATATCCCGGGGCTTGTCCGCGGGCTACACTGTGGTATCTGCAGGGGCCGGTATGGTCACTGGAGCCTTGGGGATGGTTCTTGGGCTGGGACAAACTCCACAAGAAACTGCCACGCCAGCGCCATCGACGCCAATCGCTTCTGATTCAAGGGTATCCGGGACGGCAAACGAGAACAACATTCGCACTCTAAATCATCAACGTGAAGGTGGTGATGATCGTCATCAGCTTTACAATGGTAACCAGGTGTGTCCATAATTATCCTTGTTGGCGAGGGAAGTCCATGTAAACTGACTAGTGCAGCTCAATTTCGAACCCCGAAGGAACCGGGAAACTGAGATTGAATAAATGACACAGCCGTGCATTGTATTTCCACATTATTGATGGAAAGCTAGGGCTTCGGACACTCAAATCACTGCATGCATAGCGATCCGGAGTAGATTTAATGACAAAACCATACCACTTAGGATTTCGACGGATCAAGTTGACTTTGTAATAGTGACATACAATATGCACATATTCAGTTCTCTGACCTATCCTACCATCCTCCACCTTCCTAGCCTTTGAAATAGACAATTCCACCTAATACTGGCTCGCAGCAGCCTGACAAGCTTTCAACTGGTCCAAATACCATCCGCAAACCTGCATGTTTCCTCCGTTCTCGTCCAAGCACTTCGTGAAGCTTTTGGCGTCGGTCTCACAGCTTCGAGCCCCCCAGCTGTTGTTCTGGTAAGCTCCGTCTTGAGCTTGCTGTGTTACCTCATTGCCTGCTTGCTGAGCTTCCACCGGGGCACTGCTAGAACCACCACCGAAGAAGCCGCCGATGGCGTGGCCTATACTGGAGCCGACTGCTACACCACTATCAAATGTAAGCGATTGTTCATCGCCTTCACGCTTGAAATGTGTTGAGGTCCACCTGGGCTGCCTCCACGGCGTAGACTTGGACCATAGGAATGTACTCACGCTGCAGTGGAAGCCATTTGTCCAAACATTCCAGGCTGCTTTCCTGGCTGGGCCGATACGCCAGCTTGTTGAGCAATAGCTGGGGGCCCCGCTGCAGTAGTTGCAGGGCGGTTCGGCTGGTGTGGTGGCGTGACATTTGGCCTGTTCGGGGCAACGGTTGGGCGCGCGGGGGCGCTGCGAGCTGGTGCTGCCGCACCACGGCGTTGACGAGGCATTTGAGGAGAAGTTTGGATCGTCAAGGAAAAAGTAGGTCGAGATGCAGAAGCTCAACGATGGTGATCAATGATTACAGAAAGATCGACAAGGTAACGTCGAAAAGCACTAGCGCTCGGCTTTGTTTAGATAATCTACCCCTGAATTTCATACTGTGTAAATGTTAAAACTAAGCTTCTTTTATCATGAGTACCACAGTACTACATTCACAGCCTTTATAAAAGCTAGTATTGTTATTTTGATCATTGAAGCTGCTGCTTCAGCACTACATCGTGGTCATGAACGATCTCGAAAGATCTAGAAGATGTTTTCATCGACGTTTTTTGCTTCTTTGCATGCAACGAGATTATCGCAGACTTTCTTTGGCTGCGAGAAGGTTGTTACGATACAGCTTTCGATAGAGCTTCCCTCGCTTGAACCACGTAGCTATATTTGCAATTCAGCTTTTGACACACTCATAAGCCTGACCATGCACCATTGCAGAGATATTGAGTACTGAGTTGAATTTAATCTAACAATGCTTGACAAACTTTCTATATCAGTCGTCTTCTTCTTTTAGATAGAAGGGCTTCTTAATGATTAGTCTATTCAGTATACTCACATATACTGTACCGGCGTTGAATACCACATTACCATATAACCCATCTAGACCTAGCCTACCCCCTGCATAGGCCTCGTCTAATGTAGTTGTGACATCCGATGTAAGCTTGTGACTCGGAAGCATCAACCAAGATGTATCTCAGAAAACATTTAAGTTGAGGTCAGCCCTCCTGTATAGAGACGTATGAAGACTCCTAAGTCATAGCATATCTCCGAGGTTTTCTAGGTAATACATTTCAAACATATTAATGCACCTATGAGACCCAAGTCGACGGATGTCAGGAGAGCATGTTTCACGTTATGTCACATAAATCAATTGTGTTTTTACTTTCTCGTTGATAGGGTTGCAACCGTGTCAATGGTGTCCGTCATTGCCGGACCTCTTCCGGGGACTCGTGAATAGCCCTTGCTTCCTCCCGACCGTCCCTTTTGAGAGACTGCCTTTCTTGAGCTGGGAGACTCTTCTGAACCAGGGCAAGCATAACAAGATTAGGTGTCGGAAGCTGATATTAGTGAGCCTGCAAATAATCAGTACTGCTGCTGCGGATTCAGGCCACAACCCATTGTTCTAGTTGGACCTGGGTTCAGCTTCGTCTTCCCACCTTTCCCTCTCAATCTTGTTCTATGGCTACTTGCTGTGTACGTTTTCGAGTCCTTCGTCCCCGTTGTGCGTCCTTTACATGCGCTGCTATCGGTGCAAGCTGTGCGGATGTATCTCGAATTGTGGTCTCTAATTTCTCGTCGGCATGTCACAAAAAACGGGCGACTAAAGACTCTAACCTTGAGTATCCGGCTCTTTTTTCTGTGGTTGACTCTGTTGCCTTTTTCCCTCCCTCTTTGAATCCTTCCCTCGCTTCTTTTTACCCTCTTTTACCATCAGCTGCGCACCAATTGTAGGAACGGTAGCATCAGCGGTCGACTCTTTAGACTCGAAGCTGCTGGTTGAGGAAACTTGAGAAGGTAATGTTTGAGTAGCACCCTGGTCATCTTCTATCTTCCGCTTCTTCGCGACTTGCACAAAGCTGATGTGAGCTGCAACTTTAGTCTTTTCGTTCTGCTGCGCCAGTTTAATATCATACGGTTCATTTCCAGCCAGTGCATGTTTGATAAATCTTCCCGCGGCGGCCTTGTCCAGAGCCATTGACCCCTTGTTCGTACCAACAGACTCGGCACGCTTGATCTTCTCAAAATACTGCTTCACCCTTGTTAGTTCTCGAAAGACAGGATGTTCTTTGGCATTGACGCCATTTAGCCGTAAGTATGCTGTCATAGTCAGCAAGTAAATGTAGTCAAGAAATGGACGGAGGCCTACAAAACAAAATGGATTCGATAGCATAAGTGATAAGAATGTATAGTTGTGCTCTGTCCAGTAGTGGGAGTTTGCCAGCTTTATCTGATAGGGCATTCTTTAGTAGCGGCAACAAGGCTTCCTCCAGGTCATCGATGTTGTCATCAAGCAGCTCTATAAGCGGCGCAAGATCGATTGTGCCCATACTTCGGGCCTTTGGATAGCACTCTCAAACTTGTAAATGTGAAACTCATCGGCTAAGGTATGTACCTAGTCACGTGGTGTTGTTTGCCTTGCCCTACGTGCCACCCACGCGGGGTGCCACCCTACCTTACTGTAAGGTTTCACTAGCCCGTAAAACTCAGGATGACTAAGCCGATCGCCTCAATTCAGGTTGGTGCATTGGTGATGTATTTGATGTGAGAGAGTTGTCTTGCTACTTTGAATAAATCCAATGAATTGGCTGTACACGGTGTCAGACACGGTGTATCGTACAACAGTTCTCTCAAGTCGTATCACTGCTCTCTGTACTCTGTCTTTGTGCAATCCGAGTAGCCGTTCACTGTTCCTTCTTGACATGTCACCAGAGTCATAAGTTTCTATTTCGCAGCACTGGGCCGTGCCCCTCATCCTGTCTTCTTGTAATTACGGGCGGCCGCTCTCGCGGGCTTGGGCCAAAGCAATCAATAGACCAAAGGTATGGTCCTGCGGTGACACGAGAGCGGACCGGGTGGTCATAAAGCAGCACTTGTCAACTTCAGCTGCCTATTATTGGTGGCCCCGGAGGAAAGGTGAAGATGGTAGCATAGAAACAGATCCCATGGATCTGTACAGAAACTCTGAGGGCTTTGAGTCACATCCAGACACAGCGCCATGGAAATATCGTCGCAAAGTACAAAGAAGAATCCACATATTGGGCGCTGGCGCTTTGGGAAAGTTTGTGGCGCACGCACTTGCCGGAATTCCTAATCCCCCACCCATGACTCTCTTGTTCCGTCGCCCTGGGTCGCTGGTTAGCTGGCAAGAGCGAGGTTGTTCCATTCAAGTCACTACCGGTGGCATGATGGAGACTCGACGAGGATACGAGGTGGAGCTAGTGCCAAGATTAGGAGCCCCTCAAAAGAACAAGCTAAACGAAGGCTCATACCATGAGTCCGAAACAGAGCCGGCTCCAGAGAATACACAAGAAGAAGCAGAGGTGGTCCCATTTCGAGGGAATGAGCAAGACGCAGATGCGAACGAACACACTATCCAAGAACCCAACTCTGAGCCAATATACAGCCTTATAGTGTCCGTTAAGGCCCCCGAGACAGCAAAGGCGGTACTATCAGTAGCTCATCGTCTTACTCGGGATTCTATAATTCTATTTCTACAGAATGGTATGGGCATGGTAGAAGAAGTGAACGAAAAGGTATTCCCAGATGAAGAAACACGTCCAAACTATGTGGTTGGAGTCATAAGCCATGGAGTATACCCGCGGGGGCCTTTCTCAGTCGTGCACGCAGGCATAGGTACTACTGCTATCAGCTTGCTTCCTCGAAAACCTGGGCAGCCACAAGCGCAGAGATACACTCCTTCAGCTGGCCACCTTCTCCGAACCTTGACCAGGACACCAGTGCTGGCCGCAGTAAGCTTTGCCCCGACGGATTTATTGCAAATGCAATTTGAGAAGCTTGCAATCAACGCCATCATCAATCCTTTAACAGTCATGTTCGATTGCAGGAACGGCGAAATCCTCTACAATGCCAGTATATCACGGGTAATGAGGCTCCTACTAGCCGAAATTTCATTGGTAATCAGGTCATTACCGGAGCTGCAGAATGTGCCGAACGTGAAGATGCGATTCGCACCTGACCGTCTCGAAGCACAAGTCGTCTCTGTCGCTGCCAAAACGGCCGACAATCTCAGCTCTATGCAGCAGGACGTCGAGGCGGGAAGACTGACTGAGATCGACTACATCAGTGGTTACATCATCAGGAGGGGCGAAGAGTTGGGGATTAAATGTGTGACGAATTACATGCTTCTGCACATGGTGAAGGGGAAATCTTTTAAGGTGAAGAAGAAGGATGACGAACTTCTGCCAATGCGGAGATGAAAGGGGTTGAGTCGAGCCTCTGTGACTTGTATCATAAATTGGTGGCATTTATGACCTTGGAAGGCTCTATGCATTAGCGAAGGAGTTATGATTCCCCGAATTCTTTCCTTTTCTTCCATAAGAACTAATGGGCTTTTCGTGAAGTAATCAACCCTTTCTTTCGTCAAAAAACTTGGCCCCAGTTACAGTGTTGATCTCATTCTTGACAGCCTTGATTATCAGCTTTCTAATCTGTGTCCACCTCTTCATCAGCACTTCCCAACGTTCCTGCCCTATCTCATGCCCAAGCTCGGTCAAGCAAGCTAGGGCGTGTTCAGCTTCAGTATGATACACCTCCAAAATCCGGGACAACATAAATGCGTCTGCCTTGACCTTATCGTTTGGATCGTCCACTTCAAGGCCGGCCACATATCTCTTCCAGTTCCGATAATTGAGGGTCTGAGTTCGGACGGCTACTTGGGTGCGATGACAGAGGCCTTCGGCACTGAGGGCGTAGTTTCTTAAGGGCAAAGTTAGATTCTTTGTTGGATGCGTACGGGGTTTGTGTTACCCAAGATAGCCTTCGGTCTCCAAGCGGTGCTTCAGGGGCGCTTTGATCGCGGGCAGAAGTAGATCGTCAATGGGCAGGGAGTCCCACTTGTTGGTCTCGAGGATAAATCCATCTTTCATTGGCGTGTATGTAAGTATTCGAAGATCCCTTAGTATTTTATTACGTACATTCAACTAACAGAAAATCATTGCTGTGGCTGCCATATGATGTGAATATCTCTTCGCCAACATCTGCAATTCGTCAGTTTCCGCCGCATCTATTCTACCACTGTGACAATGCACTACCGTAACTTCTACCGCTAGTGACAGTGAATCCGGTTTCATTAAAAGACACATCGCACCCTTGATCGGCATGATTGAAGTAATCTACAAAAGGGCAAAGAACCATTCGATCTTCTCGAGCTGGCTGAATCTTGGCATCTGGAAGCTCGTAATAAAAGGAACGTGTATTGACCAAAAGCCACATTGTGGCGTAAGCGGCGTACCTTTTGTGAGCCGATTCAGGCAAGATCTTGGACACGATGGCCCAATCTCTCTCCAACCTCTTATCCTGCTTCCATAGAAGACTAGGATTGGGTGGCTGCGCAGCGCCTGCGGCAGATGTAGCCCACCGGGACCCAATAGCGGGCGGCAGCGGGAAGAAATTTGCCGTGGAAGTTCCATCCCTTCGCCTGCAAAGAAGAGATTCTCTTAGTTCCAGGGGCCATAAGATAGGCATTGAGCCCTGAAAGTCTGCGAGAGAAGGCCACGTAGCTTTCCATGGTGCATAAGGCAGCATCTGATCGGCACCAAAAGCAAGGAAGGAGGCTAGCAGTCCATGAACCGTAAGGCCTTTGCAACTGTGTAGATCTCGAAATTCTGGCGAAATTGATTCTATGGTAAGAAGAGCAGAAGCTGGCACCCTTACGAGTTCTTCACCGGCCTGGTAGGCGATTCAGCCGGCTGCATATATCAGCATCGAGTCATAATAGGTACCTCAATTCTCGTAAGTGCAACCATGCCTAAGCCACGCCCTGTGATCTTGGCTGGTCCAACGCCAGATATCTGGACTCCGCGCTCTTTCGCCCACGATGTGAAGAGCTCATGCTCATGTCCAGCCGGTGTAATATTGATCATTGAATGAAGTAGGATTCCATACTAGAATGGTCTGTATTCTTCCCAACTATGATAATGCGCGGCTATTGGATACTCGTATGCACGGGGTTTCCGCGCACACTGGGTTTCCGCGCACTCTAACTAGAAAGGTTAGTTACAGATAGTATCCCGGGGCACGCTAAACCCCGGGATACTATCTGGTGCCCCGGGATACTATCTGTAACTAACCTTTCTAGTTAGAGTGCGCGGAAACCCAGTGTGCGCGGAAACCCCGTGCATACGAGTATCCAATAGCCGCGC